>Ga0315279_10000318_pt1 | contig 100335 bp, 78 predicted proteins | sample YL17G06_20_MG_FD_203694 | JGI IMG/M metagenome (GOLD analysis project Ga0315279, IMG submission 203694) | Sediment microbial communities from Yellowstone Lake, YNP, Wyoming, USA - YL17G06_20 | ecosystem: Environmental > Aquatic > Freshwater > Lake > Sediment | place: USA: Wyoming | collected... | reverse complement strand
CAAGCTTTTTGTCCTCAACCTTGTCGCCCGCAAGAATGCACAGGCGGGTGTTCTTCATTTCCGAGATGGTCTTGAACATCCGAAGGCCAAAATTCAGCCAGTCCACATCCTGTGTCGCAGCCACATAGACGCCATCGATATTACGCGTTCCCTGCAGGTGTCCCGTGAATGAAGTTCCCATCGGGCTAAACACAACCAGAGGGACTTTTCCGCGGTTCTTGGCGATATTGTCGATATGAGGCCAGGACTGATTGAGACTCATACTGACAAGCACAATGCCGTCCGGCGGCTGCTTCTTGACTTGCTCAAGGTAACTATTGACGGTGCTGTCGGTATCGAGCGGCTCGGGCCTGACCTCAAGCTGGATTCCAAATTTTTTGGCGGCTTCGGTAAGGGTCTTGGTGTAGTCGGCCTGCCGTGTCTTTATGTCGTAGCCGGCACCAGGCCAGCCCATCCAGTATCCATCGACATTCGGCCGAATAAATACCGCCTGGACAAGCGGCTTTTTGGCGGACTGTGGCTCCGCAGCAAACAGCGACGCTGCGAAGTCAAACACGCCGGCTTGCGCAGCCAGCCCCCACGCACCTGCCGAAGCTAATAAATTGCGGCGGCTTAACATAAACGGACAGGCGGATTTGGCACAGGTTTTATTGGTTTGCATCGTGATTGCTCCTTAAATGTCAGGTTACATTACTCCTTTGACGAAAACACAAATCGTTGGAATTTTACTACCATCCCACCAGCACAATCAAGTGAATAATTCTTTGAGCTTGTAAATAGGGTGTGATTCATCTTTGTAGGTAGATTATTTTCACACGACGTAGCACGGGCTTCCAGCCCGTGCAAACACGGCCAAGATGGCCGTGTTACTCTCTTTACCTATAAACGTGAATCACACCCTTGTAAATACATCTGACGGCAGTTATATTCTTGTCGGGTGTGTAGTTAGAAAAACCTGAAGGAGATTGATAAAATGAAAACTAAACTCGTAGTTGTTGGCGCAGCCGGTCGAATGGGTAAACGCATCCTTGCATTGGCTACGGAGTCCAGCCAATTCGATATCGTTGCAGCAATTGAGAGACTCGACCATCCGGATATCGACAAGGACGCCGGCCTCGTGGCAGCCGCCGGGCCGCTGAATGTCAAGCTGACGGGTGTCTATCCAGCCGCTGTCGCTGATGTAGCAATCGACTTTTCGCAGCCGCAGGCAACTATCCAAACCATTGATTACTGCCTCAAAAGTAGCATTGCCCTGGTATTGGGCACAACCGGTTTGGGCGAGCAGCAGCGAGAGAAAATGAAAGTCGCTTCTAAAAAAATACCTGTTCTATATGCGACCAATATGAGTGTGGGGATGAACGTCCTGTTTAATCTCGTCGGCAAAGTTGCATCAATGCTCGGCGAGGAATACGATGTAGAGATAATTGAGCAGCACCACCGTTTCAAAAAAGATGCTCCGAGCGGCAGCGCCCTTACGTTAGCCGAAAATATCTGCAAAGCGACCGGCCGGGACTTCCCCGCCTCCATTACATACGGCAGAAGTGGCAAAGAAGCACTGCGCCAACAGGGCACAATCGGCATACACGCCGTCCGTGCCGGCGACATCACCGGCATTCATTCGGTAATCTTCGGCACGCTCGGCGAGACGGTTACTATCAGTCATACCGCACATACAAGGGATACCTTTGCGCGCGGAGCGCTGCGGGCCGCAAAATGGCTTGTCGGTAAAAAACCCGCCCTTTATTCAATGGCCGATGTTTTGCGTATTACGTAGGCCAGATGGCGCGGTTTTAGTCGCTATTGTTCTCCAGCCAATGAAAGGCCATAATTGCGAAGTCCTTGAGGTTTACGATGCAGTCGCCGTTTATGTCGCCGGCGACAATGGTTTCGCAAACTGGCTTGCCAAAATATGATTTGCTTGCCTCAGTTGTGCCGCCATAGGCGCCCATATTTATTATCCCGCCATTCGGAAATGGCTCAAGACCAATAGGACTTACCGGGTCGCCAGCATCGATAGCAATACTCGTAACATCGTCTTTGACCCAGCCCGCTATCAGCGGGTCCCATCTGCCTGCTTGTGATTTCAAATGATAATCCTGGTTGTTTGCATCTGCGAAGCAAGGGTCCACATCGATATTGCCGGCGCCCCAAACCAGACCATCACATGGGTCATAAGCACCCATCTTACCACCCTGCACATCACTATAAGTCACAGTAACCTTCGACACATTATTATTCCATATTTCGCTGCCGCCATCCCACAGAATGCAATTGCTGATATGAGGGCTGCCTGGAAACCGCTGGTTGAAAGAATCGCACGACAGAGCGGTTCCGTTAGGCGCTGAATTTCCGGCAAACGTGCAGTTGGCCACAGTCGGGCTGCTGAAGGCGTCAGTGTACATTCCACCACCCTCATTTTGTGCCGTGTTCTCGGTGAAGATGCAGTTGGTTATCCTTGCGCTGCCGCTGTAGCAATACATTCCACCACCCCGTGCACCCAAGTTTCCACTAAACATACAGTTGAGTAGTATCGGGCTGCCGTGGTTATATACCCCTCCGCCCTCTTCGGCTGAGTTTTGTCTGAATATACAATTGACCAGCGTTGACTTACCGCTAACTGTAACCCCACTGTACATGCCCCCGCCTGCATATTCTGCAAAGTTATCGCTAAACACGCAACCTATCAATGTTGCTCCTTTGTCGACAGAGCTGCATATTGCCCCACCGGCCCAGGCGCGATTCTTCTTGAAAACACATCCGCTAAGTTCTATTCCATCTCCATCAGACCGGATAGTGCAAATTGCCCCACCCCACCCAACTACATAATTCCCGAAAAACGTGCAATTTGTCATCATTGGGTAACCGCCTGGTCCGCGGAAGGATACGCTGCAGAAACCACCCCCAGCTTGCCAGGCGCTGTTACATATAAAGAGGCACTTTATCAGCGAGGGGGCACCACCAGAGTTAAACATACCACCGCCAACACTATTTAGCCCAATATCCAGCATTGGGTCGAATGGTTTTACCGAAGCATTGCCACCGCTAATAGTAAAGCCCTCTATGACCGCACTTCTGTCGGTTTTGCTGCTTGTTACGACATGATAGCTGTTCTCAGCTCGGCTTGGCTCCTTTAGCAGGTCACATGGGTCGTTGACATCAACATCATTACCGGCGAGGTCACCACTCAAGACCGTCTCGTGTTTCGTAATGTCCCTCGCATTCGGGTCTGCTTCACCAAATCCTGCATATCCCCCCTTAATAGTCACGCCGTTTATAAGTCCAAATGTCACCGTTCGGTCGCCGGGTGTTTGGTTTGCCCCCCAGTCGGGTTTGTAGATACCCTCTGCTACACGGATTTCCACTGGCTTTTCTGAAGCATTAGCATCAGCCAAACCATCCTGCAGGTAATTATAAGCATTGAGCCAACTCGAACCATCATTTGCACCTACCGTATCATCATCAACGTAAATGATTTTTCCCGCCGCAATTGCAGGAGTAACAACCGCAAATACCAGAATCATTAGCAAAGTTCTAAAATTTATTCTGCCACACATTTTTCAGGCCCCTTTCCTGCATTTTGGCAAAGATAAGCCGCCTTTATGGAAGAAGCGTAGCAGGGAATAAAAAACTCGCCGTTTTTCTTTATACCCAGCGTAGCCGATTGCAAAAGAAATGTCAACTAAATTATAAGACTTCGACAAAGGAAAAAAACAAAATTAACCTGAGAATACAAGGATCCTAATGCCCTTACGCACTTGTGCTCTTGTGCACTTATCCAGCTATGGTGGATAGTCGATGCCTTTGATGCCGTGAATAGTCATATTAGGGTTCGGACAGCCATCACGGGCCTCTCGAATCTGCTCGGCCTTTAAAAAACTAACCTGACCATCGGCGAAGAGATAATTCCGGCTGCCATTCCCGCTCCACCATCCCCTGCGCCACCATTCAGCGGCCTGGTCTATACGTAAATGATTACATTCCCATTCCCCAATAAGTATTTTTGCATACGGCCTTGCCACATCTGAGCTTCGCTGAGGTATGGACTCTATGGGAGTGCCGCATTGTTCTGTATGCTTTTCCGTGCAGGTCATATTGTCAATCTGCTCGGGGCTGTGGTAGAAAGCCATTGAGTAAGCATAACTGGTGGACTCGTATGCTGCCGGGTCGCTGCGGTCTGCCGGACACAGCAAAACCGAAGGATTATTCACATCGATATTGCCGCCTACATAAGGCTCGACAAATCGTCGCCAGCCGCGCCCCATCCACAGCCAGTAGAACGGATTCGTTGAGATAGGGTCCTGCGCACAGGGATATGTATTATCGCTCGCATTCAGGTACATACTCATAGCCAGGTCGATTTGCTTGAGGTTATGCGCACACTTAACCCGCCTCGCTGCGGATTTAGCCTTCATAAGTGAGGGTGTAAGTATGGAAATCAAAAGAGCGATGATTGCTATTACGACCAGTAGCTCCACAAGAGTAAAACCAAACTTAATTGAATATCCAATATCGAATATTGAATCCACCACACGAATGGCGGACAAGTATCGAGTTTTGAAAGTTAAAGTTGGTTTTGGATTCATAAACTGAAACTACGAACTATGAACAATGAACAATGAACTATTCAACCGTAACGCTTTTCGCAAGGTTACGAGGCTTGTCAACATCGTGCCCGCGAAGCACAGCAGCGTGGTAGGCCAACAGTTGCAGCGGAACAACGGTCAGCATCGGCTGCAGAATCTCGGGAGCATCAGGGATGGTGATTAAATGGTCGGTCCGCCCGAGGGCGGATTTAATATTCTCATCGCCCTCGGTAGCGACCACAATAATCTTTCCGCCGCGGGCCCGCACTTCGGCAATGTTACCCATAATCTTATCGTATTGCGGCCCGGCTGTGGCGATGAAAACCGCCGGCATACCGTTAACAATCAAGGCAATCGGCCCGTGCTTCATCTCCGCAGCAGGCAGCCCCTCAGCGTGAATATAGCTTATCTCCTTGAGTTTCAAAGCCCCCTCAAGGGCAACCGGATAATTAAACCCTCTGCCCAGGAAAAGCCAGTTGTTCTGGTCGATATTTGCCGCCGCGATATCTCTGATGTGGTCGGATTGTTTCAATATCCGGCCTATTTTATCCGGTATTTGAGACAGCTCCTCGATATACACATCCGCCTGGTCGCTGCTGATATGTATTCGCCTGCCCAGCTCAATCGCAAGCATCGTCAGCACCGCCACCTGTGCTGTAAACGCCTTTGTGCTGGCAACTCCGATTTCAGGCCCGGCATGCAAATATATCCCCGCATCGGTGGCCCTGGCAATGGAAGAGCCGACAACGTTAACGATGCCAAGCACCGTGGCCCCTCGCTCCTTGGCCTGCTCTACCGCCGCAAGAGTATCCGCCGTTTCTCCGGACTGGCTTATCGCTATAACAACAGTGTCATCCTCGATGATGGGGTTGCGATACCGAAACTCGCTGGCGTATTCGGTCTCCGTCGCGATGCGAGCCAGATGCTCAAAGAGAAATTCGCCAACCAAACTGGCGTGGAATGCGGTCCCGCAGGCGGTGAGAATGAGCCGTTTGGTGTGGGTCAATTCACGTAAGTATGAAGCTATACCGCCGAGCTTAATCCTGTTGTTCTGGCGGTCGATTCGACCACCCATACAGGTGCTTAAGGACCTGGGCTGCTCGAAAATCTCCTTAAGCATGTGGTGCTGAAAGCCGCCCAGCTCGATTTGCTCCAGCGAGAATTCGATTTGCTCGAGGTCTTTAGTAACAGTAACATTGTCGATTGTCTTGGTAGCAAATCCCTCCGGAGTAACGGTAACCATTTCATCTTCGGCAAGATAAATCGCCTGAGTCGTATGCTCCACAATTGCAGCCGCATCAGAGGCCAGGATATATTCGCCGTCGCCAACCCCTAAAATCAAGGGACTGCCCTTTTTGGCCCCGATGAGCATATTGGGAAAGTCCGAGCAAAGAATCGCAAGCCCATAAGTGCCGTGCAGCTCGCGTAGCGCTCGCTGAACCGCCCACTCAAATCTGTTCTGTCCGCCCGGCTGTTTTAGCCCTTCGTCACTTCTGCCATAGAAATAGCCAATCAAATTCGCTACTACCTCAGTATCGGTTTCGCTGATAAACCGTGCCCCTTCATTTTGCAGCCATGTTTTCAGGGTGCTGTAGTTTTCAATAATGCCATTATGAACAACGGCGATTTTGCCGGTATAATCCAGATGCGGATGTGCGTTGATGGTGTTTGGCTGGCCGTGTGTAGCCCAGCGTGTATGGCCGATGCCGAGGTTATCTTCATTGTTAGGTTCTTCTAAAATCTCTTCCAGAGCGCTGATTCTGCCGCTGGTTTTTTTGACTTTTATCCGCCCAGAATATGGCGGATTAATCCCGCCGCTGCCCAATAGCGCCACACCAGCCGAATCATAGCCACGATATTCCAGCCGTTTCAATCCCTCTATAAGAATCGGCTGTGCAACCTTTTTACCTAAATAAGCTACTATGCCGCACATTCATATCGTCCTTTTTTACACCTCTGTCATTCCCGCACAGGCGGGAATCCACCGGCTGATTCGCTAATGAGCTTGGCCATCCCTGCCATAAGGCATCCCTTACGGGATTACGGGACTGGATACCCGCTTTCGCGGGTATGACAATAGGAATCGGTCAGTTTGAGTAAATTAACCTGGTCAGTTCGAATTATTATAGACAAACCCATATCAATTAGCAAATCAATTCCGCTTAATTGCGGTATCAGATAATCTCATTTGACGAACCATTGCCGCTGTAGTTTAATTTGATTTATGATAGTTGTTATCGACTACAGCGTAGGCAATGTAAGGAGCGTGTGCAACGCATTTCGCCATATTGGCTGCGAGGTAGAGCTTAGCTGCGAACCCGGCACCATTGAAGCTGCGCACGGTCTTGTTTTGCCGGGTGTCGCTGCTTTTGGCTATGCCGTTGGTACGCTGGGTGCTCTCGCCGAGCTAATAAAAGAGATTGCCCTCAGCGGCAAACCGCTTCTGGGTATCTGTGTCGGCTACCAGATGCTTTTCGACCGAAGCAGCGAATACGGCCGGCACAACGGCCTCGGACTAATCCGCGGCGATGTCATTTCCATACCACAGGGCCGAACAATCCCGCACATGGGCTGGAACCTGGTAAAACTGCCGGAAGATATGGACCTGTTCGCCGGGCTGGGAAAAGAAAAGCATTTCTATTTCGCACACTCCTTCTACGCGAAAATTGCCGACACTGACACTAAAGTTGCCTACGCCGACTATGGTTTTGCGCTCTCTGCGTCGGTCCAGAAGGCAAATATATACGGCGTGCAGTTTCATCCCGAAAAAAGCGGCAAAACCGGCTTGAAACTTTTGCAGAATTTCTACGAGATTTGTAAAAAGAAAAAGACACGAGATTAAAAAAATTAGCCACAAAGACACAAAGGCACAAAGGCACAAAGAAAAATGAAAGTTAAAAAATATAAAGGTAAAAATTGCCACGAAGGCACGAAGTCACAAAGAAATTATAAATTAAAAAAACTTGGTGTCTTTATGTCTTGGTGTCAAAAAAAAGAGTGAATTTTAGTGTCTTAGTGCCTTGGTGGCAAGACATAAAATATGCTGACAAAAAGAATCATTCCCTGCCTCGATGTCAAAGACAACCGCGTGGTCAAGGGCGTCAACTTCCTGAATCTCTCCGACGCAGGCGACCCCGTGGAATTGGGCGCAAGGTATAGTGAAGAAGGCGCCGATGAGCTGGTATTTCTCGATATTACCGCCACCCTTCGCGCCCGCAAAACGCTCGTGGAGCTCGTTAAGAAAGTCGCTGAAAATGTCTTTATTCCCTTTACTGTAGGCGGCGGCATACGGACAGTCGAGCAAATCGACACGCTACTGCGAAGCGGGGCCGACAAGGTTTCGATAAACACCGCCGCCGTTCAAAATCCGGACTTGATTACCCAGGCCGCCCAGCGATTCGGAAACCAGTGCATAGTCCTCGCTATTGACGCCCGCCGGTTAAAAGACCACTCCGGCAAATGGCAGGTCTGCGTAAAGGCCGGCTCTGAGCCGACCGACATCGATGTTGTTGAATGGGCCGCCAAAGGCGAACAGCTCGGCGCCGGTGAAATACTACTAACCAGTATGGACGCCGACGGCACCAGAGCAGGATACGATAACCAGCTCAATAAAGCCGTCGCCGATGCCGTCAATATCCCTGTAATCGCCTCCGGCGGAGCAGGAACACTTGAGCACCTCTACGATGCCATCGTCGAAGGCCGCGCAGATGCAGTGCTTATGGCTTCAATCACACACTTTGGAAATTACACCATAAAACAAATCAAAGAATACCTTGCCGGCCGCGGCATACCTATGAACCTATAGCGCAACCCTCAGCACACAAAAAACAGACAAAAAAAGCGAGCTTACATATTGACTTTTTCGCCACCTTCCGGCACTATCAGTAATAGAATCCGTGAGCAGGTCTTCTAATCTTGCAAAAAGGAGAAACAATGAACAAGCAAACAAGAAGAGACTTTTTGAAAGGGCTTGGTTCCGTAGCGGCCTCCGGAGGCATATTATCAATGCTCCCCAGATGCGTCGCTACCGCCCAGACACAAAAAAGTGAAAAAAAACAGCCAAACATCATATTTATTATGACCGATGACCACGCCTCGCACGCCATAAGCTGCTACGGCAGCAAAATCAACAAAACGCCGAACCTCGACCGGCTCGCCAGAGAAGGTATGCGCTTCAACAATTGCTTTTGCACAAATGCCATTTGCGCACCCAGCAGGGCAGTAATTTTGACCGGCAAATACAGCCATCTTAACGGCGTCATCGACAATGCAGTGAAATTCGACGGCAGCCAGCAGACCTTCCCCAAGCTGCTGCAAAAAGCCGGTTACAGAACCGCCATTATCGGCAAATGGCACCTTCAAAGCGACCCCGCCGGCTTCGACTATTGGAATATCCTGATAGGCCAGGGAGTCTATCACAACCCCATAATGATAGAGATGGGCCGGCGTAAAAAATACACCGGCTACGTCACCGACATCATCACCAACCTGTGCCTGGCGTGGCTCAAAGAGCGTCCGGACGATAAACCGTTCTGCCTGATGTATCACCATAAGGCACCGCACCGCGAATGGGAGCCGGACGACAAGCACGCGAAGTTATACGAGGACACCGACATACCCATCCCCGAAACATTCAACGACGATTACAAGACCCGCTGCGCCGCCGCCCATCAACAGGAAATGACCATCGAGCAGCACCTCAACCGCAAAGACCTCAAGATGGACCCGCCGGAAGGGCTCACCGGCCAGGAGCTTAAGAAATGGAAATACCAGCGATATATCAAGGACTACCTGCGGTGCGTCGCCTCCGTGGACGATAACGTGGGCCGGCTGCTGGATTACCTTGACTCTTCGGGCCTGGCTGAGAACACCATCGTGCTCTACACCTCCGACCAGGGTTTTTACTTAGGCGACCACGGCTGGTTCGATAAGCGGTTTATGTATGAGCACTCGCTGCGTATGCCCCTGCTGGTAAGACACCCGAAGGAAATCAAAGCCGGCTCGATAAACGATGATATAGTCCTGAACCTGGATTTTGCCCCGACTTTTTTAGACCTTGCCGGCGTCGCCGCGCCAATTGATATGCAGGGCTGCTCCCTCCGCCCCCTGGTGCAGGGTAACACGCCACAAAACTGGCGAACTTCAATGTATTATCACTACTACGAGTATCCCGCGGTGCACATGGTTAAGCGACACTACGGTGTGCGGACTAAGCGTTACAAGCTCATACACTTCTATTATGACATCGACGCCTGGGAGCTGTATGACCTGGAAAAGGACCCGAATGAATTGAATAACGTCTATGATGATGCGGCATACGCCGATGTGGTCAAACAGTTGAAGGCACAATTAGAGCAACTTCGCAACCAATACAAAGACACCACTGGAGCTTCGGTGTGAAAGAAAGCGTTCGTATCGCCTAACCACCCTTCTCCGCAGGCAAACTCCTACTACTCGGCTCGCAGCAGTTTGCCGGTCGCCTTGTCCCACCGCACGGTGCGGACATTGATGCGGTGCTGTTTGCCGTGACAGTCCGTGCAATACTTGTTCCGGCCTTCAGCCCCGGATTCTTTGGCCTCGTCAAAGATAGTCTCGTTTCCCGCAAGAATAGGGTTATGGTCCAGGTTTTTTTTGAGCTCGCTTCTGGGGTGACACATCATACAGGTCGGATTGATTTTGGCCTTGGGATACATAATTTCAGGCGGCGTAATGTTGCTCTCATCGGAACGGTGACGCTGTGATTCGCCGTGGCACCTTTCGCAGCCGATACCGACAAGCTGATGGTCAAGGGCAAGCTTCTCCTCATCAAAACCATAGTGACAGGTGATACAAAAAGAATTGGCGACAAAAGACTCACTGCCGCTGTGTTCCTTAGCGGTCTGAGCAACTTTTTCTTTGGCCGGTTTTTCAAATGAGCAGTTTGCTGCAAAAAATAGCAGCAAACTGCTCGTTGCAATCCCAACCAATGTCACGACCCTTGTTCCCGTGACCTTCATTCTCTACATCCCTGCCTGCACCATTAGTGTCACACATTACCTCGCCGTGGCCGCTTATTACACATATTCCCAGTCCTTCAGCCACTGGTAATCCGCCGGCAGTTTAGCCCACGCCTCATCCATCGCTGCCTCAAGCTCCCTGGCTTCCTTCAGGTCAAGCTCCCGACGCTCTTTGACGGCCTTTGCCATATTGTCCACCTGATGCGTGTTGATTAAGCCCGGGATGGGTGCGGTTATAGCCGGGTTACACAGGATGTAGCGAATGGCCATTCTCGCCAGCCGGTCATCTTCCTCCGCAGTGCCGCTGCCGGGCGAGCTATCGCCCTTAAACAACGAAGTACCCGCAAACGGCTTAATCCCGAAGACGCCAACATCAAATTTCTTTATCGCCTCGAAGACGCTGTCCTGCGGCAGCACCTTGCTCTTGGCAGTATAAGGCGTGACCACTACCTGGACCACATTGGGATAAGTTTCAATCATCCACTTGATATGCGGCTGAAGGTGCGAGGAAAAGCCGGTGAAGCGGGCCTTGCCCTGCCCTCTGGCCTTCTCAAGCGCCTTCATCATTTCGTCAACTTCGGCGTTGGTGTGGTTGCTGCTTTGCTCGAGCATCGTAATCCGCCACAGGTCCACATAGTCGAGCTTTGCTTCTTTCATACCTTTCTCGAGAGTTCCCAGCAGTGCCGCAGTTGTTCGGAAACTAGCGTTCCGCATCTCCTCCTGGTACCATGAGAAGCCCAGGTACATCTTGTCTCGCCTGCCTCTCAATGCCTCAGCGTAGGCCATTACCTCCTCTTTGGTGCAGGCATCAATATAATTGATACCACACTCGATACACCTGCTGACAACATCATAGCGGTTCTTCTTGAACGCCTCATCGCTCAGATTGGCATCCAGCCAACCATCACCCTTGTAGGCATCCGGCGCCATAACGTTGACACGCTTCCAGTGTCCGCCCAGGCACACAGCCGAGGCCCAGATATTGGTCTTTCCCAGCCGCCGATATTCCATCTGGGGATTATAGCTGCGGGTATTCTTGGCTGCCTCGTCAGCGGCGTAGGCGCTTTGGCCCCTGACAGCGCCGAGACCTACAGCCAGACCTGCCGCGGCTGCTGCACTGTCACGCATAAACTCCCGTCGAGTTAGATTGCTCGCCGGACCTGCTTGTTGTCGCTTTTGTTCCATAGTTTTCTCCTTCGTCTATTTCTTGATTAAAACCTTCACTACGGCTTATTTCACATCTCACCGATTACTTTCTTATAGCAACCTTTTAGATAATCACGCGATTTAGCCAGGTCGGCTGTCATCACATCCGGCTCCGGGTGCCCGTGCATAAAAGGATTAACATACCCGCGGTATCGAATATCCGCAAGTGCCTGTAACCAGCTTGTCATATCCGTAGGGCCGACCCCCGGAAGCTGCTTTGAGTCAGGATAACACTGCCAGGCGTAGAAAAACAAAAGCTGTTTGCCGCAAACCCGTATCGCTTCCGGCACTGACGCCTGCAGCGCCTGGATGTGATACGGCGCCAGCGCAATTCCCAGCCTCGGTGACTTATTAATATCAACAAATGCCTTCAGCGAATCAAGCGAGTCCAGCAGCGCCTGGCCGTGATTTTCAATAGCCAGGTATGAATTGTATTTCTCCGCCAGCTCCACCAACGGCTTGAGGTCTTCGATGAACTGCCGCATTTTGGTACCCAGCTCCTCCGGCTTGCAGGGAGCGCTACTACTCTGAATAGCCACACCGCCGCCGGCCTTACCCAGCAACTCCGCGTAACGGGCATAGCCACCCTGATAAACTGAGAATGCAAAAAGTTTCAGCTTATGTTTCGCCAGCAACTTTTTAAGGCCCTCCGGCCCCAGGCGATTGGCCACATCGTCTAAATGAGGACAGCCCTCGTGGGCCGACCATATATCGATTGCCTCAAAGCCAATTTTAGCGATTCGCTCACACGCCTGCTCGATTGGCAGCTGCATAAAATGAATCGACGATGTGGATAGCCGCATCCGCCACTTTCTCTTATCAGCAGCTTCCTGCGCCCACACCGACAGAACCGGCGCCGCAACACTCACTGCTGCGCCCACGCCCACAGCTTTTAGAAAATCACGTCGATTCGGATTTTCGCTCATTGCACTATTAATTCCTCTAACAAATTTCCGCGAAACACCTATTCATAGTTTCCTTACCATAACACCTCTGCCTCCGCCTGTCAAGTTTCATTTCAGGCAGCAATGGGCAGCAAGAATACCTTTTATGCCCTTTTACTCTGTTGAAAAGAGTTCGGAATGTCATTTCGAGCGAGCCGGCAGGGCGAAGCCCTGCACCGGATCAAGCCCGCCTTCGGCGGGGCGAGTCGAGAAATCCCTCGACCCGGCTCGGGACAGGTCTGCTTTTTAATAGATTTCTCCACTTCGCGTCCATTAGGGACGCTTCGGTCGAAATGACGGTGGGGCTTTTCAACAGAGCAACGCCCTTTCAAAGAATCTTTTTTCTTTTGACCTTAGCATTAAAGAACCTACAATTTTCATTTATGTAGCTAACGTAACAAGAAATAGGTTTAAGGTCATCATACAGAAAGGAAGCCGAGATGAGCGAAAAGAGTGAATCAAATGAGCCGGCGCACAACCGTATCAGTCGTCGCAGTATGCTCCAAATCGCCGCTAAAATTGGGGCCGCCGGCGCTGCTGCCTTGACCCTTCCGTCTTGTGCTGCTGCCGACAAACGCATGCAAAGAGCCATCACCAGAGGTCGCATCAACCAGTCCATCACCTACTGGTGTTTCGAGAAATACTGGGACATCGAGAAGACCTGTCAGATAAGCAGCCGGCTCGGCTGCAAGAGCATCGAACTGGTTGAGCCGAAACACTGGCCTACCCTCAAGAAATATGGTCTCCTCTGCGCCCTTGTCGGCAGCCACGGATTTGAGAAAGGAATGAACAACCCCAAATACCACGACACCTGTCTCCAGAAACTCCGCGACTCCATCGACGCCTGCGCCGAAGCCGGCTTTCCCAGCGTAATCACCTTTACCGGCTTCCGCGAGGACATCCCGGATGATGCCGGCATCAAAAACTGCGTCAACGGTTACAAGAAAATCATCGGCCATGCCGAGAAGAAGAAAGTCAACCTCTGCCTGGAGATTCTTAACAGCCGTGTGGCTATCGAGATGAAGGGCCATCCAGGCTATCAAGGCGACCACACCGACTACTGCATGGAAATCGTTAAGCAGGTCGGCTCACCGCGGATGAAGCTGCTGTTTGATATATACCACGTGCAGATTATGGATGGCGACATCATCACTCGTATCCGACAGTGCAAGGATTATATCGGCCACTACCACACCGCCGGCAACCCGGGTCGCCATGAGCTTGATGACAAACAGGAGATAAACTACAAGCCCATTATGGAAGAGATAGCCAGGACCGGCTATACGGGTTATGTCGGCCAGGAATTTATTCCGACCCGCGACCCATTACAGGGCCTCTCCGAAGCCGTCTTCCTTTGCGACGTGTAGGGAACTCTACAGCCTTCGTAGCCTACGGCGTAGCAGGCTATCCTGATAAAATCTCGCGGGAAAACAATAGCTACCGCACGTCCAAATCCGGATTGTCAGGCCCAAAATGCTTGAGCATAACGATTGGGTCGGTATTAGACGGATTTGTGATAGTCACTCCCTTTTTAGCCGCTTCTTCGCTGACAAAAAACTCATCGCAGGTCAACTGGCCATACCTTATAAGCGCAGGAGTCTCTACATCCCATTCGCCCATTTTGCCATGACCCTGCATCATTATAAATCCGTAGGCAGCGCTATCCTTGATAGTTACCCGCCGAGGGCGGGTTTGATCCTGGCCCGGCAAAACCGTAAGTTCTTTGGCACTGAAAGCCCTTGACTTATAGCACACCCAGTTTTCAATGTAACCCTCAGCTTTCATTTCTTTTAGCGCCCGCACAGGCTTGGGACTCATAAACCGGTTCTGGGCAAAATTAGGGTCAACGTTAAGCTCCCAGTCGATTACTTTAAGCAAATGGTCAACGTCACCCACTTTGTTTTTGGGCGTATCTTTCCAGAGAAGCTCTTTGGGAACAACCTGGTGATGAGGAAGCGACTCATACATAGCAAAAACATCGGATGCCTTTTGCGGCTCATAAGTGCACAAACTGCCAGGCGCGTGCAAAACACCCGGCGGGACATCCCAGCCCGTGCCAACCTCAAGCCGATAGGCAACAGAAAGGCCGGTGATTTTGTTGTCGCCCTTGACAAAGTCCGCCAGACACTGCCGGACCTGTTCTTTTGTGGTGCCGGGTTTGAGACCAAAGAAGGTGTAAGGGAAATCGCCCCCGTAGTTATTTGCCTGCGGCGGAAAATAATACGCCTCGGGCTTGCCCAACTGACCTGTCAACTTCGCGTGCTCATCGCGATGGTGTATATGATGCGGCAAAGCGCCCTTATTGTCAAAGAACTTTGAATACATCGGCCAGCGCTTATGCTGATTCCATAGCCGCTCACCAATAATTTCGCCCTTCAGCTCTTCAATCGCATCCCTCAAAAGAACCTTCTCAACCTTGCCCTTGTCCTCAAATACAACAAAACTCAATCCTTCATTCGGCGACGTCAATGGGCCGTTGTCTGCCGGCGTTGTCGATGCAAACCAGCGCTCATCGATGCCTCCCCGCTCACCGCCCATCGCATAATAGTCATCAGGATGCAGCTTGATGCGCCGCCCCGGCACACAAAAAGAACGCGGCACCCAGTTCGGCGCCAGCCGCACAATCCCTTTACCCTGTTCAATCGCCCTGCTCGCAATAGATTTAGCAGACATAAATCCTCCCTATTCCATAACTAATAAGTACACGACTCACAAGTTACACACGCTCTTATGCTCTTGTGCTCACCGTTTTTTAACCGTCTCCCATTTTTGGTTTTTCGCAGAAGTCAGCACCGCGTCACAGACATACTGCGTTGCCAGTGCCTCCCGGAAGGTCGGCGAGGTCGGTTTGCCCTTCGCAAGATTCTCCAAAAAGTCCGCTGCCTGGTGCACGAACGTATGCTCATAACCGATTTGCAGCCCCGGCACCCACCACTTTCCCATATACGGCATATCCGGGTCCGTGACATGGATGCTCCGCCAGCCGCGGACAATCGACTCATCCCGATGGTCGAAGTAATTGAGCCGATGCAAATCGTGCAGGTCCCACCCTATCGAGGCGTGCTCGCCGTTGATCTCGAACGTATAAAGCGCCTTGTGCCCACGGGCATACCGCGTTGACTCGAAGTTTCCCAGCGAGCCGTTCTCAAACCGGCAGAAGAACATGCACGCATCATCTATACCTACCGGCTCAACCTTACCCGTATCAACATTCATCCGCTCCTTTATGAATGTCTCTGTCATCGCACAAACGGTTGTAATGGGCCCATTGTGCCACATCGCTGTGTCGATGCAGTGCGCCAATAGGTCGCCCGTTACTCCCGAGCCAGCGGCCTTGACATCCAGCCGCCACGTCGCCATTCCACCTTGCGGCACCTTCGCCGAGATAGTCCAGTCCTGCAGGAAATTCGCCCGATAGTGGAATATCTTTCCCAGCCGACCCTCGTCGATAAGCTGCTTGGCCAGCGTCACTGCGGGAACCCGCCGATAGTTGAACGACACCAGGTTCGCTACGCCGGCCTTCTCGACGGCATCGACCATCTCCCTGCCCTGCGCGCCATTGAGTGCCAGCGGCTTCTCGCAGACAATAACCTTGCCCGCCTTTGCCGCGGCAATCGCAATCTCCGCGTGGACGTTGTTCGGGACGCAGATATCCACAACGTCGATAGTCTTATCCTCGATGACTTTGTGCCAGTCGGTCGTGTGCGATTTGTAGCCCCACTGGTCCGCAAAGGCCTTGGCCTTGTCCGCCTCCAGCCCGCATATCACCTGCAGCACCGGCTCATACGGCACATCAAAGAAATTGACGACCCTGCGGTATGCGTTCGAGTGCGTCCGCCCCATAAACCCGTAGCCGATTATCCCGATATTCAGTTTCTTCTTCATAACTTCACTCCTGACTTACAAGCCCTTAAAGATAAAACCGACTTATAATCTCCAACAAAAACTTCCGCCCGCCTCATATTTAGCCCCGCAATTTATTGCGGGGTTGTATTTAAGGGGTTCACACTGCAAAACGGCCTACACTTATCCATACTTTTTATTGAGCTTATCTACCGCCTTCTTACATTCCGCAGTAACAACCCACGCATCCGGCCAGAAGCACAAATCAATCGTCCACCAATCGTGCCCCATATCATTTTTCGCCAGTTCCGGCAGCAGCTTATCGAAATCTATCTTGCCTTTGCCAAAAGGCGCATGCGTGGACGTCTCGCCGCCGTGCAGCGTGCCATCGGAGTCAATCAGGTGGACGTGGTTGATTTTACCGCGAAGTTTCCTGGCCAGCTCAACCACGCCGCCCGCCAATATCTCCTTTTTACCCGGCTGACGTGCGCCTGTGGCAGCCACCATATAGCCGTGACAGGTGTCGAACATCACGCCGAAATTGTCATCACTGACTTCATCGACAATCCGCAGAATGTCGGACGGCTTATTAAACGCAAAACCCGGCTCGAACTCCCACGCCATTCGCACCCCCTTATCGGCTGCCTCGGCAGCGCAAATCTTCCAGGTCTTCACGACCCGCTTCCTCGCGGTGTCGGCATCAACTTTATCAAAAATGGTTGGCGGCTGAACGCTATCTACCCGAATGGCCGGAATGCCGAGGTCAACGCAGAACTGCAGATTCTTGCGAAAACAGTCAACGTATGCCGAATTGTCGTCGGCATCGATAAGGTGCTGCTTCCACAAATCTGCCGCCAGGCCCGACCACCCAAGCCCCATCTTCGCCAGTTGATTCTTGCAGGCATCACGCTGCTCCTTCTTCGGCATATTGTCCGGATTGGGATGCGGCGGAAACCCACCTAACTCTATGCCATCGAAACCCAACTCCTTAACCTTCCGGATGACTTCCTCCCAGGATATGGGATTACTCGCATAAGGGCCAATCGTATATGCCCACGACCCAATCGATATCTTCCTCATAGCTTACCCTTTCACTTTGAATTGACTGCCTGTCCCCGAATGTTTCTATCGGGGGTCAGCCGTCTAACCGTCCAACCGTTATAAGTTTTTCTCCTTAAAACAAATGGCCGAATAAAACAGTATAACATTTTGCAGTTATTTTGAAAGAATACAAGAGGATTTTTGAACTTTTCCTGCCCCCCTTATGGCAGGTCCGCAGAACGCTATCTATTGTCTTCCAGCCAATGGTAGGCCATAAGTGCGAAGTCTTTGAGATTGACGATGCAGTCTCCGTTTATGTCGCCGGCGACGATTGTCTCGCAAATCGGCTCGCCAAAGTATGATTTACTCGCTTCTATTGTGCCGCCGTAGGCGCCCATATTGATAATCCCGCCATTAGGGAATGGCTCAAGGCCGATTGGGCTGACTGGGTCGCCCGCATCGATGCACAGACTTGTAACATCATCTTTCACCCAACTCTGACTGTTTGGGTCCCATCTGCCTGCTTGGCTTTTGAGGTGATAATCACCATCAACCCAAAAATCATCATTGGCATCATTTGGTGTCCCATTTGGGTCCCAATATCCCGCTTTGGCAAAACACGAATCCGCATCCATGTTCCCAGGTCCCCAGTCTAAGTGACATCGCTCGTCACAGCCGCAACCAATACTGGCCTGCCCACCTTGTACATCACTGTGCCTAACGGATAATGACGAATCGCAACTCACAAACACAAGCGGAATTTCATCACCTTCAAGAACACCGTAGCCCCACACGATGCAATTCGATATTAATGTATCAGTGAAACCGCTACAGAAAACCCCCATACCTTTAGACGAGGCCTTGTTCCCAATGAAAGTAGAATTTATGATTGTTTGACTAAACCTTCCGTCACTGCTGCCCAACGGCAGAATTTCATTCTCTCCCGAGGCCCCGTCCTGTCCATTCGCCGCAGTCCTGATCTCGTCACTTGAGTGACAAAAAACTCCTCCGCCCTGTATAGCTTTGTTGCCACTGAACACGCAGTTATTAATCACGCCACCCGACGAACACACTCCTCCGCCAATGTACGCCGAATTCCCGTTGAAGATACAGTTCCTCAGTGCTGGGCCGCTCCGCCATGAAAATACACCCCCACCAGCCATCGAAGCATGGTTCTCTTTGATAAGACAATTTCTGATTATCGGTCCCGATTCATTACAATAAATCGCACCTCCTAAAGACCATATATAGCCGTAGAACTCTTCTTCAGGAGCGTAACCCTTCAGGATCGTAAAACCATCGAGCACACAGTTCGTGTCTTCCCGGCTGTGGAAATAAAAGCCGCGATGTGGGTCTTGTTCTGTCCCATTGCAGTCTATGACGCAACTCTGTAGGCCATTTTCGCTGCGAACAGTGATCGCTTTACCTAAAAAATCAATGTCTCTATTGCCCTCTCCTATGTAAGTGCCGTCTGCTACAATTATCGTATCGCCGTCATTTGCATCATTGATTGCAGCTTGAATATTGTTAAAGTCCGCAGGGCCATCGTCATCAACGTAAATGATTTTTCCGGCAAAGCTCACAGCAGGCACAATTAACAAGATAAGCCAGGCCCCCAACAAACCTTTTAGATTTGATTTATCGCACATATCATTTCCCTTCCAACAGAACGATATGCCAGGTAAAATCCTATAAAATTCTACCAAATCCAGCCTGGTTTGTCCAGACCTTTCGCCCTCGTTAAGGAAAATTTCCATACTGGCAGAAAGATATGCCGCCCCAACATCAGAAAACCACGCCGCGGTAAATATTCCCGCAGCGGCGACTAAACTGCCTCATCGCAGGTACGCGTGCCCTTCCTGGCCGGTCGTATCAAGGACCGTCTGCCACAAATGGCCGTTCGGGTCAACTTTTTTCCTTTTCAGAATTGCAAACGCTATCGGAATATGAACAAAATACTGGTTCCAGTAGCCAATCACCATATTGGTTCGGCCAGACATACCGGCATGCACGGCGTTTTGTCCGAGCATTAAGCAAAATGCCGAATCATTGGAGTCGGCCGGGAGACTACGAATCATATAACTCGGGTCTATGTATTTTAGCGAAATCGGTTTTCCCTTCTCCTTGAAATATTTCGTAATCCTCTCTCTCAACATAACACCTATATCCTCCGGTATGACATTTCCGGAAGCATCCCTCACCTCCATATCGCCCTTATCCGCAAGCGATTCTTCCACGCCTTCCGCTACCACAATCACCGCGTGATGCTTTCTATCCAGCCGCCGCTCAAGTGCATGCAAAAATCCATTCTCCCCTTCCAGAATAAACGGCACCTCCGGAATAAAACAAAAATTTACATCGCTGTTGGCTAATGTCGCACAAGCAGCAATAAAACCCGATTCCCTGCCCATAAGTTTAACTAATCCCACCCCATTCCAGGCGCCTTTGGCCTCGGCGTGTGCGCTGAGAATAGACGAGCGCGATGCCTCGACAGCAGTCGAGAAGCCAAATGACTGCTCTATGCCGCAGATGTCGTTATCAATCGTTTTCGGAACTCCGATTACCGATATTTTCAATCCTCTTTTCTTTATTATCTCAACTATCTCCGAAGCGCCTCGCAGCGTCCCGTCCCCGCCGATGGCAAACAATAATCCGACTCCTCTTTTTTCCAGATTGTCAACCATATCTTCCGGGTCCTGCGGACCACGGGAGGATGATAAAATGTCCCCTCCCTTGAGATGAATTTCGTCCACCAATTCCGGCGTCAAAAAAACAGGCGGTTCGGGTGCATTCGATGAAAGACCGACATACCCATACCTGAAACCTAAAACCTGCTTGACGCCATATTGCCAGATACAACTTAGGGTAATAGTTCTTACTACGTCATTTAGGCCCGGGCACAAACCCCCGCAGGTAACCACACCACACTTAAGCTTCTCAGGGTCAAAGAAAATCTTCTTTCGAGGCCCGGCTACATCCAACATCGGAGGTTCTTTGTCGGAATTTTCATAATCCTTCAGCTCTTCAGTATGTGAATACAAGAGAATTTTCTCGCTGTCATCAATAAAGCGACTCCTGCTTTGCAACAGAGGAGAATCTACTGTCGCCTCCCCAAGTTTCTCAATATTCAAATCAGGCAGCTCCTCCGGCTTCAAGCAACAAGCATCCATAAAAACTCCTTCTTTCTATTACGAAAATATATTTCGCATCCGTCAAAAAACTCTGACTTTTAGGACCGGAAAACTCAATTTATCCAGAGGGTCGGTTCTGTATTTCTTCTCCTCTTCATCGCTCCATCCATCGTTATCATCGTCAAGGTCCGCATTGTCACCTATGCCGTCGCCGTCCGTGTCCCGCCATTCTCCTGGGTCCAGCGGGAAAGCATCCCACGGAATCGAATTTGCTCTATCGATGCCGTCACCATCGAAGTCCAATTCGTTACAATCGGCAATGCCATTTTTATTTATATCGTCTGCCACACCATCTCCATCGACATCAGCATCGAGATTGTCGCCAATCAAATCCTTGTCTTTATCTTGCCACTCTCCTGGCTCCAACGGGAAGGCATCTTCCTGGTCGGGGACACCATCCTCATCGTTGTCAGGGTCAAGATTATTTGGCCTGCCATCTTTGTCAATGTCTGGTGGACCATCCGGCGTGATAAGAAGAGCAAGGTCCACAGTAAATTCCGGAGCTTCAAACGTATTTGCCCCTGCTGCGGCATCAACGGTCTCAAGAATAGCAGCATTCTCCGGCAAATACCAATACCCTTTTGCAGCTTTAGGCACATTCAGAGTAACTTTAACGCCCCGCACTGGTTCCGTATGGTTATTGAAATGATGCAGATAAACGCCGGCTCGCACTTTTGAGGCCAGAGCATAGGCGCGAACAGCCTGCGGCTGCGAGACCGTCACTTCAACCACACGGACATCCTTGTCCAGCCGGTACGCAAAATCCTGCATAGCCCTTACATATTCGCGCTCTCTGGGACCAAGCCAGATATTCATATTATGCCCATCTCTGGCATAACTGGTATTCCAGAATATAAAAGCAATCTCGCTAAACAAAGCCGTCCAGTTTCGGATACGCATCCGCAGAGCCGACCGCTCATCCCAGACGCCTCCCACTCCGGGAGGAGCCTGCTGCCTGTCGATATGATTACCCTGCTCACCCACGATAACAGGCTTATTATATTTCTTCCAATCCCTCGCCCTTGAAGCAGTCACAGTGTCGGATTCAAGCTCATTTTCCCGCTGATACCAATGCGGGGCGTTAATTTCGATACCGGCAAGTTCTGGCCGCTCCCAGCTCGTGGTAATAGGGTGATGGTATGGGTCTATCGATTTCAAATAGGCCGCCGCAATTTCATACCACCGCTCATCGGCCTTTTGCTCATTGAGAAATTCCCAGAAATCCACATAAGCACCCCACCGGTCAACGCTGTATTTGATGAACCTTTTTACTTTTGACATATTCGCTTCGTCGTATGGGCCGTTGTTGAAAACCTCTTGGAAACCGAATATCCCATAAAAAATACGCAAGCCATACTTACGGACACAGCAAAGCAGCTCGTCCGTCATGATGCCCTCCTGAACAAGGTAATGGTCCAGGTCGCTAAAGAGCTGGTAGGAACAGTTCTGTTGCGAGAAGCGATACAAATTGAACCCACATCGTGAAAAATATCGGAAAAAAACGTCGGCATTTTGCGGGTTACCGGATGGTCCACGCACGAACATCGGGCCAGCCGGCAGCACCGGCGGGTCCTTCAGGTCCATACGGAAAGGTCCCTCCATAGAACACTCATCCAGCACCGACCCGTTCTTCGAGTTATCACCCCAGCAATCCTGCAGCCCGATGGGAAAATACGGACTTCCATCATCAAAAACAAAACGAAAGGGGTTCGTGGGATGAATCCGGACGAATCCAGGATTGGCTCTTCGCCCCTTCACACAGATAAAGCCGCCTTCACCAGATGCCTTTTGTCCTTTCGCATCTGTAAATATGAAATTGTATTTCCATTTGCCTATCTCCGAAGGGGCGAATCGAGCCTTCCACAAACCCTGCTTGAGAGAACTGCCGGCCACCTGCTGTTGCTGTCCTCTGTCGCCCCCAATCTTCCGCGAGTCAATTTCAGCTCCAGATGAAATGCCATAATAGAATCCACCGATGCGTATCCGCTTCTTTGAGGGAGAAGTAAAGACAACATCGATAGTAACATCAAAAAAAGGCTTTGCATATTCGTTTTCATGTTTGAATGTAATCTCAAACACTTCGTATGGCGGCACAGTATTTGTGTTCTGAGTGCATTTCAAGCCAACAAGCAACCCGTTCGACTTGGAGGTTCCAACCTGCTGTGAAGGCCGGCATTGAGCGCACACCGGCATCACACAAATAACGATAAACACAACCATAAGACGCTCAGACATTGCTTGCTCCAGAAAGGTCATTGTGTATTCAGTGACTTCGTAGTCTGGCTCCCAAAAAGCACAACCTCAGTAAACGTCCAACCAAATCGCCGGTGCCAACTCAAGGATATCTACCAGTATATCCGACACACTAAGATAGTGCCAATTACAATTCCGCAATTCCAGGCAGCAACCAGTCCGCCTTTGGCGGATTGACACAACTGCTAACCAACAGTAAATTAGTAACCGAGATGGTCACAGCCGCCAGTTTCATCTTCCAAAGACGTCTCAAAACACAGTTTCATGAAAGTAAATTTTCATAAGGAGAGTCTTATGCGAAACTTCAGTATAGTAGTATCCGCTTTAGCATTCTCGGCTGCGCTTGCAGTCGCGGTCTCTCAAACACAGGAAAAAGCAAGCTTAGAACCCACGGAACAAACCGCAACAGAGAGGTTCGAGAAGATAATCAACCGCCTGGTTGAAGCCATCAATAAGCCGGACTACGTCGGAATCCAGCAAGACTTCGGCCAGGAAATGCTCAAGGCGCTTCCGTTGGAAGCATCCACAACCTTCTTTAAAAATTTATTAAGCCAGTATGGCAAAATTGAAAAACTTGATTCCCCTAAATTTATCCCGCCTGACCAGGCTATCTTTCCCGCATATTGCCCGCGCGGGGTTTTGGATATTAAACTCGTCCTCGATAACCAGGACAAAATCGCCGGATTGTGGTTTCTGCCGCACGCCTTTGCAATCCCGGTTCCTGACAAACAGAAAACGCAGCTTTCCCTGCCCTTTAAGGGACACTGGCTGGTCTTCTGGGGTGGAGACACTAAGGAACTCAACCAGCATCACGATACCACCAATCAAAGATTTGCGTTCGACTTTCTGGGAGTCGAGGACGGCAAAACCCGCAAAGGCGATGGCTCGCTAAATGAAGACTACTTTGCCTTTGGCAGACAGATTCTTGCACCCGCAGATGGAATCGTCACGGACGTCATCAATGGCGTCAGAGATAATGTCCCCAGGTCTATGAACCCGTATTCGGCGCTGGGCAACGCTGTATTTATTGAGCATCGCCCCTATGAAGTATCGGTCCTCGCCCACCTAAAACTTGGCAGTATAACGGTCAAGGTCGGCGACAAAGTCAAAAAGGGGCAGGTCATAGGTATTTGTGGAAACTCCGGCAATTCATCAGAGCCCCATCTGCATTATCACCTGCAGAATACCCCCATAATCCAGGATGGGACAGGGATTAAGCCCTGCTTCCAGAACATAACCATAATAAAGGATGGCAAAAAAGAACCAAAGGCAAACTACTCTCCCATAAAAGGCGAAATTATCATTGCAGAGTAGTGCTCTATCACAACCTGACCGATGAATATCATTGCGAGCCCCCGCTGCTTCGCCTTTGCAAAGCAAAACGGCGGGGGGCGTGGCAATCTCAGTTATTTAGCCCCAAATTTATATCTATTTGGGGATCTCTCGTATTCGGCTCAATCCTGCTCTTGCTGCGATGGTTGCTCAAGTTGTTCGGCAGTATCCTTCAACTGCTTCTGTACCTCTTTCAGCCGTTCCATCGGTTGTGCCATCTCCTGGCTTGCTTCCGGCGATATCTTTTGCCCTTCGTCTATCACATACGGAGTCACAAACACTATCAGCTCGTTGTTGCTCTGCTCTACACTATTATGACGGAAAAGCCCGCCCGCCAGAGGTAAATCACCCAACAAGGGCAGCTTCCTCTCAATTTTACTATCTTCCTGAAAAAGAATACCACCGAGCATAACCGTCTGTCCGTTCTGCACTATCATATTGGTTGTGGTTTCCATCTCCGTCCTTTTGGGCTGTGCGTTCACCAATTCGCTCGTAAGCTGCGACAGGATGATATTCAGAACCATATCAACGTTCTTTTCCGGAGTAATTCTGGGTCGGACCCTTAGCGTCATGCCCACCCTGTTGAACTCATAACTCGACGTGGTCATGCCGGTGGTGCCCGATACCGACGCTGCTGTCTGGAGTGCAACATTGTCTCCCTTGAAGAAAATTGCCTCTCCGTTATCCTTTGTCCACAGCGTCTGCTGGTTGAGTACCTTCGCATGGACCTTCTTGACCAGGAAATCAATAAGAGCAGTGATGCTTGCTGTCGTAGTAGTTTCGCTCCGGTTTCCCACACCCAGGGATGCACTTGCGCCTGTACCGATCAGTGATGCCCCATGGCTTTCAAGAAACTTAAGTGTGTTAAGGGCCGTAATCGAGTTTTCCTCCAGAGTCCCGAACGCGCTGGGATTGGAGGCAAGTTGCAGACCAAGGGAGGTAACATCGCTGTGTTTTATCTCGACAATCACGGCCTTGACCATCACCTGCTTACCCGGTATATCGAGCTCCTGGACCAGTGCTTCTATATTCGGCATAAACTCCGGCGGAGCAAGCACAAGAAGTGATTTGCTGTGAGTATCCGGAACAAACCGAACCTTTCCTATCACGTTGCTTATCGGCATCTCCTCGCCGGTCGTGGTGCGGGCGCCCTGGCCGGACCACGGCGGCGTGTAGCTGGTGCTGCTACTACCGGTGGTTCCTGTCGTACTGCTCTGATTCGAGCTTGAGCTGCTCTGAGTGCTGCTGCTCTGTGATGTCGTCGAGGTGCTGCTCAAACCTTGGGCGCTTCGCCTGATAGGAGCACTCGTGCCCGGCTGATTGAACATAGCATTCAGACGCTCGCTGAGATCCTCCGGGTCGGCGTACTTGAGCGTTATGACTTTCGGCACTTCGCCCATCTCCTGCTTGTCAAGGTCGTGTATCAATTGCTCGACAACACCATACGCCTCCGGAACCTTGCTTATTACGATTATCTTCTTTGTCCCCGGCACATCTTCAAAGGTCAATTGCCCGTAAAGCGCCCCGACAATTTTTTGCTTCTCACCGCCGGTGCCAAACATCATATCAAAAAATGAAGTCCTGCTACTGGTACTCTTCTCGCTGAAAAGGGTTGTCAGCAAATCAGACAGTTTTACAGGGTCCGAATTGTGCAGCTCAATTATTCGCGGCCTGACCTCATTGACATCGAGCGGCCTGTCCCATTCTTCTATTTGCTTTCTGATTTTCTCCAGATTCTCCGGCGAAGCAATAACCGTAACCTGCCTGAGCGAAACGTATGATATTACCTTCACCGTGTCAGCAGTAGATTGGCGTGTCCTGCTGCTGGACCCACCGTACCCGCCATACCCAAAATCCATAAATCTCCTGCCCCCCGAGCTGCTCAAAGCGCCTGAGCTGTAAAGATCTTCTATACTTGTCTTTATCAGGTCGGGGTCGGCATTTTTTAGTCTGAAATGCTCCGTCTTGAGCAGCCCGGGAGGAACATCTATTTCTTCAATAAGTTTTTTAACCAGCTCCCGCTGGTCTTTCCTGCCGGCGACCAAAACTTGTCTCTCAAGCGGCTCAACAACAACGCTCGGCATCAATCCCGCCCCCGGCATATCCTTCATTGCCTGCTCAATACCCTTCTGCACATCATCAGGGTTGGCATACATAAGCGGAACTACCTCGTATTCTGATTCTACCGGCCCCTCCATGTCGAGCTTTTGTATCCACTCGCTTATCTGCTTCATTGTCTCCGCCGACGCCCTGGCAATTATCCACTTACGCTTCGGCTCTGGAATGAGCACCACTGCTCCCTGGGTCTTGCCTACCACAACAGATGTTGCCCCACCTGCGGTCCTCGACTCAGACCTGGCCGCCCCTTCACCTGAAGAACTTTGCCCCATCCCGGGCGGCATGAACCTCTCCATCCTCTCCCTATCCATCCCCCGCCCACCCCCACCACCGCCGCCACCACCACCACTACTACGCAAATCGCTGGTACCTAACAGCATTTTTAACAACTGAACAATCTCTGTAGGGTCGCCATGTTGAACCGTAAAAACCTGCGTCACCGTTTGCCCGGCTTCAGGCACATCAAACTCTGTGATAATCCGCTCAATACGCATCAGATTGGAAACCGTGTCTATCACCAGCAAAGTGCTGGTAGTTTCGTCGGCACTGACGTAGCCATGCTCGCCAATCAACGGCTGAACAACCGTGCCCATCTGGGTGGGCTTATAGTTCTCAAGCTTGAAAAATTTTTGAACTATCTGGTCCTTATTTTCAATCAGTGCAAGCGGCTGCCCGGCCGGTATAGTAGGCACAAAGCCAAGTTTCGCATCCTTCATTGGTGTCAGGTAAATAGCATTGTCACTTTGCTCGGCAACGTAGCCCTTCATCCGCAGCGCACTGTAGATATGCGCAAGTGCCTGGCTTCTCGGCATCTTCTCAGACGAATAGATGGTCACCTTTTGCTGCATCGCCTCTTGGGTCGGAATAATTACCTTGCCGGTCCACTCCGCAAGTTTCTGAATAATACTTTTCATCTCTACTTCTTTGAGGTTCAAAGCTTCCATCGGTTCATTCCCATCAGACGGCCTGTTGGGTTCACCAAACCTGCGCGACTCTGAAGACCTGCGAAAATCTCCGAACCCCCTGCCCGGCCTGCCAGGTCGATTCGGGTCAAATGCCCTGCGCATCTCGTTTGTATCAGCAAACGGAGGCGGTCCAAATGGCGGCCCACCCGCGCCTTCCTGCTCATCAAACCCCCGCATCCTATCCGACCTCTGCATCCCAGATGGCCTGTTCGGTTCACCAGCATCAGGTGACTTGGGGGACTCAACCACACTCGAAGCCACCTTCGGCTCGTTTGCCTCAGCCGACTTTTCGACAGCCCCGGGATTGTCCGGCTCCGAAGCTAATTTGGTTACAGCGCCTTTTCCAACCAGTTTCGCTGACGGCTTATAAAAACCGGCCCTCCAGACAAAAAAAACCGCCACAACACCAACTATTACCATTATTATTAATCTTGACCGTTTCAATTTACCTCACCTCACTTTTCTTCTTGCCGTATGGCATTAGGTTCTTGCCGCACAGCGTTAGGTTCTTGCCGCACAGCGTTAGGTTCTTGCCGCACAGCGCCAAATTCTTCACGCATTTTATTTCTAAACTCTTCCTTCTCTTGCTCGGACATATTCGCCCATCTCTCCCTTAACTTGGCTCTTTCTTCATCAGCAAGAGCGGGCAATCTTTCCCCCTCTCCTCTCCGCGGGAGCTTAAATCTTTCACGCACTTGCTCTCTAAACTTCTCTTTTTCCTCCTCAGACATATTCGCCTGTCTTTCCACAATCTTTTTTCTCCCCTCGACTATTTTGGCTCTCTCTTCCTCAGAAAGATTACTAAACCTTTCCCTGCTTACCCTCGCAGGGATTAGACTTCCCCCGGCCTCATCACCGGCTCTGGACTCATTTGCCTTGCTTTTCCGCCCGGATTCTCTGATATAAAAACCGACTCCTAAAGCGGTAAGAAGCACTGCCGCAGCAACTGCTGCCAATATTATTGTCTGCGAGTGTTTCATTCGAGCACCTCTAACTAATCTCCTCCCCGCCGTCTGCCGCCACCAGGCCCACCAGGTCCACCAGGTCCACCACCGCCACGCTGCTCACGCATTCGCTCTCTAAACGCCTGCCTTTCCTCCTCAGACATATTTTCAAACCTTGCCCTCATACTCTCAAAGCCCTCTCTCATCCTGGCTCCTTCTTCCGGCGATAATCCTCCAAACCCCCTGCCCGGCCCTCCGCCGGCCGGAATAGAGACCATTGGTGCCCCTCCCCTTCTGCCTCCTTCTCTCATCTCCGGCCCTCCCGGTCCTCCCCGCCCAGGCCCTCCTGACCCGGCGAATCCGCCCGCACTGATTGGGGCAAAGACCTTTTCTTTGCCCTCCCATTCAATCCTCACCTGCGCCGGCTCGATTGCAACAATCCTCGCATCTCCAATCTTGTCCCCGACCTTATACCACCTGTCGCCTATCAGCGCCTCATTACCCATTATCCCCAACACCTCGTTTACAGGGTGCTGCTTTGGTGGAGGCGGCGCAAACAGATTATTTTTCTTCAACCCATCAGCAACCGCAGAAGCTGCCGCAAAACACTTCTCCACTTCCTTAGCATCCAGCTTATTTTGCGAAACAGCCTCTTTTACTATGTTCTCTGCCCTGGCCGAGGTTACAAAAAAGCTCGTCACCTTGATTAAAATTAAAATTCCCAAAAGCACCGAAACCCCGAGCATCGCAAACGAGAGCAATTCTTTTTTTTGTTTTGGATAAGTAAGCTTCATAATAGTATCTTCCAATAAACCCTGAATAATTAAACCCTGTTTAGTTTCAGCAGCATCTTTCTATTACAATCTTCATACTTGAACTTTTCTGTTCTAACGTAACAGCAATGCTTACCACCTTATCTATCACAGACCTCATTCCAATGCTTCCGGAGGCAGTTGTTTCATTGCTTCAGCCGCCTGTCGTTTTTGTTCATCAGGCATTTTGTTCCATTCTTCTTTCGCTTTCTGTTTTTCCTCGTCCGACATCTTATTCCAGCGTTCCAGAAATTTTTCTTTTATTTTTGGAGGTAATTCTACACCCATCCACGCGAGCGGATTCTCATCAGATGTTACCACAACTTTCTCTGTTACAGGTTTGGCAGCCGGCCCGGTCGTTTTTCTAACTTCGCTTTTATTTTCTGGAATTGGTTTTCCCACATCCTTTTGTTCTGCCACGCCGGCTGCACTGATTGGGGCAAAGACCTTTTCGCTGCCCTCCCACGCAATCCTCACCTGCGCAGGCTCGATTGCAACAATCCTCGCATCCCCAATCTTGTCTCCAACTTTATACCAGCTGCCGCTTATCAATACTTCATTACCCATTATCCCCAACACCTCGTTCACAGGGTGCTGCTTTGGCGGAGGCGGTGCAAACAAATTATTCTTCTTCAATCCATCAGCAATCGCCACAGCCCCCGCAAAATACTTTTCCATATCCTTAACATTCACCTTACTTTGCGCAACAGCCTCTTTTACTATGTCCTCCGCCCTGGCCGAGGTCACAAAAAAGCTTGTCACCTTGATTAAAATTAAAATTCCTAAAAACGCCGAAGCCCCAAACAGCACAACCGACAGCATCTCCTTTTTATCCGCCAGACGTGCGGCGGATTTACCTTTTAGGTAATCGAGTCTCACAAACCACCTTTCTCACTTGACAAATGTTGACACCGTCAAATCCAACTCTACATCCTCGCGGTTTTTAGGGTCGCATCTTACCCTCATCTCTTCTATCCCAACCAGATAAGGATTCTCATTCAGTTTGGCAAGCAAATCGAGCAACTGCCCGAACTTACATTTGGCATTACATTTCAAACGCAGCAGCCGATAGCCATCCTGCGTTGGTTTTCCAGCAGGAAGAACCTGCAGTGGCTTGCTATTTACCCCCGCCTTCTTTAACTGCTCGTTAAGTTTATTTCTGAACAGAAACTTTTGCGTCTCCTCTTTCTGCGGCATCTCAAATACCGGCACAATCGACGCCATTGCCGTCTGCTTGGCCTTATCCACACTGACAGCTTCCAATTTCGCTTTTACCTCGGCAAGCGACCTTCTTACCTGCGCCCAGCGCCCGAACAATTTTGTTCCAAACACAAACGCCACGACGCCTACCGCACAGATAGCGCCAATCTTCAACGCCCGTTTATCTCTCTGGCTTAATCTTTCAAGCATATATTCTCTTTTTCTCTAAAAAGACTTCCACCTATTCCTGCAAAATCAAGTCCTACTTTCCGGCCACCTTTTTGGCAGTAAAATTCTTGTAATGAAAAGTTATCGTAAATTTGATTTTATCACCTTTGGGGTCTTTAGCAGCATTTTGTATCTCTACCCCTTTTATGCCCTTTTTAGTCAGCAAGCTCTCCTGGAATTTATACAGCAGGTCAGGATTATCCGCCTGCCCCGTTATGCTTACCGGCTGGCCCTTCTTAAACTGCAAACTGTCCAACAAAACCCCCTTGCTGCCGCCCGAGTTAACCAGATTCAAAAGTTCCAGCAAATCCGGCCGCTCTGTCGCAACCGTTCTGATTAGTTTTTGCCGCTGAATAAGCAGATTCATATCCGCATCGGAAACCGACGCCTTCAAACGCTTCTCTATCGCACCCGGACTGGCAGCATCGACCGCGTATGACACAATAACCAGCAACACCAGCATCGCCGCCGCAGCCGCACCCACCACCTTCGGCGAATATAGCCAGTGTTTCTTCCCTTTATCCTTGGATGGGCGATACACACGCTCAAAAATATTAAGCTCCTCCGCTCCTGCTTCAAGCCCCATCAGCGCAAGACCTATAGGCACCCGGTATTCATAAAGCTCTTCAGCGCCAAGCTCTTCTGTCCCCAATTCTTCAATCAAAGGTTCTGCCGCTCTCGCATCCAACCCCACCGACACCAGCGAAGAAACTATACCCTCTATCGCACCGCTTCCATCCGACAGCACAAAAACCGGCAGCTCCGCCGGCTCCGCACAACCAAACAGTTCCAGCACACTTCTCATATCCTGGGCAAATCCTTCGGCGGCCTCCGTTTGCTCCGTTACCGACCCTGCTGCTTTATCTGCCATACGTATGGCGGATGAAAGGTCATCCACTCCCATATCCAAAACCGCGGCATTGCTCAACCGCCCACCTTCCGCTAAACAAACCTGCGTGCTCCGTGCCGCCATACTCACGACCACTCCGCCTTTGGCGGATTCATTACCGCCAAAGAATGTCCTCCACGCCTTCACTACACCCTCACAGTCCAGCAGTATTTTCACCGGCCCAAGACCACGCATATTTTCCACAAACTCTTGCAGACGTTCTCTCCTCGCGGCAGCTATGGTAACGCTCATCTCAGTATCGCGAATCTGCCCCGCCCGCCAGGCCAGCTCCACCTGCTCAGGCGGCAACGGCAGCCGCGTCTCAGCTTGCAACCTAACTATCGCCGCAATCTCCTTTTCTTTTATCGCAGGCACATAAATGCGATAAAAAGCCACACCTGCCGAGTTATAGCCGACCACAACCGTCCTGCTGCCATCGTTTCGCGCTTGCCCGCTCGACCCTGCAGACAATCCACACTCGGCTGCAAAAAGACCCAGGTCACTATTATCCGCTTCGCCGCTCTTTGCCCAGAGAACTTCAAAACCGCCATCGCGTTTCCGAATCTCCACAGCTCTGAGCTTGCCGTCTTCCCGTGCTATCGCAATCACTGACCCGCTAAGGGCTTGCCCGCCGTCCGTGTGGTGGGCAGGTCTGTCTGTACTGGCTACACTGTCACTCATCAATTACTTACCCCTTCATACCAGTAAAGCACCTCACAAGGATTCGAACTCCTGTCCACCACTGCCTCAGTCTGCAGCGTCGCACCGCTGGTGTCGCCCCTGTCAGCCGTAGCAAAACAGCGAACAGTGAAAACGTCCGAACGAGTCGTCAGGTAATTCGCAACTCTCTTAAAAGTATCAATATTCATTGACCCTACCCGCATCACATCCGCAATGCTTTCCATCCCGGACGCTAAACCATCTCTGTATGTAACTATATCTCCCGCAATCCGCTCGGCCTCATCGCCGCCGCCCAGCAACGCCGCCAGCACAACCTCTGACGCCGTGTTGATGTTCACCTTCCCCTGTATTTTTTCACCGTCAGCTACCGTTATCTTGTCCGCTATCTGATAGAACGTTTGCATATCCATAGGTGTAGCCGCATTCGGGTCGTTATTCGTAGTTCTGACGGCCTCTTGAGGGCTGTCCCGGCTTACCAAATCCGCAATGCTCTCATATCTCCTATTCCCGCGATTATTCACAATCCATCTGGCCTGGGACCTGCTTATACCCAACGAGCTTTCCAGTTGGCTCTGGTCGGCAGAATTGATATTAACCCTTCTATTCCCGCTGGCATCCTTATTGTTGTCATAAGAATAACACGTCATGTAATCAATCCATCCCGGTCCATCCCCGTCCGTAGGGGCGGTTCGCGAACCGCCCTTACTCGTCCGTGTTCCTCCATAAAATAGCTCTTCCGTAACGCCCTTAACCAGCAATAGCTCACGTATCGTCCTGAAAGGACCGTTTCGAATCTTATACCCATACGGCAGATTCTCATAATACCCGCCCTCAACACCCGTGTTGCTCGGCGTATCATCTGTGTCCCGCCAGTCGATTATCGCATCGGCAACATCTTCAGTCATATCAATGGTCGAAAAAAGCCCCAGAAGCTGCTCCTTTGTAACAGTATTAATATTCAGCTTGCTCGCCTCATCGACAACCCGCACATTAAACCAGCACCCTTCCAAAGCGACATCATTAAACTCTTCGGCATTGTCACTCCACGTATCTATCAGGCCGTCACTTTCTCTGGTGTCTTCGTTCAGCACCCCAATTGCCTTCTCTGTCCCTGCCCGACACGCCCACCTGCACCGGGTCCCTTCCATCCTCGCTAAACTTATCTTCGTATCGAGCCGGGCTTTGCGACCAAGAACCGCAACAATCACCGTAAGCACAACTACCAGCCACAGCACCGCTACAAGGACAAGTCCCTTTTTGTCACCATTACCACTCATTTTGTCAGCCAAACTTATACTCACCGATTTTCGTCTATATTTTTCCCACCTGCTCACCGCGACTGTCCCTGTCCGCTTCCACCGCCACTGCCGCCACCACTTCCCCCGCCACTGCCGCCACCTCCCCCGCTGCCGCCGCCGGTTCCACTACCGCCCGCTCCACTACCCACACTGCCTTCTCCTCCGCTTTCCCCCTCCGAACCAACTGCCAAAGCTCCCCCGCTGGGAGACCTCGCAAAATTCACAATAAAAGATTCCATAATGGGTCCCCCTCGGCCCGCCTGCCCCGCTACTATATTTACCTCAATTAACTGTGGCAGGGTCTGCATCTCCTCAGGCCATTCGTTCGACCACTCCTCCCCGTCAAAGTATCTGACCTCGAAGACGTCAATGCCCTCGGCAAGGACAGTCAGAATTCCGCCCGGCTCAGCCTCATTATTGGGGTTCGGCCAGAATCGCCTCATCAACCTTGACTTGTCCTCACCTTGTGCAAGATAATATTCGACTTCATATATGTCGCCTTCCGGCTGGTCAACCCTGGCTTTTACCCTGCTGGTAGTGTATAGAATCAGATAACTGACATTGCCTTGCCCAGATTGAACAACCATCCCTATCAATTTGGTATTTGCCTTAGTCTTGTCCCGGTACAGATTCACCAGGTCTCTGGCAGTTGTGTTCGATGCAAATCTCACCTCGGCAGCAGTGGCAATGCCGCTGTCAACCATCTCGCTGCTGGCCGTAACAGCCCGCAGTGCCCCCACCGCCACCAGTGCAACAAACGCCCCTATGGTTGAGGCCACCAGTATCTCCACTAACGTAAACCCGTGAGATACTCTTTCATTTGGTCCATCTCGGTATTTGTAGGGGCGGTTCGCGAACCGCCCGTACTCTAACGGGTTAAATCCTCTGCTTCTCAAATACATCTTCATAATCACTCCGTGCCGGTGCTCCCCGTGCTCCCAGTGCTACCAGTGCTACCAGTGCTACCAGTAGCATACACACTCACACCATCGAGCATCGTATCTACCGTAATACTGTAGGGATGGTTTCCATCCATCCAGCTAATCTTTATGGCCACCAGATAAAGACTATCAATATCCTGGTATTGCGTAGTAACATTCCAGTAATAGCCCGGCTCAAACTGCTCGAACACCCCTTCCATCTGCCCTGTTTCGATGAATTTATCGATACCGACATAGTCAATCAGTCTAAGCTGCCTATCAGCCAGCAATGCTGCTACCTCATATTGCCTGTTAAGTCTCGTCCCGCTCACAGACCGTGCGCTGATTGCTCCCACCACCAGAACGGTTCCACACAGTATGGCACTGGCCACAACCGTCTCAACCAGCGTAAACCCTCTTCGAACTATACGGGCGGTTCGCGAACCGCCCCTACCTCCGAACTTCGATATTCGATATTCGATATTCAATATTCGATTCTCCGCCATTTATTCCGCATCCAGGTCAACACTACTCTTATGAATCTTTTCAGTCGTGCCGAAATACATCGTTGCCTTGCCGGTCGCAGCATCGATACTTATCGCGTAATGCGTTTTGCCGTCACCAATCTGGATAACCGCCGAGGATGCACTGCCGTCCGGCAAAAAAACTATTGCGTCCTCCTCATTAGTAGGGGCGATTCGCGAATCGCCCGTACTTGTCTCTATACCAACCGCAGCAATCTTAACGTCCTCGAATTTGACGTCGCCGGTCAGTTCCACCGGCCTGCAATAATAATCTTTCACTATTACGCTCTGCTCAGATTCTTCGTCCATTCCCGCCCGCCGTGAGGCGTCCTGCGGAGAAGGCGGGCTTCCCCCCGTCCAAGCCTTAGGCTTGGCCGCCGTAGTCAGCCAGAACCCATTATTTGCCGCGTCTAATTGCATCGTGTAACGGCTTTGCTGCTCAATCGCCATTATCCTTGCGTATTGAGCTGTAAGCAGAAATTCACGTGCCGCTTTTTCGACCAGCATCCTTTTATGTGTCCCCACATAAATACCACCGCCAACACCTCCCACAAGCGCTAATATTACCACCACAAGCAGCACTTCCGTTAAGGTAAAACCCTTGTCTTTCTTCACCGCCGAGCTCGCAGAGACCGCTGAGTTTTTTATTTTTATATCTACTTGTTTCTCTGCGTGCTTCGCGTGCTCTGCGGTAAAACCTTTGGATTTCTTGTCCATATCTACTTCCTCGTTTCTCGATTCTCGATGCTCGTTGCTCGACGAGTATCAAGTATCCAGTATCGAGCTAATCATTCACTATATCTGCGTTGTCACCTTCGCCGCCTTCTTGCCCGTCGGCCCCAAAGCTTATCAAATCGAAACTACCCGGATTATATACCCCTTCCGAAACATAAATATAGGGATTGTCCCAGGGGTCAAGCAGCTCGCTTCGCTTCAAATAAGGCCCGTTCCATTTCTCCTCAACATCGGCAGGCGCAACAAGTAACGACTCAAGTCCCTCGGAATCAGCCGGATACCGCCCGCAGTGAATGTAAAACCTCGCAAGCGAATCTTCGATAATTGCCATCTTTGCCCTCGCTATGTCCCTCTTGGCCTTGCCAAGCCCCCTGAACATCCGCGGTGCAACAAATGCAGCCAACATCGATATAATCAAAATTACTACAAGCAACTCCACAAGGGTAAACGCCTTTCTTTTCCGCCTTGTCCGCTTCATTCGACTACCTTTCCACAGTTTTATATTTTTCGCTTAAACTGATATTTTTATTTAACGAACAGCCCTATCGGGCCCGTATTCCTATTTAACGACTTGCCCTGCCGGGCGGCTCCCTCCCGTGAGGGATACTGCGTATTAAAACGTGCCTCCGCCCAATTCCATTACGACAATTGGCAGCAAAGTTGCCGCAATTATAAAACCTATCACCAGTGCTAATAGCAATATCAAAATCGCAGGAAAAACCGCCATAAATCTGCTTATCGCCGAGTCCGCATCGGCATCGAAAGAGTCGGCAGCATTGAGCAGTAACTCATCTAACTTGCCGGTCTGCTCACCTATCGAGACAATCTGCACCAGCAAAGGCGGAAAATAACCTGACTCCCCTAAAGGCCCCCCAAGCGATTCACCACGTGCCACTTTTTCTGCTACAGTGTCAATCTCTCTACCCAACAATTCATTGCCGAGCGTATCGCGAACAACGCCAAGCGCCTCCAGTATTGTAACGCCTCCTTTGGTCAACGCCCCAAGCGTCCGTGCAAACCTGCCCACCGCTATTGTTCGCAAAACCGAACCCAGAATAGGTATCCTCAGCTTAAAAGCGTCCCATTTGATTTTGCCCTCAGCTCTCATCCATCTAACGGCGTAATACAACCCCGCTACAATCACAACAATTGACACCCATCCGAAAAAGCTCGTAAACAACCCCTTTATAAAACCACTTAACCCCAGCAATATCCTTGTCGGCCACGGCAGCACCGCAACTCCGCCGGTTATCGTGGCCAATATCTTCGGCAATATCCACGTAATTACGATAGTCACCGACACAAGCCCCAGACACAAAACAAAGATAGGATACGCAGAGGCATTTTTCACACTTGCCTTTACCTTCTCATCTCTGCTCAGTATAGCCGCCAGTTGAGTGCTCGTTGCTTCGAGAAGCCCGCCCGTTTCCCCCACCCGTATCATCGACAGATACAAAGGGCTGAAAACTTTCGGGTACTTGCCCATAGCTTCTGAAAGGGACTCACCCGTTCGGACCGCCTTGGCAATTCTCTCTAAAATTTCTCTCATCGCCGGCTTATGCTGTTGGTCTCGAATAAGCTCCAGCCCATTGAGTAGCGGAAGCCCCGCTCGCAAAGCAGTCGCTAGCTGGGTGGTTATAGCCAGAATATCTTTGCTGCTGACCCTTCCCACCCCAAGCGTCAGACGCCTGCTAAAATCCAGCGCCGCTTTTTTCCCGCCCTCGGCACCGGCCGCTTCAGCCAGCTCCATTACGAGCTGTCCTCTATCGGCCAGAGCGACAACGGCCCCCTTGCGGTCAGCGGCCTCTATCGTCCCTGTAACGTGTGCTCCGCCCTTGTCAACCGCCTTGTAAGAAAACCAGCCCACTACTCACCATTGGTTAATTGGTTAATTGGTTAATTGTTCATCGACGAACTACAAACTACGAACTACGAACCACCAGAGGTGATTCATTCTTCCTCATCTATACTCTTGGCTACCCTGAAAACTTCCTCAGGAGTAGTTATGCCTTCCAGCACCTTCCCCATGCCGTCGTGCACCATACTTATATGGTCTGCCGGTGCTCCCTTTACTATCTGTTCGGTGGTCGGCTTGGCCGCTATCAATTCCCGCAGTGTTCCGGTTATTCTAAGCAGTTCAAACATACCTGTCCTTCCGCTCATTCCGGTGTGCATACACTCATTACAGCCGGCCCCATGGTATAGCGTCATACCTCGCTTAATTTCTAATGAGCCGTTTAACGTCTTCATTAGATTTTCGTCCGGCTTATATGGCTCCCTGCACTTCGGACAAATCTTGCGCAACAGTCTTTGAGCCAGCACCCCTTCCAGTGAACTTGCCAGCAGGAACGGCTCAACTCCCATATCAATCAATCTCGTAACCGCCCCTGCCGCATCGTTTGTATGAAGTGTCGAGAAAACAAGGTGTCCCGTCAACGCCGCACGGATTGCTATATCAGCCGTTTCCTTGTCTCGTATCTCTCCAACCATTATAATATCCGGGTCCTGACGCAGTATGTGCCTCAGCCCCATAGCAAACGTCAGACCCCTCTTCGGATTAACCGGCATCTGGTTAACACCCTCAAGCTGATACTCAACAGGGTCCTCTATCGTTATCATTTTCACAGCCGGCGAGTATATCTTATTCAATGATGCATAAAGTGTCGTTGTCTTGCCGCAGCCGGTTGGCCCCGTAGCAAGCACAATCCCGTGTGTCTTATGCAGACATTTATTGTAACTCTCTAAGCACTGAGCGTTCATCCCCAAATCTTCAAGCCGTAGCAATGATGCCGACTTGTCCATTAGTCTCATCTCAACAGATTCGCCGAACACTGTCGGGACGGTCGAGACACGAATATCAATCTTCCCGTTTTTCCCGGTAAATTCGATATGCCCATCCTGCGGCACAAACCGCTCGGCAATGTTCATATTCGCCATAATCTTGACCCGCGAAGTAATCGCCGCCTGAAGCCGCTTCGAGCAAGGCGTCTTTTCTACCAGCATCCCATCAATCCTGTATTTTATCTTCACATGCTGCTCAAATGGCTCAATGTGTATATCGCTTGCACGGGCATCTATCGCCTCCAGAACTACCAAATTCACAAGATTAACTAAAGACGGCTCTCTCGCCAGCTCGCTCAGCTTGGCAGGCGAGTAATCTCCGTTGTCCATCTCCGCCTCCGCCCGCTGATCTGCCGGAACCAGGTCATCTATCATCCTTGACACGTCGCTGCCATAGAATTTCCGTATCGCATTTTCCATCTCCGGCGGGTCAGCGTAATACCGCCGAACCGAATAGCCTGTTACCAGCCGCAAATCCTCCATTACCTGTGGCTGGAATGGGTCGGTCATCGCTATAGCCAGCCGCCCGTCTTCATACCCCAGAGGCAAAATATTATATTTGCTGACCACTTCTGCCGGCACAAGGGCAATAATTTCGCCATCTACCGAAACCTCATCCAGATTCACCCTCTCTATCCCAACTTGAAGCGCAAGTGCTTCATTTAACTGGGCTTGCGTTACATAGCCAAGCTCCAGCAGAATCTGGCCTATCCGCCGATGTTCAACCTTCTGCTCCGCAAGTGCAAATTCAAGCTCCGACTCGTCTAAATACGATTTTTCACAAAGCAACTGGCCTAACTTTTTCTTCTTATTCTTACTTTTCTGTGAAACCATTCGGGTCTTACCATTAACAAAAACAAAATTGCCTAAAAACCATAACTATACGCTAATAAAAAGCTTATGTCAACAGAAATCCTGCCGGCCTAAACATCAATGGTGCTACAATCCGGCTCAAAACAAAGTAAAATCCCTGTAAAAAATAATCAGCCGTTGCTTACCGCTTCGGGTAAGCAAACCAATAGCCACCATAATCAGACGCTTGAGAATGCCGTTTTGTTACAAAAAAATGGTTTTTTCCACAGTTTTGAGCTTTTATCCGCCACAGGCGGATTTAGTTTCGCGTTTTTACTTTGGTTTCCTTGACTGGCGCGGTTGTTCGTGGTAGTCTTTTTCGAGTTATGAGTTCATTGTGCGTAGTTCGTTATCGATGAACAATGAACACATAACAATGAACTAAAACTGGCGGAAGATTAAGGAACTAAATATGGCAACGGTAACACTAACAATATCCGGACGGGGTAAGACTTGGCAGGTCGAACCAAACCCACAAGGCACAATCATTGGCCGCAGCCCCCGATGCAACGTGGTTATCGAAAGCCGAGATGTTTCGCGTGAACACGCCAGAATCTTCCAGGACCCCTTCGGTCGGTGGATTATTGAGGACTTAGGCAGCAGCAACGGCGTGTTCGTAAACGGCAAACGGGTCGAGGCGTATGCTGTTTTCGCCGGCGACCATATAGCTATTGGCCCATTCTCTCTATCCGTAGCGCAGTCTTTCGACCAGCAGATTAAACCGGATGAGTCCATTCAGACAGGAACTAACATCATAATAGAAGAGTTTGAAACAGAAGTCTTCTACGGTCAGGATAAGCAGAACCACGGCTTATCACCCAACTGCACAAAACTGCTTGGCGAAATCATCGAACGCTTATCGGAGTTGACAAGTCCCTCTGCGCTATATCCCCAGGTATGTAAATATATGGCTCTTTCGCCAAAAACCGTCGCCATAGTTCTTCGGGTACCCAAAAAAACCGAACCATTGCCCAAATCCCCGGACATTCTCGCCTGCCACTTCGGCGATAGTCCGGACGATACCGCAGGCCAGACTCCGTCCCCTTCTTATCCATCGCGTCTTGCCTTTCGAATGTCTCACCAGGTGCTCGAAAAGGTCCGGGCCACAGCAAACGCTGCAATGGCCAAAAGCATATATTCTTCAGATTTGGAAATAACCTCGACTATAGTTGACGAGCACAGTCCCAGAGCCGTAATCTGCACACCGCTGGGTGACGTCATCGATGCGGCCGATTTGCTTTATCTCGACATCCCAATCAATGGCAACACCAAAACCACACCAGAGGAAACCTTCGAATTTGTGCGGGCAGTCTCCCGGGAGATTATCTTGGCACGAAAACGGCTAATCCTGATGCAGGTCAAGGCCGAAAGAAGCATCCTCGACCATGAGCTGTCGCTGGCCCAGAAAATTCACACTAAATTAGCCCCGACCATGCCGCAGGATATGCCCTCCATTGAATTGGCGCTGCACTACAAGCCCGTTATGTGGGTTGGAGGCGATTACTGCGACGTATGGCTCCTCAAGGATGGTCTCTTGGCATTTGCAGTCGGGGATGTCACCAACCACGGCCTGCCGGCAGCCATTGCCATCTCCTGCCTCAAGACTGTTTTGCGAACCACAATGTCTTTCTGTAGCGACCTGTCCGAGGTTACCAGGCACATCAATTCGCATTTGACTCAAAGTTTACCTCAGCCGATGTCCGCAGCTTTGTTCCTGGGACTATTTGACCCATCAAATGGAACTCTTCAATACATCAATGCCGGCTACCTGCAGCCTCTCATCGTCCGCCCGCCATCAGCAGTGTTGCCGCTCGGCCAGCCGGATAATCCTCCACTTGGCGCCGGCGATAGCTTCTTCCGCACAAAGGTCGAGACACTCCAACAGGATGCCCGGCTGGTAATCTTTACCGATGGCATCACAAAAGCTAAGTCACCTGCCGGCGAGGAATTTGGTCTAAAGCGCCTGGTGAACCTTTTGAAAACCGTCAATGTCTCTCCGGCCAACCGCATAATAGAAATGATTACAAAAGCCGTAACCGATTTTCACCAGATGCTGGCACAGCAGGATGATATTACGCTTTTTGTCCTGATAAATCGTAAATAGAAGTAAGCACAAACAGCCTTTGCACCAAAAAATTATCTTAAAACTGTCACCATGAGTCCGGCAAAGCCGTCGTGCCGGACGAAGGGTCTCATCAGTTTTACGTTTTTAGCTTTGAGTTTTTAGTTTCTTCTTTGCTGGGGATATGCCAGTATGAGCGTTTGCCTAAGTCAGCAGGTTATTGAACGCTACATAGTCGGCAACTGCTCCGCCGATGAGCAGCAAACCATAGAGCTTCATCTGACCCAGTGTGAAAACTGCCGGCACCGCATAGAATCAGCCCGCTCAAACTCCTCCGCCGCCCACAGGAACACCCCTGACGAAGCCGTTGAACAACCCGCCGAAGGCGGGTTTAATCAAAGCGGCCTTCGGCCGCCCATAAATCAGGATGACTATCCCACCGAATCCATATCGCATACTAAAGCATTCCCGTCCGCCACCTTTCCCAAATCCGTCGAATCGCTGATTGAAGGCTATCAGCTCATAGAGGAATTGCCGCGGGGCGGCCAGGCAGCAGTATATAAGGCCCTTCACATTGCCACCAAAACATACGTGGCAATCAAAATCCTGCTGCCCACCCTGCTGGCTTCGGAGAGAGCACGCTACTATTTCGAGAGAGAGGCCGAACTCATCGCAACGCTCGAACACCCCAATATAGTCAGCATCCGCGACAGCGGAATTATCCATGGCCAATACTACTTTGTTATGCAGTATATCGAGGGCCAGCCCCTGAACCGATACGCCCGCTCGCAGAAGCTGTCCTTCCACGAACAAATAGAGCTTTTCAACAAAATATGCTCAGCCGTAACCTATGCCCATCAGCAGGGAATCATCCACCGTGACCTCAAATTCGCCAATATCCTCGTGGACAAACGTGGCGAGCCGCACATACTTGATTTCGGCCTGGCAAAGGCAATCGGATTAAGCGAGCGCTCCGAAAACAAAGCCGTTGTCACGATGACCGGCGAGTGGGCCGGCTCTCTTTCCACTATGTCCCCGGAACAGGCTTCAGGTCGGCCCAACCTGATTGACGTGCGAACGGATGTCTATTCATTAGGCGTTATTCTCTACCACATGCTCACCGGCCAATACCCCTACGATATCACTGGCTCGACCCTGGAGGTGTTGCAGAACATCCAGAAGACCGACCCCGTCAGGCCACGGCAAATCATTCGCAAGTTCGACCCTGATGTCGAAGCTATTTTGCTCACAGCCCTCGACAAGGACCCGGCCAGGCGTTACCAATCCGCCGCCGATTTGCACAGCGACATCGAAAACTACCTTCAGGGCCGCCCCATCCGTGTCAGGTCCATCAGCACTATGTATCTGCTTCGCAAAATCATCACCCGCCACCGCTACACCAGCACAGTCGCAGCGCTACTACTGCTGATTGTCCTCGGATTTTCGTATGTCAGCTTCGACTTGTATGTCACCGCAAAGAAAGCAAAGCAAGAGTCAGACACTATCGCCCAGCAGGCGGCTGCAGAACTAACCAAAAACCTCCTTTCATCGCGACAAGTGGCACCGTTGGGCTTCACCTATATTCTCCAGGCCTGGCGTGACGGACGGGACAAAGATGCACTCGCTATGGCCCTCCACTTAAATGACGGCTCGAAAGAAAAAAAAGCAGCCTTTTTCCTACTTGACCGTGCGCCATTGGCTAATAAGGAAGCCCGTTTTCTGCAAGCTTTTTCAGGCGAATACGCATGGTTTGCTGATTTTATCGTCGCTGAGCATTATCTTAAGGACGGAAACCGCCGGCGGGCCCTTGAAGCTTATCAGCGTAGTTACAAAGCTATAGAACAATTGTCGCAAAATAGTCAACCAACCGGCGATTGGTTACTAATCGACAAGGTCAGGGCCAGGCTTTATGAGCTAAATGCCGCCGATAAATCACCAGAAAAAGCTGGCAAATCAGACAGCGAAAATGTAAAATAATAACATTGACCATGGAAACTGAAACGATAAGACAATCAGTCAGCCCAACTTCAAAAAATCGAAAATCGAAAACCGAAATTCGAAATTACCGTGGTTTCACTTTAATAGAACTGCTTGTCGTCATTGCGGTGATTGCTCTGCTTTTAGCCATCCTTTTGCCTGCCCTGCGAAAAGCCAAGGAAACAGCCAAGCGCACGGTCTGCCAGGCCAATCTAAAACACATCGCCCTGGCCTGGAATATGTATCTCGATGACAATGAGGGCTACTTCTATCAGACAGTAGGTGCCAACCTAAACTATGGTGGATGGAAAGGAGATGTCGAACCGTTGCCTCGCCCACTTAATAGTTACTTAAGCTTGGCGCCGATTTTAGAAACTGAAAATGAAGCGAAGGTCTTTTACTGCCCCGCCGACCGAGGCGGAATCCCACGCTATGATATAAGCGTGAAGGTTTACCGTCACTTCGGAACCAGTTACCAGACTAACATCTTCTTAGTCGGTGAGAATAAATACGGCCCCTTCAGTGACAAAACCAAAACCCTCGATGAAGAAATCAGTAAACGCCTGCTGAACGGCCTAAACCGCAATAAGGTGAATAATCCCTCCCGTTTGCTGCTCATCGGCGATTATGGCTGGGTTAATCAATGGATGCCGGAAAAGAACGTCGCCCAGGAATGGAAAGAACGGGCAGAATGGCACGGACGGCTCGATTCTCATAACCTGGCCTTCCTGGATAGCCATTGCCAGTTCCTCAATATCCGCAAGGGACTCTATATAACCGACCAATACACTGTGGTGCCATTTGAGGACCTATATTCCCTTGCCCGCCAGGTCCAGGGCCCATAAAGCTCAAAACAGCGAACCTATTCCCAAAATTTGTCGCTTCAGGTAATGGGTCAGTTATAGGTGGGGAATGTGCGTTAGGATTAGTCTAAGCCAAAAAGAGCTTTGTAAGCATCGATGCTGGGCTGGGCGGCCAGCTTGTCCAGGGCAGATTTGAAAGCGGTCATCACATCAGACGTCCTTTTGCTCAATGTGTGCAGCACCGTCATCAAAATCTCACGGGTTCTGGCTCCATTCTCAGATTGAGAGCCAAAACTTATTTTCCTGGCGATAACCAGCGGACGTAGTTCTCGCTCAGCCAGATTATTATCTGCAGGGACGCTTCGGTCATCGGCCCAGTGATAAAGCCGGTCTGCCTTTTCGCAGAAGATATCCTGGATATTCTGGATGGCCGGATGTCTGGCCTGACTGTTAGTAATACCGATGATAGCGTCTTTGATTTTGGCTGCCTGCTGCTTAAACTGCTGGTCTGTGGTGTTTAATTGACGAAGGCTTATGGCGTTGGCTAACTGGCAGGCCAATGCTTCGACGAAGGACTTTATTTCTGGGTTCTCGTGAAAATCCTTTTCCAAATCTCTGACATCCCGCAGCAGATGGGCATAACAATATTGGATCGAGCAAGGCATCTTGTTGTAGCCATTGTAGCGGTCCACCACCAGCACCCCTGGTAAGGGCTTTTTACCGAAAACCTCTTTGGCCACACTTGCAGCCCGGCTCTGGCGGAACCTAAAGATGCTAATCTGGGGTGTGCAAAACAACCAGGCATAACCATTCTTGCCGTCCGTTCGCCAGCCGGTCTCATCAGCATGTTTGACCGGCGCCCGGCGATAGGCGTGTATAAGGGCCTCTGGGACATCTTTGAGCCTTTTGGCCAATTGGTGCATGGCGTCAACAAGACTGCTGTAGCCGACCCCTGTCTGTTTTTCGACCTGACCCAACGTGTTGCCATAGATATAGTGCTGAACCGCCACATACGCCAGCAGCTGATTTGAGTATAAACACTTTTATCCGCCACTTCTGGCGGATTGCAAGAACCCCTGATGGTCGAGCACTAATGACTTTTCTACATACCGGACAATACTTGCGTTCCAGATGATACACCACCTTGTTTATCTTAACTGGTTGACAATCTATCACGGCTCGGGCTCTTATACCTTTGTCTTCAAGGACGCTTCCGCAATCCGGACAGGTGTTACTGATGCAGATTTTCTCTACTTTGTCGGCATCTTGTTCGCAGATACTGGCTCGGCCATGACCTTTATGGCCTACTTTGCCGCCGCCGTGATTGCAACCAACCCACCTAAGGCGGCGGGCAAGCTGTTGGGTTTTACCGGAACCTTTGAAGAGGGTGTAGAGGAGCCGAAAAAACCCTCCCGGGCGGTTCGTTCTTGGCGGCGTAGTTTGCCCTGGAGCCGAGTAATTTCTTCTTCAAGCTCGTTAATCTTTTGTTGTTTCTCAAGGCATTGTTTACAGTACGTCATCAGCATCCCTGCCGGTGGTGATTTTTGGCTTTGGGTTACGTGGCGATAGTCCGCCTGTGGCGGATAAATTTTTATCGGAGTTTTTGCAGCTAAAACTTGAGAACTACAAACCAGTCCGCTCCGCATAAGGCGGATTCGACAGAACAGTGCAATGAAAAAACAGAATCTACTTCCAGCAAACGCGGACGAAGAATCGTTAGGTTGGGGGTCAAACCCACCAATAACTGACCCATTAAAATTTTGTGTTTTTTTCTGTTGACATGGCTCAACAGGACAAAGTAGAGTTATTCCCACCAAAGGAAGCTATTTACTCTGCCATTCGCAAAAGCGGTTTCGTATTAGCCGCCCTGCGAGAGGGAAAGGCAAGCAAGGATGAGAGAAGGGCATCTAATATTCACAAGTCTATGGGGCAAACGTGCGGTCCTGTTAGTCTCCTGGGCATTGTCCATTCTGGCACTGATAATTTTTGCCGCCCACAATGACTTAAACAAACTCTACCGCAACACGCAAAACTGGGAGCCCGAGCTGAGATTGCCAAAGAATCAAATGGGGGCCGTCAGCTATAGACGTTACGACTCCAAAGAAAACGGCAGGCCTGTTCGTTCCATCAGTTTTGGAAGCCTTCTTGTAGAGAATAACAACTTTGGGATATTTAAAACAGCAGCGCACAAAGTAGTAAAAATACGAGACCTCGAACTCACGTTTCACCGATACACTCCTCCTAACATTACTTCAAACACAAATCTCAGCGGTAAAAAAAACGCTGAGACGACCACAGGTAACCGAAGCGAGTATTCTGTAACTACAACACCTGATGTTTCCACCGCGCCCGAAGGCACGTTTACTTATACAGGAGAGCTCCTGAATGATATCTATAGCTTAATAAACCCCAAGGACCGCTGGCGTATTAATATCGATATAAGCAACACTTCCGAAATCTGTGTTACCAATTTCGATTACAATGCGTTCTATGATGGAGCCCCGCTCCTCATTGTACGGAGCAAAAGAGCAACAACTTCTAACAAACATCCTGATGTGGTAACACTGCGCGGCCACGTGATAGTGAAGGCAGAAGATGGCAGCGTTCTCGAGAGCAATTCTGTCATGTGGGACACAAGGAAACATCATTTTACAGCAGATGGAACTTACTTTTTGAGTCGTAATGGCAAGAAAATACGGGGCAAAGATATATGTGTTGATGATAAATTAAATATCGTGCAGGCACAAATCGCCGCACTCAAAGAAAGGAGCAAAGAAAATGGTTAAAAGGATTGTATCCCCAACTCTGCTTGTATGTTGTTGTCTTACCTCTGCCGTTTTTGCTACTGAGCCAAGTGATTACCTTGTACCCGGCAAATCGTATATGTGCGACTGCAATTTGTCCGGTTTGCGACAGGCCTACCAAACCTTTGATGCCGGCTTAAAGGACGCAAAGTGCACAGAGTGTGCCTCCAACAGAGAGCTTATATTCCTGCACGCAGTAACAAAAACGGCAATGCTAATCATTGATAACAATGATAGCAACAACCTCCTAATAGATAGCTTCCTCGAAGTGGCAGAAAAGTTTGGCGTGCAAGTCTTGGGAGACTTCTTTGAGGAGCTTGACGTCAACGTGTCGCTAACCGATGACCATTACAAAATACCTGGTACTGCACCAGGTCCTGACGAAATTTCTAATTTCTTTTCTAATAAAGTGGCTGACTGGATAACCGAAGTTAACGACATCATCGCTGACTTGAACTCAATCAGCGATTCGCCGTCCGACCGTTTTCGGTTCTTCTTCGAGCCAGGTGATACCGGGCTGGAAACCAACTTGGAAGTGGATTACGGGGACCTCCTGGTTTTTAAGGGCCTGCTGCTGGCATTCAAAAGCGTCCTGGAATCTAAGTTAGCTTATGATGTATTTCTGGATGTCGATGAATCGCTCCTGCACGACCTTCTGTATGTAGATGGAATTGGTCCCGATGATGTAAATTCTCCTGAAATCTTACACCTCCTTTACATTGATGTTAGCGACCCCAACCAGCTCAGTATAAATGACCATTTTCTTACGCCGTATCCGAATTTATTGAAGGTCCTACCTACGTCCGGGCACCCGGAGAACGGAAAAGCCATATTGGCACAGGCAGCGCAGGATTGGGTTGCAGCCATAAATTATTATTTTGATGCATTAGATTATATTCAATCGGAGGACACCCCGCCTGGCACTGACCCGCAGGAAGATGAATTACTTTACATAGACCCCAATAATCAGTTCTTTTTGAATGTGGTCGAAGACAGATTGACCGCTTTGCGGGATTCTCGACTGAACGATACAACCATAGTACATCCAGTGGAAACGACCAAGACATACAATGTATATGATTCCACTCACGTGCGTATTGGCCAGTTGATACTGAAATATGACTTTACGGGCATTTTTGGTTCCGAGGGAAGTTTAACCTTTACGGCGGCAAGTGGCATACCATCCCCCTGGGAGATATACAATATCGGGACTGGATATGGTCCCGAGCCATTACGTCCCGAGATTGACGTCGAGCTCGGGTGTCACGCAGGTGATGAATGGTACGAAGGATATCTCGATGCTGCTTTAAGCCAGGATGGGACTTCTTTCGACAATGGAACGTTTGAATACTGGGGCTACGACTACAATGACTTCAGCGGCCTCTCAGGCCAGCTTACCGCCACTAATGTCGTGAATGGAAAAATCAATCTAAATCCTATCTTCGGCAGCACACGCCATTACCCCGACCCCGTCAACCCAAGAGATTTATTGCCTCTATTCAATAAAGAAAATATTCCTATAGCAGGCACACTCGGCCACGGGTTAGGTAACGATGCCACATTGGGTGGAATCTTTCCGGGTATGAAGCAGCAGGACTGGACAACATCATCTGCGCCGCCCGACCCTCTGCCGGATTTGGTGGGCGAGTCTGTCTCATCCACGCTGCCTGTCCCCTCCGTACCTGGTGACAAAGGCAAGGTATCTATCGTCATTGGAAATTGGAGCAACCATGCTGCTTCGGGCAAAATAAATATCGACATCTACGCATCCCTTCACTCGATTGATCAACCACTCGATTCCAACGATATAAAATTGGTAACTCTCGCTAACCAGTCGGTGAATATTGCGCGTTATAGCGCTAAAACTTATACCGCCTCGGTTCAAATCCCTCCCAATATAGAACCCAATGATTACTATATCCTTGCCGACATAGATTCAACGAATACCATCCCCGAGAGTGATGAGGAGAACAATCTTGCTGTCAGCGATAATACGTACGAAACAGTTTGGAAATTCGGCAGCTTTGATGACCGTAAAAACGTCAAGCTAATCGTTAATGACAGCAATGAAACGCCGGTGCTGGTTACCTTTGCACTAACCGGCGGCGGATACGGTGAGATTATAGGCGGCCCAGACTTCAATGAGGTGACCCTAAACAATACGAAAAAAACCTCGTCTCTTGCTATCACGACTACAGGTAAAGGAACTCAAACAAGTGTGGGCGATATAATTGTGAATGATCCCAATGGTCTCAAGGACATTATCGCCAGGACCACTGACCTGCGAGGCGATATCACTGTCGATGGAAGTCTCGGTGCACTTACTTTAGATGATGTTGCAGGAACTCACACAATAACCATTGGCCCGTCTTCCAACCCTAAGGCCAAGGTAAATATGACGTTTGATAGAGTAAGGGATTTGGCTATCGACAGTGCCACCCCAATTAATCTCCTTACCGCCACTGAATGGTTAGATAGTGATGCCACGCCCGACGAAGTAACCGTTCCCTCGATTACTACATTATACATCAAAGGCAACAAAAGAGCCGGTATAAGAGGCGACTTCGCTGGTGCTCTTAGCGTGGCCGGTGGCGTTACCAACCTCAAGATCGCAGGTACTCTCAGCAATACCTCAACTATAGGCGGCAACGTTAATAGTGTTACAATGGACCGCTTAGAGGGAGATTTAACAATCGGCGGCAATGCAAAAACCATCAAAGTTAATCAAACTCTGTATGGTTCCCCGCCCCCAAGTGGTACATACTACACGCTACATATCGGCGGAGCAGCATCTGTCCAATATGTCCAAGCAGGAAAGCGGAAGACAATAAAAATTACTGCTGGTGGTAGCCTCTATGCCTATTGAACGAATCCATAGCACTATTGCCTCATTACAGGCGGTTGATCGAGTTGCCGATCGCTCCGGAAATGTCACCGTTCGTAGTGCCGGCGTGACAGTCCCCCATAACCAGCGTTAGCTCTAAACAACACAGCATACTTTAACATCAAAGGGTTGCAAGCACTTACTTGCAACCCTTTTTTGTTTCTTTCTGCCTTCTGTCTTCTGTCTAACCTCACCATCAAACCGTTATTAGTTCGGTGCACCTTTAATTCTGTGTCTTGAGTTTATCGTTCCCATTCATCCATCCACGCACTCCGCACACCTGTCCCGATCGCAGCTTGCCGTAGCCGGAGGCCGAGCCGTAGCGGCGGACGAAGAATGGAGACGAAGGGAATCGGACCCTCGTTTCCGCGATGCGACCGCGGCGTGCTCCCGTTACACCACGTCCCCAAAATTAAACATCTTAAAATATTCTACAAAACTATTGCAAAAATTCGAAGCACGAAATCCGAAATTCGAAATTACCGTGGTTTCACTTTAATAGAACTGCCTGTCGTCATTGCGGTGATTGCTCTGCTTTTAGCCATCCTTTTGCCTGCCCTGCGAAAAGCCAAGGAAACAGCCAAGCGCACGGTCTGCCAGGCCAATCTAAAACAAATCGCCCTGGCCTGGAATATGTATCTCGACGACAATGACGGCTGCTTCTATTATGGAATAAACGCCAACCGAAACTACGGCGGATGGAAAGGAATTGTGGACGAGTGGCCTCGGCCCCTCAACAGTTACTTAAACCTGGCACAAACATTAGAAACAGAGAACGAGGCAAAAGTTTTTTGCTGTCCCGCCGACCGAGGCGGGATACCCGGCTACGCGATGCGAGAGAAAGCTTACCGCTATAACGGCACCAGTTACAACACTAACATCTTTTTAATCGGTCAGGACGGCTGTGGGGCCTTCAGTAACAAAACCAAACCCCTCGATGAAGAAATCGATAAACGCCTGAAGGGCGGCGTAAACCGCAGTCGGGTGGGCAATCCCTCACGTTTGTTGTTAATCGGCGATTACGGCTGGATTAACCAATGGTGGCCGGAACGCCCCATCCCTCAGGAACGGAAAGAACTGGCAGAATGGCACGGACGGGTCGATTCCCATAACATGGCCTTCCTGGATAGTCATTGCCAGTTTCTCACTATCCAGAAGGGATTCTACGTAACCGACCTATACAGCGTACTGCCCTTTGAGGAACTATATTCCCTCGCCCACCAGGTCCAGGGCCCATAAAGCTCAAAACAGCGAACCTATTCCCAAAATTTGTCGCTTCAGCCCGATTTTACTGGACTTTATTCCAACAAGTGTTATAATGGTAGCTTAGCGTTGCGGACAACACTGTCGTAGAGGTGGTACTATGCGCTGGGTGAAAGCATGGAAAACTCACTGGCTATGCTGGCTGTTACTTCGAGGAGGAGCACGACTATCTTTGACAAGCTTCCCCCACTCCTCTGCAGGGGCAAATGAAAGGAAGGATAGTAAGATGACCACAAATACGCATATATCCAGGTCCGCGTCATTGGCACTGGCAATATTACTTCTGGCTGGGCCGCGTCAGCTCGGGGTAATCCCGCCCGCTGGCGGCGGTATTCTATCACTCTGGATTTGCCCTGCTTCTTCCGGCCATCCATACAGAAAGAAGTAAATACAATCAAGAGGAGAGCTAATTTAGCATAGAACATTCTGTGCCGGTTCTCCTTGTGTAAAAAAAGGAGAAACTCAAATGAAGAAGTTGATTATAATTTGTGTAGCGACAGCGATGACTTCTGCGGCCTATGCGTTACCATCGGATGACTTCAACGACAATTCGATGAATACGTCTCTGTGGAATCTCTATCAGGAGAGTCCCAATGTCTGGCTGGACGAGACCAACGAAAGACTGGAGATACGTTCCACTGCAGATGCAAATGGAGAGGTGGCCGATTATTACGCCAATGGATGGGGTTTTTCGACTGCGAACAATTTTTCATTTAGAGCCTATTTCCACTGCAACTGGCCTTCAGAGCCGGGATATTCTGATTTTATTAACATTTTGCTTGGTCTCGTCAAAAGTAGGGTTGTCCCTGTAACGGTGAGGAACAACAGCGTTGCAATAGTAGCCGGATATTATGTTGATGAGTATGGAATCGAGCCTTATTTTCACTGCGGAAAATTCACAAATGATGGCACTTATGTCGTGGAAGGTCAAAAGACAAGGAGCCAGGATAATGGTATCTTGTATATCTCCTACGATGCAAGCAAAGACGAGCTATATCTGAGTGACATCGGTTACTGGGCAGCTAATGCCTGGGTAACAATCCCGGGTTTGCTTAAAGGCGAATGGGGCAGCGCTGTCGTCATACCAGGTTTGGGCAGCGGCTATGTATATAACGCAGCCCTGGATTCAGGCGAAGCTTACCTTGACAACTTCGTCGTCGATAGTGGGACAGTCGTTCCTAATCCAGCCGATGTGTTACTGTCAGATAATTTCAACGACAATTCGATAAATACGTCTATGTGGAACCTCTATCAGGAGAGTTCCAATGTCTGGCTGGACGAAACCAACCAGAGACTGGAGATGCACTCCACCATTCTTGCGGCAGATGCGGGGGCTCTTTATTTCGCTCATGATTGGGGTTTCTTGACAACGGACAATTTTTCTTTCAAAACTGATTTTCACAACAGCTATATTTCAGACATAAACATCCCTGCTTGGACTCAAGTTATGCTTGGTCTGGCCAAAGGTAGTGACCCTGCCGCAGGAAGAAGCAATAGTGCCAGAATAGAAGTCGCCTGGGATACAGGAAATACAGGAGGCTCGTCGCATCCCAGTGTCTTTCACTACGCTTATTGCATAGATGGTAATGAGTCCGATTTTGACATTCCAAGAGATTCGATTGATGGAACTGTGTATTTCTCCTATGATGCCGGTGCAGACGAACTATATCTAAGTCACACTGGTTACTGGAAAACTAATTCCTGGGACACAATCACAGGTTTACTTAAGGGCAGATGGGGTGGAGACGTTGTTAGCCCATTCCTCGGCGGCTCAGCTGATTGGGGCGCAGCCCTGGACTCTGGTGATGCTTGTCTTGACAACTTCGTAGTCGATAGTGGAACAATTGTCCCGTTACTTTTCGGCATTTACGTCGATGACAATGCTTCCGGCGACCCCGGGCCTGGAAACCCAAACATTAGCGACCCACTTGAGGACGGAAGTCAGGAACATCCGTTTGATTCGATTCAGGAGGCAATCGATACGGCTGTGGATGGGAACACGGTCGTTGTATTAGATGGGACTTATACAGGTACCGGCAATCGCGATATTGACTTTTGGGGAATGGCCATCACGGTCTGTAGTCGCAATGGGCCGGAAAATTGCATCGTTGATTGTCAGGGAGGAGAACAGTTGTGCCGGGGATTTATTTTCCAAAATGGAGAAGGTGCAGATTCCATTCTGGATGGCTTTACCATTATCAACGGCTATGAGACCTATGAAAATGTCGGTGGAGGAATACTCTGTTATTCAAGCAGCCCCACAATAAACAACTGCATTATCAGGAACAATATGGGTGATATGGGTGGGGGGATATACTGTGAAAATAACAGCAACCCGACGATAAGTAATTGCACAATCAGCAACAACATAGCATCGTGGGGAACCGGGGGGGGTATATACTGCGGTTGGAACAGCAGCCCGACAATTATTGATTGCAATATCAACAACAACAGCTCTGATGGCATCTGGATAGACAGCTATGCTTTTGTTGAAGGTACCACATCGTTCGCCTCTAATAACCTAACCGGCAACGGCACGCTGATGATAGAGCCCAACGCCATCTTGGATGTTAGCGACTGCAATCTAAGCTGCAGCATCGTCGGCATCGGAACAATCCTGGTCCCGGCCGGCAGAGAGTTTGTTATCGAAAACGAAGCAGTTGTTGACCTCAGCGGTGACGGGACGCTCCAGTGTAATGGCCTGCTGCGAGTAAAGGATTATGGCAATTTGCTGTACACGAATCTCAATGTAGCACGCGCCAGTTTCGAAAACAATGCTGTCGTCGCTTACAATACAATCACCACCTCGGTCTTGGCCCCATACGGACAATTGCTCGTTAAAGATACGGCCTCAATCACCGGCAATGATATTTACGCCGCCGGCGACCGCTATCTGGACCTCAACCCCTCCACATTCGCGGGCACGATTCAGGGCAACAGTATATCCGTTACGATTACCGAAGGCACCGGCAATATATCAGCCGGCCTGTTTGAGCTTCGCGGCTACGACGTCAACTGCCCTTCCCCGCCCTGTCCTCCGGGCATATTCTCGCTCCCGGAGGTGCCGGAATTCGGCTTGAGCACGTGGACGATTGACCGGATGGAGCTTGTTGAGGGTGCAAAAGTTACCCTGACCAACCGCGTTGACTTCCAATACCCTTATGACGAGGGCAGCGAGTATGAAGTCCTTTATGTCAAGCAGCTTATCCTCGGTCCGAATTCAGTCCTCGACACCGCTTTCAATCGACTATACTACGAAACCCTCGAAAAAGATTCTACCGCCGAGGTTAAGAATACCTCCTTGCTGGGTTTCTCTCTGGGCAAAATTGATTTTGATGAAGAAGAGTTCGCTACCTGCATCGTGCACAACAACTTTATTGACCTCAACCCGGCCCCGCCGAATACTACGCGTATCCAGGTCGAACGCGTTGAGAGCCTGCAACCTGACCCCACCGGAATGATGTGGCTGCGTAATCTCAGAGACATTGACCCGAACTCGCCAACTTATGGAGATATAATCAACACCCGCGCAAAGGCCCTGTTCGCAAAGTGCACCGAGGAGAAAATTTTGATTCGGTTCAAATACCTATTTAATACCGCCGAGCCCGGCACTGAATTAGTAGTCTATCTGTCGGATGTGCCGGAATTACTGCCCCATAACGACCCGCAGCGCAACTACCATTACATTGAGGTAGCCCGTATTCCGGCTCCGCCTCCCGGCCGGCCCGGCTCACCAGGCAGCGGACGCTTCGGCGTCTTTCAAAAAACTGTATCTACCGAAGACCTTAACTTCCGCGAAGGCACCCGCATCGAGGTAGAGCTCGTCGAACCCCAGCAGGGTGTCCTCCGGTCCTTCTCGGCTATCGATACAGGACTGGAATCGGCGCCACCGCCCGGCGCCTCGGTTTTTCTCGACAGTTGGAGCGCGGAAGTCCACTGTGCCGGCATCTGCCTCGATTTAACCGGCGACAATTACGTTGATGAGATTGACTTCCTGACCGTCATCTGCGCCTGCGGCTGCGCTTCTGAATTGCTTCCAGGTGGAACCGGCGACTATGTTTGCTTCGAGGGTCCCTTCGGCCACGACGGCTACATTGATTCTTATGACACAAGCGGCTGGGACTGGACACTGAACTCCGGCAACCGCAAAAACCTATGTGACGCCGTGCCTCTCAGTGAGGGTATGGAGTCGGCCAGTCTCGAGGCCGGCGACCTCAATGCCTCCGGGATAGCTCTTTTCGCAAACCCTCCCGGCGACTTCAATGACTTACTGATAGCCGGCAAAACAAGTGACGTTTCTACCAAGCTAAAAGACCGCCTTTATGTCTTCGATAGTAGCTTCAAATATGTCAGGTCGCTCTCCTTTGCCTCAGAGCGCTGCAATATCAGAATAGTGCAGGACCCCAACGGCCAGCTCTACGAAATCAACCTTGAAGCAGGCGTGCGGCAGCTCGACGACCAATCACACAAAATAATCATACCTCGAAACCAGGTCACCTTCGCCAACGAACCCCGCTATAACAAGTCCGCTACGGTTTATGTTGGCATTAAGGGCGAAGGCTCATATGCGGTAGGCCGACCCATCCTCGATGCCGCCTTTGATACGAATGGCTACGTCTATGTCGCCCCGGTAGTCGTCAACCCCGACGGCAACGAACCTTACGCCGCAGCAGCCAAACTACAGTTGCTATCATCAGGAACCCCGCCTTATAAAGTAGTCAAAATTTATGACGACCCTCCCCCTCCGGGTGACAACCAGTACCGCAACAACCTGCGAGAAACCGAAATTGATAGTGCCGGCAATATCTACGTCCTCAATGCACATAGTCTCAACGAAAGTGACATCCTCTTCAGATACAAACCGAACGGAACAATCGAGCGTCTCGAGCTGGCCAAACCGGACGTCAATTTACCCGACCCCATCGGGATGTATATGTCAAATGCTACGGATATGCTGTATCTGGCTTCCGCCCAGTATAACCCAGAAGATAGCAACTCTTCTATTGTTTATGGCATTTCCACCAAAGGAAACTTGACGCTTACGCGCTCTATCACAATCACAAATATGCACCATGCAACCAGCATCACTGAGGACCCTGCCACCGGATCTCTCTGGGTTGTCGGCTTTAATATGGACATCCCGGAATACCCCGACCCCACCAAACCGCCCTTCTACTACCCGCGCCTGGCAAAGGTCCCACTCGGCAGCAACAACGTCCAGGCCCAGTCCCCTTCCGGCTCCTATGACCTGGCGATGCCCCTGTCAGTGGTATGGACCAAGACTGTCAACTGTGGCGGAGCCGACCTCAATAAAAGTAACAGAGTAAACTTCGACGATTTCGCCATCCTCCGCAGCCGTTGGCGCAACTCGAATTGCACACCACCAACCTGGTGTGACGGAGCGGACCTTAATAACAGTAAAACAGTGGAACTGATGGACGTCGCTGTCTTGGCCCGGCATTGGTTGGAAACCGGCTGCCTCGACTAAAAAATGCACCGCCTCCCACTTTCCAACTGAACGTCTCCAGTGGATTCATTGGAAAACTGCCAACTATGAGCTACGAACTATGAACAATGAACAAAAAGTGCTTGACTTCTTGGAAAATAGCACTACCATTATCCGCGAACCTGTTCGGCCTTGATTTAAGGAGTTAAAAATGGCTTCTATCATCATAATCTCCGGACCACAAAAAGGCAACTTCTACCCCCTCGGCCAGCGAACGAATGTAATTGGCAGAGCCGAGGCCCTTCCAATCCAGGTGCTGGATGACCTCATCTCACGCAGGCACATGCAAATCCGCTATTATAAAGACAAAAACCAGTATTACGCCCTCGATATGAGAAGCAAGCATGGCGTGTTTATCAACGAGAGGAAAATCACCCAGGAAACCGCCCTGGTCGATGGAGACGAAATCCTTATCGGCCAGACTACTCTAATGTTTACGGAAAAGGACTTCGATGACCGTGAAAGTGCGTTGTCTCACTTCAAGAAAGTCGGCGAGCGGATGCGTCCCACGCATATCCAGTGAGAAACCGCCGGCATACAAGCTCGCCTGACCAGGAGCTATCAAATTATGAAACAACTGTCTCTCACAATGGTCATTCTCGCCCTCGCAACCGCCGGCTCTGATAATCTAAAAAGCACAAGGCCGGCTCCATCTACCGAACTCGGCATCAGCGGCACACGGTTTACAATCAATGGCAAGCCAACCTTTCTTTTCGGCATAAGTTACTACGCAGCACTCGGAGCACCGCGGGAATTCATCACCCTTGACCTCGATGACATACAAAAGCTCGGCATAAACTGGCTCCGCGTCTGGGCCACCTGGGCGGCCTTCGACAACGACGTGTCAGCCGTCGATGGCAAAGGCAACGCTAAAGAACCACACCTGTCAAACCTCAAATGGCTGGTCGCCGAGTGTGACCGACGCGGCATAATCGTGGATGTTACGCTCAGCCGAGGCAACGGCACAACAGGCGAACCTCGCCTGCAATCAATCGAAACACACCGCCAGGCAGTCGAGACAATCGTCTCGGCCCTAAAGCCCTATCGCAACTGGTACCTGGACCTGGCCAACGAGCGAAACATAAAAGACAAACGTTTCGTCAGCTTCGATGACCTGCAACAGTTACGGGACGCAGCCAAACAAATCGACCCCAATCGACTCATCACGGCTTCACACGCAGGTGACATCACCCGCGAAGAACTAAAGGATTATCTCGAAAGGGTCCGCGTGGACTTCATAAGTCCGCATCGGCCAAGAAACCCAGGCTCACCGCAGCAAACCGAAACCAAATCACAACAGTATTTGACGTGGAGCAAAGAGCTTGGCCGGCTCGTCCCGCTGCACTATCAGGAACCGTTCCGAAGAGGATTTACTGAAGGCTGGGACCCCAACTCTAATGATTTCGTTACAGACGCCCGCGCAGCCATAAAAGGCGGCGCCGCCGGCTGGTGTCTCCACAATGGCGACCATCGCTACGATGCACAGGGCAAACCCCGCCGCTCGTTTGATATGCGCCAGCACCGCCTCTTCGACCAGCTCGACAGCGAAGAAAAAACCGCCCTTCTTACGCTTTCCAAATCCTTCACGAATCACCAGTCACGAGCGACTGGTCACGGGTTCCCCGTCCGCCCGTCCCCCCGTTTCACTTTTCCCTTTTGCCCTTTAACTCTTGACTTGTTTTCTGCGTTCTTTGTGTTCTCCGCGGTAAGCAAATCTGCCCCAATCTGTGGTTACTTATCTCTTTTTGAATTTTGATATGTCATTTTGATTTTTGCTCTTTGATTTTTGATTTCTCTCTGTGCCTTCTGTGGCCAATTTTCGATATTTTTTGTCCCCTATCCCCTAAAGTCTATCCCCTAACGACTATCGACCATTCCCTCCCGCCTTCGGCGGAAACCACTACTCACCAATCACCACTCACGAAATGACTGGAGACGAAGGGAATCGGACCCTCATTTCCGCGATGCGACCGCGGCGTGCTCCCGTTACACCACGTCCCCGTAAGTACTTTTCTGACGCTATTTTATATGATAGCTTCCAAAATTAAAATTTTCTTTTAACCCACGGCCAGCCCCCAAATCCGCCATACGTCTGGCGGACTGTCGGGAACCAGCCAAATCCGCCTGTGGCGGATTAGAACTGCCACTTCTCGTAGCAGACTATCCTTTCCATCGGCTCGCGTTTTGGCTCTTTTTGCTTGTCGGCTGGATAACCAAGTGCCATAAGTTCAATAATCGCAACATCTTGCGGAATTCCCACTATCGGCCGCACCTTATCTGGATAGAACGACCCAATCCAGCACGTCGCCAGCCCTAACTGGGCTGCCTGCAAGCAGATATGTTCAAGTGCAATCGCTACGTCGATAGGCCCGACCGCCTGCCCGCACCGCATCACCTCGCCGCTTACGCTGCACGCAACTATGATCGCCCCCGCTTTTTCTATAAATGTCTGATTATTCGCAGCTTCCGCCAGCTTATGTTTCTTTTCTTTATCCGTTACCACCACAAATCGCCAGTCTTGCAGATTCTTAGCCGATGGCGCCAGCCGGGCCGCCTCCAGAACTTGGCTGATTTTTTCCTGCTCGATGGGTTTGTCCATATATGCCCTGCAGGAATATCTTTTCCGAATGACGTCCAATACCGTCATAATCGCACCTCGAAAATTTACCTTTTGTCATTCCGCCTTTTGCGGAGTAGTTACTAAACTCTGATTCCGCAAGAATATAAAGCATGGGCGGTCTTGACGCAAGGGGCAAAAGGTTGTATTGTGATAAAGCATGGGCGATTAGCTCAGATGGATAGAGCGCCTGCCTTACACGCAGGAGGCCGCAGGTTCAAGTCCTGCATCGCCCAATTTCACCGACAGGAAGCATCCTCGGCAAAATTCTACCCGCAATGTCTTTCCTTGGTAACTTGTGAGTAGTGACTTCCGTCGAGACGGCATCGCCGGGTGCCACGTGAAGCGTGGTGCGTTAAGGATTTGTTTTGACGAGGATTCGCAGTTAGGGTATTTTGTGTGGGCGACAAGACAGACGTGAATGTCGAATATCGAATCCGCCAGAGGCGGACAAGACACGAAACAAATTCGATTAACCTAACAATAAAATTCAAAACAAAATTCGAGGGTAACAAAATGCCGGAATTGATTTTAGTTGACGGGTATAGGCCGACACTGGGGCTGCGGGAGACGGAGAGGGCAATTAAGTTTATAAAAGACTTTTTCCAGGATAATTTAGCGAAGGAGCTGAATCTGCAAAGGGTTTCGGCGCCTCTATTTTTACGAAGAGGGTCGGGAGTGAACGACGACCTTAACGGGGTTGAAGCAAAGGCGACATTCCGGATAAAAGATGACGGATATAGTGAGGCAGAGTGCCTTTTGTCTCTGGCGAAATGGAAACGAATGGTGCTGGCAGATTACGAATTTGGGCACGGTGAAGGACTATATACCGATATGAATGCAATTCGGCCTGATGAGGAGGTGCTGGATAATCTTCATTCGGTGTATGTGGACCAGTGGGACTGGGAAAGGGTCATAAGTAAGGAAGAAAGAAATCTGGAGTTTCTGAAAGAGATTGTCAGAAAGATATATAAAGTGATAAGGGAGACGGAGGCGGCAGTGGGCAAGAGGTATCCGAAAATAGAGCCGATTCTGCCGGAGGAAATTACGTTCATCCATTCGGAGAAGCTTCTGGAGATGTATCCAAAATTAGGGTCAAGAAAGCGAGAGGACAAGATTACGGAAACACACGGGGCGGTTTTTGTGATAGGGATAGGAGGAAAGCTGCGGGATGGGATGATACATGACAGCCGTGCGCCTGACTACGATGACTGGACGACGCCGACGAGCGAGAGCAGGAAGGGACTTAACGGGGACATACTGCTGTGGTATCCGCCATTAAAAAAGGCGTTTGAACTAAGCTCGATGGGTATCAGGGTTGATGATAAGGCACTATTAGAGCAATTAAAGATACGAAATGTCTTAGATAGGAAGGAATTACCGTGGCATAAGCGGCTGCTAAACAGTGAGCTGCCTTTAAGTATAGGCGGGGGTATCGGCCAATCGCGGCTTTGCATGTTTTTCCTGCGAAAGGCGCATATCGGGGAAGTGCAGGCAAGTATATGGCCAGAGACAATGATAAAACAATGTAAAGAAGCGGGAATTTTGCTACTATAAGCAGGCGAGTAATTTTCTATTTTAGATTTTCGATTTACTATTTTAACGACAGCAGCAAGAAAAGCTCAAGCAGCAAGAATCCGCAATGCTCTTGTAGCAATTGTGGCCTCTTATTTACTTTTTTATTGCATATCGGCTGAGGCGCAGACTCGGGTCAAGGCGACAGCGGATAATTCGATTGTGATGGTAGAGGGTGAGTATCATCTCAATGCGGGGGGCCAAAACAAGATACGCATCAAGGGCAATCAGCATTTGGTTGCTATGGATTTTGATTTTGAGAAACTGCATGGCAAGCGCATCCGCTCAGCGGTCCTGGTATGTCACCAAGCGGACGAGACAATCGACTCCGTAACGATTTCAACCATCCAGACACAGTGGGATGAGCAGGTCTGCAATGCACTAACCTCCGGCAGGCAAGGATATGAAGGGTGGGGCTGGCTTGGCGGGCGATTCCCGGCTGTTACCGGAGGAAATAGTTTCTCACTGGTTTGCCAGGCAAAAAGCGTTATCAAAGACGGGATATACCATTGGGAAATCGAGCCGGATTTAGTGCACGCCAACATAATCGGTGCGGCTTACGGATTAACTATCCACGAGGCAGGCTGCGATTATTCGCGCAACCCTCGCATATTCTCGCGGGAAGAGCAGAGTAAGTGTCCTTATATTGTTGTAACCCTTGGCGGGGATGAGCCGGCCCAGGAGCCAGCGAGCGAGCTAAAGATTCTTCACCGCGGCGACGTTGAAAGTATGCGGCTTCAACTGCGTGCGCCGAAGAACGGGTTTGCTTACGAAGTTCAGGTTAATTCAACTGCGCTGCCGCGATGGAATATTCCGTTTGTGCGGCCGGGGGAAATTCAGATAATTCCTATCCGCGATATCCCTTTGAAGGCCGGTGAGAATGTGGAAGTTAGAGTTGTTACGGTGAACCGCATTGGCGAAAGGTCAAAAAGCGTAAGCGCAGCCGGTAAAGTCCCTGCTCCCAAAGCAACTTTGTGGCCAAAGGTTGCGCCGATACAGTCGGCTGAAACGGGAGGCCGTGACATTGCAGTCATTCCGGCTCTGGACAAGTATGATATAAACGGTAAGGCGGTCGGTGAACTTGCGGAAGATTATCCGAGGCGAAATGAGGTGTATAACGGGGAAAAGATTACTATAAGGGCAGCGAAAGGCGAGGTGGTGGGCTTCCAGGTTCTGCTCAAGGGTAAGGGCAAGGTAACAGCGCGATGCGAACTGCCGGGCGTCCGCACGGAGATGTGGCAGGCGATTTACGTTCAATCCGAGAAAGGTCTTATCCCCGACCCGCTCGTGCGGTTTGGTGAGCTGGAACTAAGTGCGGAGAAAACGACGCCTGTGTGCGTGGATGTTTTTGTGCCGTTCGATTGCGACAGGAAAATCATAAAGGGGATTTTTAGAGTATCAGACGGCAGGGAAATTCCGATTGAGCTAAAGGTTCGCAATTTCGCGATTCCGCGAGAGGCGAGTTTCCTGTGTGAGATGAACACATACGGGATGCCTGACAAGGTGAGCGAGTTTTATCGACTGGCGGAGATTGCTTACGACCATCGGTTGCATTGCAATATCCTGCATTATTCGCACCAGACTGCGGCGCCGGGGACGCGAAAGTGCAATCTCGATATGATGATGGCAGACGGCCGGAGAATGGGCGAAAGACGCTACAACGACATCAAACCAGGAGCAAAAGGAGCATACTGGGACGACTTTATTAAGGTGTTCGGGCCCTATCTATCGGGCAGTTACTTTAAGAATGGACACCGCGGACGGATTCCGGCGCCGGGGCTCTATCTAACATTCCATGAAAGCTGGCCATTGAATGTGCGGACTTACTTTAATGGAAACCCGGATGCTTACGAGGCGTTTAAGGAAAAGCCGGAATACGGCGAGACGTTTGTCAATATTGTGCAGGATTTTATCTCGGTTGCAAAGCAGCAGGGATGGGAAAAGGCGGGCTTTCAGATATACCTGAATAATAAAGGCAGATTGGATGAGCCGGCGAGAAGTCCGTGGGTGTTGGATGAGCCGGCAGAATACTGGGACTATCGTGCCCTGGCTTATTATGGTGACCTGGTCAGACAGGCAAAGGGCAGCCAGTGCCCTATTCGGCTGCAATACCGGATAGATATTTCTCGTCCACAATTTGACCGGGGCGAGCTTGCGGGTAAGGCGGATTTATGGGTGGTCAGCAGCGATGCGATGCGCGAATATCCAAGGATAATCGCTGACAGGGTAGAGCAAACAGGTGAGACCATCTGGGTCTATGGCACAAGCAACCGCGTTGAGGACTCGAATCGGCAGATTCAGGCGTGGGCACTGTGGGCTTATCGCAATGGAGCAAAAGGGCTGGTGCCGTGGCAGACGGTAGATAAAACAGGGGCCGCGATGAAAAAGGCGGACCAGCTTGGGCTTTTTATATTTGATAAAAGGCCGGATGGGGACACTGAGATACATCATTCGATGCGATTGAAAAGCTACCGGCAGGCGGAACAGGATATTGAGTATCTTGAATTACTGCGCAAGAAGCTAAAGTTAACTGATGGGCAATTGTATTCTTTTATGGATAGCTTCTTGAAGCTGTCCGGCGAGGTTGTTAAAAAGTCAAGCGAGGATGAGGGGACAGCCGGATATAAGCCTGCCGGCGGGCCGGAGGCATTTCGCCAGCTTAGAGAGGCGGCGGCAGAATTATTAGAACAGTAGAGGTTAATACGGTTTGTAGCTGCACGTGTCATTTTTTTGCTTTGATAAAGCAAAAATGCAGGTTATAATGCGAGTATAGTTAAAGCAACCGTAAGAGGCTATTCTGTGGCAATTAGGATAAGCGGCGGCTTAAACAAAATTTGCGTCTGTAGCTCAATTGGATAGAGCATCGGTCTACGGAACCGGAGGTTGCAGGTTCGAGTCCTGCCAGGCGCGATTGAAAATGCGTTCTCGTTATCGCCAGTGCGGTTGCTCTGTCCATTGCGGTCCATCGAAGTCCGTTGTTTTCCGTCCTGAAGCGCCAAGTTTTCCGCCAAGTTTTTTTCGTCCGTTCCGGTAGCAACTGCCTGCTGTGATTGTCTGCTCGGTAAGGACAAATCTGGCAAGTCGGCAACTGCCTGCGCCTCTTGTCCTATCAGTGTGTGGGTATAGCGGGACATCGTAAGGTTTATGTCACTATGTCTCATAATCGACTGCGCCACTTTTGGGTGAACACCGGCAGCGGCCAGCAACGTCCCTGTGGTGTGCCGCAGCGAGTGGAAGTCCGCATACCGTCCCGATTCGTCAACGTAGGGGATACCAGCGGCCTGCAAGTCGGCCTGAATCATCTCTGCTGTTCTATCAGTCAATTGCATATAGCTGCCACCGAATACCTTTGCTGTTGGCAACTTGCCTGCAAGGAATTGTTTTAGCTCCGCTGCTGTGTCTGCCCTCAACGGCAGGACGGCTTCCTTTCGGTTCTTGGTGTGCTGTGATTCGACCGTGACGGTGCGCCGCTCAAAATCAAACGAAGCTACTGTCAAGCTGCGTAGTTCATTTGCTCTCAAGCCGGTCTCTACGCATAAACGGTAAAGCAAGGTTCTCTGATACCCATCCATCCCGAATCGCAGCCCAGCGGCCTGCGTAGCTTCTAAAAGACGCCTTATAACATCCGGCTCAAGCGCCCGCCTCGCGTGCCTTATGTCGCCGCCCTCTACAGACACAAAGTCAAGGCATGCAACAGGGGACTCGCTCGCTCTGCGTTGCTTGACCATCCACGAGCAGAAATGCTTAATCGTCTTCAGATAGAAATTTGCCGTCCGCTTGCTCAAACCGGCTTGGCTTCTCAATTCACTCAAGTATCGCCGCACACGGTCAGCCGATATATCCGACCACGCGTGGAATTTACAGCCCTCGATTATGCGTTTCACCCTGGCAATAGTCAGGTCAATTTGCGCCGCCATGTTTCCTTTGTCGGTAAGTGCCTGCCGAAAGTCTGCAAGGTGTTCGGCAAGGGATTTCCCGCTGGACGCCCGCTCTGCATCTAACAGCCCTATATCTGCAAACCTCTGGCGCATCCTGGCCGGTATCTGCCCAAGCCAGCGTGATAGTGCTGCATCGGGCTGCTCTCCCGCTACCCGATAGTTGACCAGCCGTTCTATCTGTCGGCCAAGCGACTCTGACTGCGTTTTGTCTGTGAAGGCCGGAAAACGCCTCACCGTTTGCAGGTGGTCTCTCAATTCGATATACCACTTTTTCGCCTGCATGACCTGTCCGTTTTTGTCTCTGTATGACGTTCTAAAAACTCTCATAATCTCACCTTATCCTTTTTCTTTTTGGTCTTCATCACGAAGCTGCTTGCCCTATAATCAGTATTCCCACTGCAAACAGAACAAGAGCCAGCAGCACAACCGCCAGCAATAGGTGATTACGGCGTTTTGCACGGGCCAGTTCCATTTCCACTTTTTCCATTCGTTCCTCGATGGTCATTGATAGTCTCCTTTTTTTATACAATTTTTTACCTTTGTCTCACTTTGCTTTTTCTTTTTGCTTTTTTTAGGCGTAAGCTCAAGCCCCAGATATTTGCAGAGTTTGTCAACGGTTTTGGTGCTGCAACTGAATCTTCCGCCGCTGCCCTTTGCAATACGGCAAAGCACCGCCTGGTCAATGCCGGTTTCTTTGCTTATCTGATAGCGGCTTTTGCCCGAATGTTTTATTGCCTTTGCTAAATTTTCGATAATCATACTGTCATTTTATCTGTGCTTGCTAATCTGTCAAGCAGAAAATCTAATAAACTTAAATTTTTTGCTCACCTGCAAGCAACTGCTCTATTTGCCGTTTTTGGCGCTGCCGGTTCTGCTCAAATTCCGCATCCGGCAGCGGCTTATACTCCTTCCGTGCGCTGCCAAACCTTGTCTTGAACTTCTCAATAGCTCCCTGCTGCTCAACTTTCCTGTCTTGCAGCAACGCCGGAGCCTGCCCACCGGCAGGCAAAGGCGCAGGCGTTGCCATAGTATCTTTTGTAGTATCTCTTATAGTAGTGTTATTAGTCTGTAGCAATTTTTTGCGCAGTGGAAATACATCTTTTTGCGCAGTCGCTTCGCAATTTTTTGCGCACTCACTTGGCTGATTTTTGCGCAGTGGAGTGGAATTTGCCTGTCCAGATATAACCTCTGCTTTCGAGATTTCGCCATCCCTGTAGCGCAGACTTTGGGCCGATATAACTTCAGGGTGTGACTTGGCCCAGAGCGTTCTATAATAGCCCTTCGGGTGCAGCCAGAGGATATGTCCACCTTTTTTAAGGTGCGCGACCCACAAAGATATTGTCCTCGGTGATCGGAAAAACATCTTGCCAAGTGTTTCGTTGCTTTGCCAGCAGCCTTTTCGACCAAAGCTGTATATATGAGCAAGCAGTTCCTTCTCACCCCGACCAAGCCCTCGTATGTTGAGGATATGGTTCGGTATCGTAAGATAATTCTCCGGCGGTTTCCTGTTTTTATCAGCCATACCCCTACCTGACTACCCCCTGTGTGGACTTCGTCGATTGTAGGCCGCTAAAACGCTCGGTATTGCCTGCGTAGAGCTGGCGCAAGAGCCGGTCGAATAGTTGCCAGCCGTCCGGTTCTGCTCGTCCAGCGGCTAGGCACAACAACGTTTCGCCGATACGCATTTTGAGGATTTTCTTTCTTGACTCCCCGAAGGTTTGACGATATGATTTTGACTGTTCGATGTTTCTTTCGGCCAGCTTTGGGGAGCTGGCCATTTTTATTTCACTCATTTTTGACTCTCCAAAAACTCAATCCACTGTTGGCGTGTTGGCAACAAGCCGGTTTTCGGATTCCGTGCCGAAAGCCACGCGCGCAATTCCGCAAATCGCCAAAGTGTCCGGCGACCAAGTTTGACCGGCAGAGGCAACCTGCCTGATGAGTGCAAAGCATACAGAGTCGCCCGCGATATGCCTAAAACTGAAGCTGCTTCAGAAACGGACAATAGCAACTTATCAGCGGTCTCAACGGCCATCGCTGCCCCCTTTGCTAGCCTGCTTTTGCCTCTGCTCCGCTTGGCAGAGTTTGTCATCCGGTTTATCAATAACCTTCAGCAATTCGCGTGACCAAAAGGCAAGACTACGAGTCGCCTTGACAAACTTTTGAAATTTCTTGGCGTTTTTCACGACTCCGATTCTAATAACAAAAGTATGCGGGACAGTAAGCGGTGCAGTAGAGAGACAGTAGGAAATAAAATGCAGTCGCTTTTTTAGGATAAAAAGTGGGTTTTTGAACGTTAAAAAAATATCAGCGGGACAGTAGGTGGGACAGTAGAAACTATTGTTGCTAATCCAGGTTTACCTGCCCGGTCATCTTTTTCTGAAGCTGCTCCTTATACTCTCCGAACATACGGGCTGCTTGGTCTGCTGCTTTTTCGTTTGAGGATAATTTATTGATTAGCAACAATACGTCCTGTATGTGAACACTCCGGCGATTTTTGCTCGGTTTTTTGTCACGAACTTTCACTGGTTTGCCTTGCTTGATTGCTTTGTCAAGTATTTTACGAGTCAGTATGGCATTACTAAACTCGATAGCTTTGCTGTAAGAGACGTAAGCCTCATCGTCCCTGCCACTGGCCTCTGTCGGCTGTACTGATTTCTTTTCCTGTGCCGGTATGAGCGGGTATCTTATCCGTTTCGGCTCGGCCTCGGCTGACTGTTTTTCGATAGATTCAACTTCAGAGTCAATTGCCTGTGCAACAAGTTGACAATCCTCAAAATTGAGGTCCCATTTATCACCGGGACTGCGCCGGGGATATGGACCATGACCATATCGCAAACGGAGAACAGTTTCAGACCAGACTGAAGGATAGGGATTCTCCCGCGTTAGTTTCTGTGCAAGTCTCATTTTCATAAAAGTCAGCAGTTGTACGTTGTCCGCGAATGCGCCGTTTTCAATTGCCAACACAAGGAAACGTCCACCGGCTTCGAGCCGGTCTTTCGGTGTTGGCAATTTCGGCAGGTTCAAAATCTCTATGCTTATTTGATGTAATATCTCTGATTTTGTTTTCATAGTTCTGCCCATCCTAAACAAAAAAGGCCGGGACTTATGAACGCCCGTAGAGAGCGCGGCCGCCTTGCGGTTAGACCAGTCCCGACCTTATATTTTGGATTATCGGACAGACTTGACTCTACGGTTTTCATATCTGCAATTATCACCGAATCAGCGGAATTCGTCAACTGATTTCTTTTCTTGTGCCGGTATAAGCGGGTATCTTATCCGTTTCGGCTCAGCATCAAGCCCTCCCACCTGTCCGAAAAGCAGGACCTCTATCCTGACGAGCTTTTCAAGGTCCCCGAAATTAGGCATTGCCTTCGGAATGATAACCACAACCGGCGTATTGCACTTCTGACAAATAGCCTGCTCCCCACAGTGCTGACACTTGGCCGGTATCTTGCCCAACAGAGCGGCGGTATAGACCTTATATGCCGTCTGCAAAAGTTGTTGTTTGCTGGCGAGACGGGCCGCAAAACTGTCATCGGCCTTCCTCTGTGCCTTCTGCCGTATCTCTGCGAGCCGCTCGTCCCAGTGCAGTTTGCGCCTCCAGTGATAGACCGTCCGCTCGGACACTGCCATCTTCTTTGCAACCGTGCGAATATGTGGGGTTTCCAGATATGCGACTTCCATCGCCACAACCTGTTCAGACGTTAATGGTTTGCCTCTTTCACTCATAATGATAGACAGTATAGCAAAATGCAGGATTTTTGCAACCGTTTTTCCTTTGACTGTCCGGTTGTAAAGCATATAATGATAATTGCCTTTGTCGGGGGGCAAATGGCAAAATAGGAGCAGGGTATGAGAAATCACTTTCTATAAGACCATTCCCGATTTTCTGTAAGTGTCGGTGCGCATAGTGTGCGCCGCAAAATATTAACAATTTTTTGAGGAGGAAAAACAATGAACAAGCAAAACAATCTTATCACAAGGTATTGTCTGGCCGCAACGGTTGTACTGGCACTGCTCGGCCCGCTGGCTACAAAGAGCCGGGGCAGCTTCGTTCTCTTGGGTGACGAGCAGCTCACGGTCACCTCGTCCCATGAGTGGGGGCTTTTATACGATAGAAGCCGTGCGTTTATCGTGCCCGGCGGGAGCGTACAAACCCTCTACACCTACGACTCCAGCGGGGTAGACGTGTCCGGCGGATACGTCGGCTCCCTGAGTGCGTACAACTCCAGTGGTGCGAACCTGTCCAGTGGGAGCATCTACAACCTCCGCACCTACGACTCCAGCGGGGTAGGCGTGTCCGGCGGGAGCATGAGCACCCTTTACGCCTACAACTTTAGCACTGTGAATGTCTCCGGGAATGTCTCCGGAGGGAGCGTGATCAACTCCCTCTACGCCTACGACTCCAGCGTTGCGAAGATCTCCGGCGGGATCGTGAGCGACCTCTACGCCCGCGACTCCACCGCTGTGGACATCTCGGGCGGGGACATGAGCACCCTTTACGCCTATAACTTCAGCATTGTGAATGTTTCTGGCGGGAGCAGGAGCAGACTCTACGCCTACGACTCCAGCGATGTGGACATCTCCGGCGGGAACATGAGCACCCTTGACGCCTACAACTTTAGCACTGTGGATGTCTCGGGCGGGACGATGCCCTACCTCTACGCCTACGACTCCAGCGATGTGGACATCTCCGGCGGGAGCGTGAGCAGACTCTACGCCCGCAACTCCAGCGATGTGACCATCTCGGGCGGGTCCTTTGATTACGTATACGCCTATGACTCCAGCAGGGTTACCTTCTACGGCCAGAATTTCAGGGTCTTTGGTGCGCTGCGACTGGATGGTGACCGTATCCTCGGCATAGGTTTCCTGAGCGGTGAATGGTTTGATGGAACGCCGTGGGCGGTGAATATTTACGACAACGAACCCACAGCGACAATTCTGGCTATCACCGAACCGACTCATATATTAACAATAAATGTTGACCCAAATGATGTTGGCATTGATACCATCACGCCGAGTGTTGGTGCTCACGATTATGCGGGGCGGGTTAATATAAATGCACAACAATTTGCAAAATGCCCGGATGTGTATGTTTTTGACCACTGGGAAGGAGATGTGAACGACCCGAATTCGGCCAATACGACAGTATTTATAGACGCTGACAAGATCGTTACAGCAGTGTTCGTTGATGGCCGGCAGTGCGGAGATGAATGTCATCCATATCCCGCAGGAGACCTCGATAAGGACTGTGTTGTTACCTTCGGCGACTTCGCTTTATTTGCGTCTCACTGGCTGGACTGCACTAAGCCAGAGTGCGATTAGAAACCCTTTACTCTCTTGCTGCTCGGCTTGGGTGCGGTGATGCTGAAAAGATTGCGGAAATAGAGGCCGCCTACCATGTCAAAACAATGGCAAGGAAATGTGGAGTCTACGAGCAAACTTTTCAGGGCAAGTCCAACTTTTTGAACGGCCCGACCAGTGCTTTGACTGCCGCTTTGATATGCTCTGGCAGGTTCGGCCAGCGTTCGACAACCTGTGCCAAGTCGGCGTCTTTTGCCTGTAAAAGCGCCAAGAAACACGCCAAGTCGTTTTGGGTTGTTTCTGTAAGTCCTTTTTCTACATAGGGTTTAACATTTTCAGGCATCGGTCTACGGAACCGGAGGTTGCAGGTTCGAATCCTGCCAGGCGCGATTCTATTTAGCGGGCGGGGTAAGCTCAATCTTGCCGAAATGGTAGCGGTGCCGGCTGTCATCTTTTTCCATTGGAATAGCAATAACAGGGGTTCCATCTTTGTTGCCAACAGACACAAAGAGGTCAAAAAGCCCTGAAGGTGTATTTCTGGCAAAGGCAAAAGTCGAGGTCAAATTATGAATGGGAGGCTCACCTGGCGGCCCAACAGCCAGCGAGCGGACATTAAAAGTCCCGTCAACCAGAACGGCGACAATGCCGCCTTTACTATCCTTCAAAGTAATCGCCACGTAACCGCCCGGATAGCACGGCGCCACGCCGACATTTGACCATTTCATAGAAACTGTAAAAGGGGTGTTTAAGGTAACTTTGGTCGGCCAGGAGATTTCTTTAAGCTGGAGGCGATAGCCGAGACGCAGATTTATCTTTTTGATAAGGTCGGCCTGCTCATTAAGGAACTCGCGAGGCCACCAGTGAATCGCAGCGTAGGAGGCGTGGTAATCCTCAACTGCCTGCAGATACTTTGAGCCATCGCCCCAGGCGCCTCGGTCACGCGAGGAGCCATAGTGTTCGCACTCGAGGATTACCGGAAATTTGGGCCAGAATAACTGGGCCATATCGGCATTGAAATAGTGGTTAGGCGGCGGCTGCACCAGAATGCTGTCATCGCGGAGTGTAAGACCACGGCTGAAGGCATACTCGATAATTTTGACGCCAGGCCAGGCCTCGATTAAATACTCTTTGGCGTTATCATCCTGAAACGCGAAGTCATCGTTGGCTGCGAGGAGAGTGTTCTTGAAGTGCTTTAGATAAAGGTCGATATGCTTTTTTATCACAGCGGGCGAGAACTTGATTCTTGTGCTGGAGAATGTGTGTCCCTCTCCCCAAACGCCGAAAGAGCCAACGTCAATAAACGCGACGTTAGGATTGCCATCGTATCGAGACGCAGCCGCTGTCAAAAAATTATCGAGTTTTTCAAGGAAGATGGGGTCGGCATAGTTGGGTTCCCAATAGGGACCAGCCTCCCGGAGTTTGCCGGGTGAAAAATTGAATCCTTTAGCACCGGCGAGCTTGACCCATTCCGGCGTGGCATATCTTGTCCACGACTCTGTGCAGGAAAAGCGGAAGGCCACCTGCTTGCCTTTGTCAATCCACCGCTGCGCCGGTGCATCGACGATTGACCAGGCGAAAACGCCCTCCTGGGGCTCGATGAACGACCAGGGCAAACGCAAATAAATGACCGACAGTCCCGGAAAGTCATCCAGAGTATCGGACGGCTCCAGGCGGCTGCCGTAATTGGTAATGACATTGCTGTAGTAGTGAAAGGTCCAGCCCATTTGCGGATTAACGAGGGCCGCCTGCGTGTCTATGGGATGGACACTACACAGGCCATTCGCATCCGAAGCTGGGTTCGCTACCAGCAATATCAGAGATGTAACCAATGTTAGGGTGTGCATCATATCATCCTTTCGAGATTATTTTCAGTGTGAAAGATAATAAGCTATTGATGGCGGAACTACAAGTAATAGTAGCATCGGGTGCCGGAGATTCGATTAGTCCGGCTAAACTCCCCTTCACAGTCAGAAAAATGCACGCGAAATAACATCCAATAAAATTGCAATTCGGCGCTTGACTATAAGCCAATCGGGTGTTAGAATAACAACATAATGAGAAATAGAAGGGTCTAAGAAACAAAAAGAGATACCCGCACCGTGATTATCTTCCCAGGTAAGAGATATCCAGACAAGCTCAGCCGGTTATTAAGGGAGCAAAACGAAATCATGAAAACTCAAAGAATAAAAGACCAGAGAGGAACCCTTTGGATGCACACACGAAAAGGGCTTGCCCCGTTGGAAATAAGCATCTCTAATCGTGAAAATGGAAGATTTCTAACGGGGTTTACGCTAATAGAGCTTTTAGTGGTGATTGCCATCATCGCTATACTGATGGCAATCCTGATGCCGGCACTGAAAAGGGTAAGGGAACAAGCACGGGATGTTAGCTGCAGGTCAAACTTGAAACAGGTAGGACTCGTTATGTTTATGTATCTGCAGGAAAACGAGTTCAAAATGCCCAAGGTTTGGTGGACCGACCACTGGGGCTGGTGTAATGAATACTATTGGCGCCATTCAGACGGGACTTATTATAAGCCAACCGAGAATGACTCATATTGGGGGACCGCCTTCAAAGAATATGTCAATGACACTCGTATTTTCGGCTGTCCATCCTTCAAGAATGCTCATGAAATGCAGTCAATAGCTAAGCTATATGGCTGCGATGTCAAAGAATTTTATGACTCTGCTTACGCACTCAACGCGTATTTAGATGGAGAAGGCGTAAATACAATACGAAATCAGAGTGAGGTTATTGTATCTCACGACCACGTTGAGCCGCGAATTGAACAGGGCCACGATGCAGGACATAACGATATGTTGTGCCGTGGGGTGGAGAGCGTGAATTTGTCTCATTATAGACAAGGCGGTGAACGCCAGGACTGGTACAGGGGGATATTCAGGCATAACATAAGTCGCGGCGGTAACTGGGAAACAGGAGGAACGCTGAACACCCTGTGGCTTGACAACCACGTTAGTAGAATAAAAGAAACACCGGGAAACGATATACCTAACCGGTACTACGACCCTAAGGGAAAACACCTCACGCTCCCCTGAGTCAAACCGGGCCTCCTGTAACGAAGACCATGCACGTCTTTCGGGCTTGCTTGAGCTCGTTTCGCTGCACAAATTCGGCGGGAAAATTGCAATGAACACAGCTTTAAGTCGGCGGGTATCAGGGTATCCTCATATCGGTGAGCCTGCTGGGCTGGTCAAAGAGCATAAGTTTGTCTATGTCCGACATCAGCTCCGACTGATTGATGCGAAGAACACGCTGGTGCCTTCTACTGCCTTCGGCGGTGGTCTCGCCGAGCTGCTCGCTGGAGCAACCTAAAGGCAGGAAAGCCAAAACAAAAAGAATAACAGCCAAAATCACCTTGCAAACAGAAACGCTTTTCATCATATTCCCCTTCTTAAAACCCAGTAAGTGGGCGATAGTTATCGGACCCGCCGAAGGCGGGTTTTTTATAAGTCAGTCGGCACAAAAAATCCATTAGTAATTACTTATTTATTATAGCAGCCAACGGCCATCCTGTCAATGCCAAAACGCTCTGCCAGCCGATACGCCGCTGCAAAACCATATTCCGCATCGGATAGGGCCGTTTACAGGAGGAAGGATTCCATACCCCTAAAATAAACGAAAATTTTTATCGCCGTCAGAAAAAAAACTATTTCTTCTGAAACGACTCACCTGGTCTGACGATAATACTGAACGCTCGGAGGCGCAAAACAATCTCTTTATGGGGTTTTTGAATTGGGGGTTAGAAAAAAGGATTCCAAGCATCCAGTTTATGCTGAATTCTGCCGGAGCTTCATAGAAGCTCAAAAAATGGGGTTATTTGATAAGCACATAGATTGATACCTCGCTACGTCAGGACGAAGGACTTATCCGGACGTTACCAGAACAGGCCCGAGGTATCATCAGACGAATGGTATCAGAAACGGATATTTCAGCGGCCTATTGTTACAGATAACAGAGATAGAGAAGCGTAACCTGTCACTTTTAATTGGGGGTAATTATCGTGGCTAAGCAAAAAACACTTTTAGCACTAAAATCCGGATTTGCGCTGATGTCACTTCTTGTATTCGTTTTTAACGTGCAATCCTTCGCACAGGAGCCGGACCCAAACAAGCACAAGGACTTTTTTGAAATGTCCCTCGAGGAGCTGATGAATGTCGAAGTGGTTTCTGCATCCAGGCAGGCTCACAAGATTGGCGAGTTATCGGTCCCCGTGAGCGTGATTACCGCTGAAGACATCCATTACAGCGGCCTGACCAATATTCCCGAAATCTTACAATTTTCTCCCGGTATCGACATGCTAAGAATAAGCCGCTTCAGATATGCCGTTGGAGTCCGAGGGCTGCACGATTTCATTTCAGACCGCACATTGGTGCTTATCAACGGGCGTTCTGCGGAAAGCCCGTTGTTTGGCGGCTCAGAATACTACACACTGCCGATTCTTATGGAAGACATCGAACGAATAGAAGTTGTGCGAGGCCCCGGCGGCGCCGCCTGGGGCGCTAACGCCTTTAACGGTGTGATCAACATAATAACAAAAAAGCCCGAAGATGTCCTGGGAGGTTTTGTCTCAACGACAATGACTGAATTCGGGGACAGCTACACCCATATTCGCGTAGCGGACAGAAAAGACAAATGGAGATGGCGCGTGTCCGCGGGTTATGAAGACCTTAAAAATTCCGATGACGCCGGTGCAGGCGAATATGTATCCAATACTACCGCAGGGGCTAACTATCTAATGGGTTTCAACACTTTCACCGCAAATGATTTTATGCGCAACGAGCGATTTGACGGCGAGGCATTCTACGATTATTCCGACCAGACCAAGCTGTCATTCGGCGCCGCCTATTCCCACGCTGCGGTAGGCGACTGGGAGTACGGCGGATATTATCCGGGCGGAAACGGCTGGTACGAGACAGTCCGCTCTTATGCAAAGATAGAACACGACTTTGAAAATGGAAGCAGCGGCTATCTGCAGTGGTTCGGCAATTTCGCCAGTTCAATGGTGCCGACCCTTATGAAGTGGGACTGGATGCAAAACGACATCGAGGGGCAATTGAACTTCAAGGCCTCAGACGCCCATAACGTCACGATAGGCGGAAATCTCCGGCTAATACATCTCAACATTGACCAGCAGAACATTCAGCAGTTTACGTACATCGGCGAGCCGTTCGACGAGCAGTTTGCAGGGGCGTTCTTAATCGACCGATGGACACTGAACGACCGGTGGGCGCTGGAGGGTCAGATTCGCGGCGACTGGTATTCAGAGACACAAACCGACTGGGCAACTCGATTGACCGCCCTTTACACAATGGATGAGCAAAAGGACCATACGCTTCGATTCAGCTTCGCCAAGGCCTTTCGTACTCCTCTCACGTCGCCTCGCAATACTTGGGACAGCCGCCTCCATTTACCCCCTCCGTACCCGTCATATGTGTTTAATGTCAGACCGGGTGATAATGTGGAAAATGAGGAGATATACTCGCTCGAAGCGGGCTATACAGGGAAACTTACCAAGAACCTGACGCTCCGGGCAGATACTTATTACCAGCGTTATGAAAAACTTATCGGATATACCAAAACATACGACGTTTATGGAATGGCTTACCATAGTCCCTGCAATATTGACGGGGCCACAGCCGGCGGCGCCGAACTGGAATTGGCTCTTGAGGGCAAGCCCGGAAAACTCTCGGCCTGGTACGCTTATAATGCCTTCCAGGAGGATATATCCCAACAGGGCGTTAGCGCCTATCTTCCTGCTAAACATAAGGTGGGGTTGACCGGGCGTTTGTTCCTGCCGGACGGATGGACATTTAATGCAAACTATAAGTATATGGATACAACCCGTAAGCTTGACCTTGACACAACCCTTGTAGATGCTGACGAGTCTCACCGCCTCGATTTGACTATAGCCAAGCAGTTCGCCAAAGGCAATGGCGAATTCATGGTCGGCGTAAGCGACCTGTTCAACAAAACAGTTGACGCACACCAAGCGATAGGTCAATTAACTGCCCATGATGTACCGGGCCGGATGTTCTTTGCCCGGATGCAATTAAAGTTCTAAATATTGATGGAGGCAAAATTGTGTTCACAAGAAAACGTTCTACAATACGAGAATCTGTGTTTGCCGTGATGTTATTGCTTGTGTTTGGCTTTAGCGAGTCCCGAGTTGTCGGGGCACAGCAACAGGACCCAAACAAGCACAAGGACTTTTTTGAAATGTCTATCGAGGAGCTGATGGATGTGGAAGTGGTTTCTGCATCCAGGCAGGCTCACAAGATTGGCGAGTTATCCGTCCCCGTGAGCGTGATTACCGCTGAAGACATCCACTACAGCGGGCTGACCAGCATCCCGGAGATACTGCAGTTCGCACCCGGAATGGATGTCCTGCAGATTGACCGCAATCGCTTTGCGGTCGGAGTCCGGGGACTGCACGATTTCATCTCAGATCGCACGTTAACACTTATCAACGGCCGCATCGCTGACAGCCCACTATTCGGCGGCTCAGAGTTCTACAGACTCCCTGTGCTTCCCGAAGATATAGAGCGCATAGAGGTGGTTAGGGGCCCCGGCGGGGCAGCGTGGGGCGCTAACGCCTTTAACGGTGTAATCAACATCATTACGAAAAAGCCGCAAGATGTCCTGGGAGGTTTTGTCTCAACGAACGTGAGCGAATTCGGCGACACCTACACGCATCTGCGCTGGGCGCAGAAAGACGGCAAATGGAGCTGGCGCACATCTGCAGGGTATGAAGACCTCAAGAGTTCCGACGATGCCGGCGCCGGCGCCTATCGGCCGAACATGCCTGCTCTGAACCCCCTTATAGGCTTCAACAACTTCTATGCGAGGGATTCCTGGCAAACGCTGCGAACTGACAGCGAAACCACATACGACTACTCAGACAAGACGAAAATGTCCTTCGGCCTCGGATATAGCCACGCTGAAGGTGGAGACTACGAATTTGGTGGCTATTACCCCATGGAGAAGGCGTGGAACGAAACAGCCCGACCGTTTACGAAACTGGAGCACAAATTCACAGACGACAGTTCCGGTTACCTGCAGTGGTTTGGCAATTTCGCCAGCACTAATGCCCCATCTGTTGCAAAGTACAGCTCCGCAGAGAACGATATCGAAGGACAACTGAATTTCAAACTTGGAAATAGACACAATCTATCGACAGGCGGCAATTTCAGGTTCATACGCCTCGACATCGAAGCACAGAATCCTCAGCAGATGGTATTCCCGAACGAACCCTATGACGACCAATTGGCCGGGTTGTTCGCTATCGACCGTTGGACAACTACCGACCGACTGACTCTGGAAGGTCAAATTCGCGGTGACTGGTACTCCGAAACGCAAAAAGATTGGTCAACTCGTCTGACAGGTCTCTACGCGGTGGATGAACAGAAGGACCATACGCTTCGTTTTAGCTTCGCCAAGGCCTTTCGGACACCGCTGGCCTCACTCCGCGAGGCTCAGACAAATCGCATTTCTCTGGCCCCGTTGGGTCTGCCAGGCCTGTGGGCATTCAACGTCCTGCCCCCCGGTGATCTGGAAAATGAAGAGACGTGGTCTGTTGAGGCCGGATACACGGGCAAACTTGCCGAAAGCGTAATACTGCGGGCCGATGCCTACTACCAGCGACTCGACAAGATGATTGGCTATCTTCCGCTCCCCGACCCATTACCATTACCCAGGCCAAGAGCAATTTACCAGGCCGCAAACATAGATGGTGCAGATACCTGGGGTATTGAACTGGAATTGTCCAAAGAGACCAAGCGGGGGAAATTCTCAGCTTGGTATGCCTACAGCGACCTGCAGACAGATGAACCGGCCCAGTCTTTGCGTGCATACGCTCCTGCCCAACACAAGGCAGGCCTGACAGGTCGATTGTTCCTCAACAATGGCTGGGTATTCAACGCAAACTACAAATATGCTGATACAACTATCGCGACCGGCTCAAGCTCACAAACAACATTGCTGAATGCTGGCTTGATACACCGGCTGGACCTGACCATTTCAAAAAAAATCGCCGGTGGCAAAGGCGAAGTGATGGTCGGCGTCAGCGACGTGTTTAATGAGACTGAAGGTCCCAATTCTGCGATAGGCCAATTAACTACCCATGACGTGCCGGGCCGGATGTTCTTCGCCAGGATGCAATTAAAGTTCTAAATATCGGTGGGGGCAAAATCGTGCTTATTAAGAAAACATTCTTTTTAATAAGTGCCGAGAAATGAAAATTAGGGCTTACAACTTGATAGTTTTGACTCTGGCATTGCTTGCAGCGCCTTGTTTAGCACAAGGCGGGGATGACAATGCAGCCGAGCGGGAGTATCAAATCAAGGCCGCCTTTATATATAACTTTATCAAGTTTGTGAACTGGCCCAAAGAAAAGCTCGCCGACAGCAATGAGCCGGTAATCATAGGCATCGTTGGCAAGGACCCATTTGGAAACGCCTTTGCTCCAGTTAAAGATAAGGATGATAAGGGCAGGAAGGTCACCATAAAACGATTCAAAAGTTTCCAAGAGCTGAAAAAATCGAATGAGAAGGACCAGGGCGAGCTTAATCGGCAAATTGAGGCCATGAGAAAATGTCACCTGCTGTTCATATCTTCTTCAGAGAAAGAAATGCTCAAGGAGATAATAGACGCTGTTAAAGACCACAGCATCCTCACAGTCGCTGATATGCAGGGTTTCCTCGAGTCGGGCGGGATTATCAATTTTATTATGGAGGAGCAAAAAGTCCGCTTTGAAATTAATGTCACTACCGCCAGGCAGGCCAAAATCCAAATCAGGTCGCAGCTTTTGAGGTTGGCAAAACGAATAATTGAAGAAAAGGACGCTGAAGGGAACAAGAATAAGTGAGACAAGAATAAGGCAAGGACATCGAGGGCCGAGTGAGCCAATTATGCCCGTTATTCAGAACATATCAATAAAGCACAAGCTGATATTAATTACGATGCTGACCTGTGTCGCTGCACTGCTATCGGCAGCGGCAGGATTTATTGTATGGGAGTGGACCGCCTTTCGGCGCACTATGGTGCAAAATCTATCAACGCAGGCAGAAATGTTAGCGGAAAACTGCAAGGCGGCTCTGGCCTTTCAAGATGCAAAAGATGCCGAGAAGACACTAAGTGCTCTTCATGTGAAACCTTCTGTTGTTTTTGGCTGTGTTTATACCAAAGATGGCAAGCTCTTTGCAACCTATTATCGCGATTTTGCTGAGACAAAAGTCCATCCGTCCAAGTTTATGGAAAACGGTTACAGCTTTGGGGAGGGCTATCTAACCGTTTTCAGACCTATTGTGCTCGATGGTGCAACAACCGGGACTGTTTGTCTGCGGTCGGATTTGAAACCTATGTATGCAATGCTCAAGCGTAACACCTGCATCATAATTGCCGTTCTATTATTTGCCTCTCTGGTGGCTTATCTGATGTCAACAAAACTTCAAAAGGTTATTTCCAGCCCAATTTTAAGATTAGCTGATGTGGCAAAAGTTGTTTCGGAAAAGAAGGATTATTCCACCCGAGCCGTAAAGTCCAGTAACGATGAAGTGGGCCTGCTTATCGATGCATTCAACGAAATGCTGGAGCAAATCCAACAACGCGATTTTGAATTAGTCGATGCCAAAGTGAAACTGGCGATGAGAGTCAAGGAGCGGACCGCAGAGCTGAGCACGGCCAACGAGCAACTGAAGCGGGAAGTTGCTGAGCGCAAGAAGGCGGAGGAGGCACTGATAGCCAACAAGGAACAAATACAGAAACAGAATGAGTTCCTCAATAGTATTTTGGAATCCTTGACGCATCCTTTCTATGTTATCGATGCTAATAACTACACAATCAAAATGTCGAACCAAGCTGCCCAGGCCGAACGTTTATGTGAAAAGACAACTTGTTATAAATCCACACACGGACGTGATGCACCCTGTGACGGGACCGAGCACCCGTGTCCGGTCGCAATAATTATAGAGACTAAGAAACCGGCAATAGTGGAACACGTTCATCTTGACAAAGACGGGAATCTGCGGAACGTCGAAGTTCACGGTTACCCCATTTTTGATACAAACGGGTCTGTCTCACAGGTAATTCTTTATTCGTTCGATATAACCGACCGTAAGAGAGCGGAGGAGGAGATAAAGAACCTAAAGCAACAAATTGAATTCATACTTGGCGTTACAAACACGGGGCTGGATATCATCGACTCACAATTTAATATTCGATACATCGACCCGGCATGGCAAAAAGTATATGGCGACCCAATGGGCAGAAAATGTTACGAATACTTTATGGGTCGCAATGAAGTATGCCCGGGGTGTGGAATTGTTAAGGCACTTGAAACAAAAAGTATCGCCGTCACGGAAGAGGTGCTGCCCAGAGAAAACAACAGACCTATTCAGGTAACCACCAGACCGTTTCAAAATGATAAAGGGGAGTGGCTGGTAGCCGAAGTCAACGTTGACATCACCGATCGCAAGAAGGCGGAGGAGGAAATCCAGCGAAGTTACGATGTGCAGAGCGTTCTAAATAAGTTGCTCAAGATATCGTTAGAGGACATCGGGCTGGAGCGTATGTTAGAACAGGTAATTGGGTATATAACCTCCATTCCCTGGCTTGTGTTTGATTCCAGAGGAGCGATTTTTTTGGCCGAAGGTGAACCGGAAGTTCTGGTGATGAAAGCCCAACGGGGCTTGGCGATGGCACTACAAACCACGTGCGCTCGTGTGCCTTTCGGCCACTGCATTTGTGGTCGGGCAGCATTATCGCGCCAGATTATGTTCGTAGATCATATCGATGAGCGTCACGAAAATAGATATGATGGCATTTCCCCTCACGGCCATTACTGTGTTCCGATCTTATATAGAGGGAAGGTGCTCGGCGTGATTAACATGTATGTGAAGGCGGGCCACAAGCGGAATGAAAGAGAAGAGGAGTTTCTCCACGCGGTGGCCGACGTGATAGCCGGTATCATCGAACGCAAGCAAGCAGAGAAAAGGCAGGCCCAGCTTTTGAAAGAACTGGAAAGCGCCAATCACGAATTAAAAGATTTCGCATACGTAGCTTCGCACGATTTGAAGGCGCCGCTGCGCGGGATAAAGACCCTGGCGGAATGGCTGTCAGCCGATTATGCAGATAAGCTCGGGGAGCAGGGCAAGGAACAAATAGGTCTGCTTATAAGGCGAGTGGAACGAATGCATAACCTGATTGAGGGCGTCCTGCAATATTCGAGAGTCGGACGCGTAACAGAAAATCTCGCTGCGGTTAATCTTAATAAACTAATGCCGGAAATTATCGATACGCTTGCTCCGCCGGCAAACATCACCATCACGGTCGAAAACGAACTTCCCACCATTGAGTCTGAACCGACCCGAATTGCACAGGTGTTCCAGAATCTGATGAGCAATGCCATTAAATATATGGACAAACCCCAGGGGCAAATAAAAGTCAGTTGCGTCGAGGAGGATGGTTTCTGGAAATTCGGTGTCGCCGACAATGGGCCCGGAATCGAAGAGAAACATTTTGAAAAGATTTTCCAGATTTTTCAAACACTGGCGTCGCGCGACGATTTTGAGAGCACCGGTATCGGCCTTACCATCACAAAGAAAATCGTGGAGCTATACGGCGGTAAGGTTTGGGTCCAGTCAAAAGTAGGCGAAGGAAGCACATTCTTTTTTACGTTGCCAAAACAAGAAATGGGGGTGAAAGATGCGAACCTTGAGGCCAGTGTTGTTAGTTGAAGATGACTATGTCGATGCAATGACGGTAAAAAGAGCATTTAGTGATTTGAAGCTTACAAACCCGCTAATCCACAAGCTCAACGGAGAAGAGGCGCTGGAGTACTTAAGAGGCGAAGGGAACAACCAGAAACCCTGCGTAATACTTCTGGACCTGAATATGCCTAAAATGAACGGAATCGAATTTTTGAAAATCGCCAAAGCCGACGAGGAATTAAAAAAGATTCCTGTTATAGTTTTAACTACTTCCAAGAGCGATGAGGACAGGGTCGAAACTTTCGGGCTAAGCGTTGCGGGTTATATGATAAAGCCGACCGACTATAAAAAGTTTATGGAAACAATCAGGGTAATCGACCTTTACTGGACATTAAGCGAATTACCTGAGCAGCTAAATGAGGTGAGGAATACAAAACTCGAAACCAGTGCTGTTACTCAAAGCTGACGGACTTTATTCTCAGGCACTAAAGTTACGAGAGGTTCTCGTTCAAGGGCAGTTCGCTTGAGCGATGTTAAGTGAATTCGAATTTGGGGGGCATAGTTGTGAAAAGCAAGCACCATTGCCGGGCACTGCGATTCCACCTGGTGTGGCTGCCCTGTCACGGCAATCTATCTACATCTTTTGTTGTAATAGCAGATAAGGGAGCAAAAGGATTATGACCAGCGAATTAAAAGATTCCTGTGCCGACCCTGAAGAAAATGTGCAACAGGATGAACCAGTATCTACTGATACGAAACAGGAAGGGGAAGCGGCAGAGCGCAAACGGGCAGAAGAGAGAGAGGCCGAACTTATCGAAAAGGCGGAAAAAGCCAATCGTGAGTTAAAAGAGTTTGCGTATATTATATCGCACGATTTGAAAGCGCCGCTTCGCGGGATTAAGACTCTGGCAAGCTGGCTATCCGCCGACTACGGGGACAAATTTGATGAAAATGGGAAAGAGCAAATGAGGTTGCTCCTGAGCCGGGTGGAGAGAATGGACAAGCTGATTGACGGAGTGCTTGAATATTCGAGAGTCGGACGCGTGACAGAAAAACCTGTCCAGGTGGAACTCAACAAACTCATTCCCGAAGTTATCGATATGATTGCACCGCCGGAAAATATCACAATTACGGTCGAAAATGAGTTGCCAACGATTGAATGTGAGCCGACTCGAATTACGCAGGTGTTCCAGAATCTATTAAGCAATGCCGTCAAATATATGGATAAACCGCAGGGGCAAATAAAAGTCGGCTGCGTCGAAGAAAACGGCTTCTGGAAGTTCAATGTTACCGACAACGGGCCTGGTATCGAAGAGAGACACTTCGAAAGAATTTTCCAGATGTTCCAGACACTGGCGCCTCGCGACAAGGTTGAGAGCACCGGTATCGGCCTTACCATCACAAAGAAAATTGTGGAATTATACGGCGGCAGAATTTGGGTCCAGTCAAAGGTAGGGCAAGGTTGCACATTCTACTTTACGCTACCAAAGCAAGAGGTGAGGGTTGAAGGTGCGAAACTCGAAGCCAATATTACTTGTTGAAGACGACCGCGTGGATGCGATGACGCTGAAACGTGCTCTCGACGACCAGGAGGTCATAAACCCGCTGGTTCAGGTAGCCAACGGTGAGGAGGCGATTGAGTATTTGAGAAACGGCGGTAATCAAGAGCCGTGCCTTATCTTGCTGGACTTAAATATGCCGAAGATGAACGGTGTTGAATTTCTGAAAATCGTAAAAGTGGATGAGACGCTGAAAAAGATTCCCATTGTAGTGTTAACGACATCAACTGAAGAACAGGACGTAGCTGAAAGCTTTAAGCTGGGCGCTGCAGGTTATATGGTCAAGTCCGTTGACTATGAAAAGTTTGTGGATATCGTCAGAGCAATTGACGTGTACTGGAGCTTAAGCGAATTACCAAATAGGGGGTAAGAATATGGAAGGCGCAAGATATAAAATTCTGCTTGTCGAAGATAACGAAATAGACCAGATGGCCTTTAAACGGTTCGTGGAACATAATGCTCTTCCGTATGACTGCATTATCGCAGGGTCTGTCTCAGAAGCTCAGAGCGTCCTGGGCTTTGAACAGTTTGATATCGTAATTTCCGACTACTCGCTTGGGGACGGCACAGCGTTCGACATTCTGGGTCTGGTGAAAGATATACCCTCCATCATTGTCACCGGAGCCGGCGACCAGGAGATAGCGGTCAAGGCCTGGAAAGCCGGTGCCTACGATTATCTGGTAAAAGACAGCGAGCTAAACTACCTTAAGGCAGTGCCCATAACGATCGAAAACACCATCAGGCACAAGGCGGCGGAAAAAAAATTGAGATTGCTATCAGGCGCTATTATGAGCACCAACGACAGCGTCTATATTACCGATATGGATGACAAGATTATCTTCGTCAACAAGGCATTCTGCGAAACCTACGGGTACAAAGAGGAAGAGATTATTGGAAAAGGCAGCAACATCCTCTGGATAGGAAAACAGCAAGGCGCCAACACCAGAAGCGTTTTTCAGACACGAACTGTCGGAGATACCTGGGAGGTCGGGTTTTACCATAAGCGAAAGGACGACAGTATATTTCCAATTTCTCTGTCGAGGTCAATTATCAAAGACCCAAAGGGAAACGAGGTAGCGGTTGTCGGCGTAGTCCGTGACATATCGGAACAGATTCTTATAGAGGATGAGCTTAAAACGGCGAACCTGAAATTGAAAAAACGAAATCAGATGCAAAGTGAAACAGCCGTTATGGCGGCAGAGGCACTGGTGACATTATTGGATAACGAGAGCACCGAAAAGGCCAAAAGGGTTATCAGTGACTTTCTTGAGCTCTCGAAAATCGACACAGGCAAAATGGAGCTGAAGCGGTCGGAATTCAGTTTTCAATCGCTCATCAAGCAAGCTGTGCAGGAGCTATCACATATTGCAGCCGAAAAAAATATTGAGCTGAAAAGCCTTATGCCCGACCGCGAGCTTATTGTCGGCGCAGACTATAACAGGATATCAGAGGCGATAAAAAACCTTATCACAAGGGCCATAAAGACCGTTTCCGCAGGTGGGCACATCAATATGCAAGTAACGGATTCCAGCAGCGAGATTACGGTGCAGATACAAGATGACGGCCCGGCCATTGAGAGCAGCGAAATCCACAAGATTTTCAATCGCTATAACTGGGTTAAGGAACAGCTCCACCGCCAGCAGGAGGAGCTTGCCTTCGGCCTGCCGATAGCAAAAGAATTGGTGGAAATGCACGGCGGGCGAGTATGGGCCAAAAGTGCAGAGGGGCAAGGAAATAATTTCTGCTTCACCCTTCCAAAATTGGGGGCAAGACAGGAAGCTGCAATAGCAGCGGCTCCAGCGGACGTAAAATAATTATTTGCGGGCCGCAGATAACAAAAGATAGAAGATGTTGAACTTTATGGGGGCAGGGTTTGGGTAGAATCCAGACCGCGAGAGGGAAGCACATTCTTCTTTAACCCGTGAGATAGTTGTTATTATGAATTTATCTCACGGGTTTACATTGCCAAAACAAGAAATGGGGGTAAAAAATGCGAAGCTCAAAGCCAATACTGCTTGTTGAAGATGACCGTTTAGATGCAATGATAGTCAGGCGAGCACTCAGTGACCTCAAGGTTACAAACGAGCTCGTTCACACGGCCAACGGCGAAGAAGCCGTAGAGTATTTAAGAAATGAGGAGAATAAAAGGCCGTGCCTTATCCTGCTGGATTTGAATATGCCGAAGACAAACGGCGTAGAATTTCTAAGAATCATCAAAGCAGATAAGGTGCTAAAGAGGATTCCTATAGTAGTTCTAACTGCATCGACTGAAGAACAAGATGTCATTGAAACCTTTAAGCTCAGTGTCGCCGGCTATATTATTAAGCCCGTCGATTATATAAAATTTGTTGAGGCGATGAGGACGGTCGCCCTTTATTGGACATTGAGTGAATTGCCGGACGGAGAATAAACCTCCGGCAAAACAGGACACAAAATCTCGGCAATGCAGGACGACAAACAGGACACCGGTCAGGTAGTTGAGGGTAAACAGCTATGTGATTATGCGGCTGCAATCTCAAAAAGATATATCACTACAAAATATGAACCAGCTTTGAAATTCCTTATTCTTAAAGATAGCGATTTGCCGGTTATCGCAAATCGGGCTGTTTTTTGCCAACTAACCAATCATCTCCAAAGTCGCCAAGGCCACAAATTTGTCATCAGCAATTTCAAAAGCCTCGTCAAGACCGGTTACTGCAAAAATACCTCTGGTTGCATCATGAAGGCCGCAAAATATGAGCCGACGCCCACAATCAAGCAACATTTTGCGCAACTCCAGCAGCTTCGAAAGACTTGAAGAAGTTACAACCCCCACGCTGGAAAAATCAACTACCACGCTACAGTGATCCTCACCGGAGAGCATCTCAACAAGAGTTTCGAGGTCCTCGGCCATTTCGGGCTCCTGGGGCAGGTCCACAATAACGATATTATCAGACCAATGTTGAATTCCCATTCCAAATTCTCCTATTTCCGGACACCATAGCTTTTGTAAGCTTTAAGCTCTGAATCGGCATAACATTGCACCAAGTTGAGCAAAAACCCCGCCAAAGGCGGGCTGGGACGAACCCTCGGCCAATACCGACGACAACTTGCATAAGTTAGCTAAATTGGTTAAGAGCCAAGTAGTGATGTCAATATTACCAATTTTCACAAGGCAAGTCCAGAGTTATTTTCATGCACAAAGCTCCATCCTGCCTGTGCAGGAAGCTTTGGGGACCAAGAGGCGCGAAGCAAAATGTTAATTCGTGCGATAGTCCAATCCCCCTGTGCAGTAATCTGACGATGCGTTGGTTGACGCTATTTGACATTCATATATAATACGAGCTTCCGTCTCGGTGCTGTTAAGTAAAGATAGGTTGGAACGTTTATGGACAGATGTGGCGGAGGGTAATTACTCGCAAATAACCTATCAAAAACATATCGTCCCGCACAAAGCAATTAGGACCCGCCACAGGCGTGGAAGATAAAAAAATTATCAGCCAAGAAGGAGCTTATTATGAGAAACATAGCAATCCTACTAAGCGTGGCGCTGCTGGTAACTACATCCGGTCTTTGCTGGGCGGATAATACCAGCGACATAGCCAAAGAAAACGCCGAGCTGCGTCAAAGAGTTGACAGGCTCGAAAAGGAATTGGAAGAGCTAAAGAAAATCGTTCTCCAGCAATCCAGGACACCAGGGGATGAAACGCCGAGGGCAGAGTCAGTTAAAGCTGAATCCACGCCGGCTGCTACGCCGAAGCTGGGTGAAGCAGACCTGCAGAAAATCGCAGAAATGGTCCAGAAAGAGACTGCAAAGAAAAAAGTTGTCTGGTCTGATATAGATGTTCAGCTTTATGGAATTCTCAGGCTCGATTCCTCTTATGACACCTCACAGGTTGAGCCGGGTAATTATATTAAGTGGGTAAAATCTGAAAAGGACAATAAAAATGACAATCAGTTTGATATGACGGCTAATCAGAGCAGGCTCGGTCTGAAGATTAATGGGCCAGAGGACGACCAGCTAAAAACAAGCGGGCTTCTTGAAGTTGACTTCTACGGGCTTGGGGAAGAAAACAAAGCTACCATTAAAATGCGTCACGGGTATCTGAAACTTGAGTGGCCTAACGACCGCTTTGATATTATTGCCGGCCAAACCTGGGATGTTATATCTCCGCTGAACCCCTATACGCTTAACGACACGGTGATGTGGTATGCAGGCAATATCGGTTATCGCCGTCCGCAATTACGCCTTACAAAAAGTTACTCACTCGGTAATGATGTTGACCTTAAACTGGAAGGCGCTTTGGCCAGAACCATAGGCAGAAAGGCAACTTTTACAGGCGCAATAGATTCAGGCAGCGATGCAGGTTTCCCCGGTATGCAGGCAAGAACAAGCGTAACATTCCCGTGGTTTGGGCCCAAGCCAACTACCATTGGTATTTCCGGGCACTGGGCAAAAGAAGAGTATGACACTTCTGACAGCGGTGCTAACAAAAACTTTGGCAGTTGGTCAGCCAATCTCGATATGACTTTGCCTATAAACAAATGGCTTGCTGTTAAGGGGGAACTATTCAATGGCGAAAATATAGACGCCTATGCTGGCGGCATCGGCCAGGGTGTGATTACCGATACGTCAAAGCATAACTTCTACAAAGAAATCGGCAGCAGAGGCGGCTGGGTCGCCGCAGAATTAGGCCCCTGGGATAAGTGGCGTTTCAACGTTGGTGCCGGCGTAGATAGTGTTGATAAAGATGACATCAATGTTGATAATAGAACACTGAACCGTTCTATATTCGGCAATGTGATTTACTCGATTAACAAAAATGCGGAGGTTGGTTTTGAGCTTTCAAACTGGCAAACCGACTATAAAGGGCCGGGCGATGCCGACAGCTTGCGGGCACAGACATCCTTAATGTACAAATTTTAGGCGGAATTTTTGTTTGACCTTTGCTGAAAAAATGGCTACAATGCTACGTTTATTTATGCTTTGTGAAGTGGCAACTATGAGCCTAATAGTCTTGTAGAAGCCGTTAAGGCATAATAACTTCAAATTACCGTAAAAGGAGAACAGTATGGGACAAGTGCAAAAAGCTATTGACTCATTGATGACCGAGAAGCGGACATTTCCGCCGCCCGCAGCAATCAAGGCGAACGCTCACATTAACAGTATGAAACAATATCAACAGATGTGGGAGAAGTCAATTAACGACCCGGACGGGTTCTGGCTGGAGCAGGCAAAGATTGTAAGCTGGTTTAAGAAACCAACCAAGAGTCTAGTGTACACATGGGACACGAAGAGACGTAAGATTGAGCATAGCTGGTTTGCCGATGGCGAGCTGAATGTTTCATATAACTGTCTCGACCGCCATCTCGGGACCCCAACTGCAAAGAAAACGGCGCTTATCTGGCAGGGCGAGGCGGAGGATGCGGTCAGAAAATTTACCTATGAAGAGCTTCATAAGGAAGTTTGCAAATTTGCAAACGTGCTGAAGTCAAAGGGCGTAAAGAGGGGAGACCGCGTGGCTATTTACCTGCCGATGGTCCCCGAACTTCCGATAGCTATGCTTGCCTGCGCCCGTATTGGTGCGATTCACTCGGTTGTTTTTGGTGGATTCAGCGCCGACTCGTTGCAAGGTCGCATCAACGATTCCGGGTGCAAAATGCTTATTACCTCCAATGTTTCCTTTCGCGGCGGCAAGCATATTATGCTCAAGACCACCGCAGACGAAGCATTAAAAAAGACACCAACGATAGAGAATGTCATCGTCGTTAAGGTCGGCGACGACCCGTGTGATATGAAAGCCGGCAGGGACGTATGGTATCACAATGTGATGGCAAAGGCCGACAGCAAATGCGAACCGGAGCGTATGAAGGCGGAGGAGCCGTTATTTATTCTTTACACATCCGGCTCGACCGGCAGTCCCAAGGGTGTAGTCCATACTGCGGGTGGATACTTAGTACAGGTTACTCTCAGCCACAAAGTCATTTTCAATATTCACGATGATGACATTTACTGGTGCACCGCCGACATTGGCTGGGTGACGGGGCACAGCTATATTGTCTACGGCCCGCTTGCAAATGGTGCAACATCATTGATGTTCGAAGGGATTCCCACTTATCCTGACGCCGGCCGGTTCTGGCAAATTTGCGATAAGTTTGGCGTTACTGTTTTCTACACAGCACCAACGGCCATTCGTTCATTGATGCGTCTTGGGGACGAGTGGCCGGCCAAATACAAGCTGAATTCAATGAGGGTTCTTGGAACGGTCGGTGAGCCGATAAATCCCGAAGCCTGGATATGGTACAATGAGAAGATTGGCCGTAACCGATGTCCGATTGTTGATACGTGGTGGCAAACTGAGACCGGCGGCATTTTAATCACGCCGCTGCCGGGTGCCCATACGTTAAAACCAGGCAGCGCGAACCGGCCATTCTTCGGCGTTGACCCGGTTGTTCTACGCGATGACGGGACCAAATGCGGTGTAAATGAAGGCGGCAAGCTGTGCATACGCAGGCCGTGGCCAGGAATGATGCAGACAATGTGGGGAGACCACGAAAGGTTTATAGATACATACTTTACAATGTTTGATAACGTTTACTTCACTGGCGATGGCTGCCGCATCGATGAGGACGGCGACTACTGGCTAATGGGCAGAATCGACGATGTGGTCAACGTTTCCGGCCACCGCATCGGGACCGCCGAGGTCGAAAGCGCTCTTGTCAGCCATCCGAAGGTTGCCGAGGCCGCGGTTACGCCAATGCCTCACGAAATTAAAGGCCAGGGGCTCTACGCCTTCGTTACGCTCAAAGAAGGCATTCATGAAACTGAGGAGCTCAAGAAAGAGCTTGTTACGCACGTGAGAAAGGAAATCGGGCCTATTGCAATGCCCGATGTTATACAGTTTGCCCCCGCGCTTCCGAAGACCCGCTCGGGCAAGATTATGCGGCGAATCCTGCGTAAGATAGCCGAGGGCGACACATCGAACCTTGGGGACATCACGACACTTGCAGACCCGAGCGTCGTGGAGGTTCTGGTGAAAGGGCGAGGCAAATAACAGGGCCGACGTAAAGGTCACAGTGACAAGAGGAATGGATATGGGCGAGGACAGGATAATGAACCGCTGGATGGTAGTGATTGGGGCACTGGTGATACAGGTGAGCTTGGGTGCGGTGTATATCTGGAGTGTTTTCCAAACGCCGTTGAAGCGGGCGTTCCCGTCCTGGACGGAAACACAGGTAACGTGGCCTGCACAAATCGTGCTGGCGAGTTTTGCTCTGGCGGTGATTTGCGGCGGTCGCATCCAAGACCGCCTGGGGCCGAAGAAGGTCGCCACGACCGGTGGTTTAATCCTGGGTCTGGGCCTGATTCTGGCGCGGTTTACCGGCAGCTTCGAGGCAGGCACAGCGTTGTGGTGGCTTATCCTGACGTTTTCGGTGCTCGGCGGCATTGGTATTGGCGCGGCTTATGTGTGTCCGATTGCCACATGCGTGAAGTGGTTCCCAGACAAGAAAGGGCTGATTACGGGATTGGCGGTGGCCGGCTTCGGCGCAGGGGCGTTCTTCTTCGCTCCGTTGGCCAAGGGCTTCATTTCCGGTGTGCCTTACGAATTGCTGGGCGTCAGATTGTTCCCGCTGCCGCAATTGGAAGTGTTCAACACTTTTCTGGCGTTAGGGATAATATTTCTGGTAGCGGTTGTGACGGGAGCGCAGTTGCTGCGTAACCCCCCTGCCGGTTATGTGCCAGCCAGCTGGACACCGCCAAAACCGGCACAGGGCGGGGCGGCGGCCAAGGTAAATTTTACGCCGACGGAGATGATGAGAACGCCGATGTTCTGGCTGCTGTGGGTAACATACTTCGCCGGATGCACGGCAGGGTTGCAGGTAATCATGAAGGCGTCCCCTATCTGGCAGTCGTTCGCATTCGGCGGTCTGACTCCGCCCATTGCGGAGACAGATTTCCATCGCGTGACCGCCGCAGGCGCGATGGCGGTTTCGATTTTGGCCATTTTCAACTCATTGGGTCGGATTCTGTGGGGCAAAGTCTCGGATAACATCGGCCGCAAGATGACGCTGGTGTTGATGTTCGCTATCTGCGGCGCGATGATGCTGGCGCTCGATGCAATGCGTGGCTACTCGCTGTATCTGCTGGGCATTTGCGTTGTCGGGCTGTGCTTCGGGGGGTATCTGGCGTTGTATCCTGCAGTTACGGCGGACTTTTACGGCACCAAGCACCTCGGGGCCAACTACGGCTGGATGTTCACTGCTTATGGTGCAGGAGGACTGGTGGGACCGTTCCTTGCGGCATCCCTGATGAAGGTCGCTGCGAAGATGCCGTATCAGGTCACCGAGCCAGGCGGAAAGGTGGCAGAGAGAATATTCACGGTGGGTAATTATCGGCCTGCATTTATCATTTCGGGTGTGGCGTGTGCAGCAGCAGTAGTAATTCTGCTTGCGCTAAAGTCGCCGAGGGGGAAGGCGTAAGCAGCAAAAATTTTAAGCACGAATCACTAAATCCTAAACAAATACGAATGACCGAAATCCCAAATCCAAAACTCGTCGGCTCGAACATTTGAAAATTTGGATTTTGAATTTGTTTAGAGTTTAGGATTTAGAATTTAGGATTTCCCGCCGGAGAGGGATAATTAGAGACCGTGAAGGGGGAATACGCTTGCCTTAATGGTTTCTATCGTTGCTTCTATTGCAGGCATTACCGCATCTTGCTGCTGACTACTTACAGCAAGTGCCCTATCGCGTAACCCGCCCTGCCAGTCCGTGCTTTCGAGCATAACGCCGCCGAGAGCGGTATTGCCGGCATAATCACTATCCGCACCGCAAAGAACGGTCCAGGCCAAAGCCCATGCCCGAACGGTGTTGTCGATATTATAGCCGCCCCCGCCGGTCATCAGGATGGGTTTATTAAAACTTAACAGGTGATTTATGATTTCGGCATAAACATTGTTAGTTAGATACAGATGCGCAAGAGGATCGCCGGCGAGGGCATCGGCCCCCAGCTCAAAAACAATCACTTCGGGATTATAAGCGGTCATCAGCGGCACAGCTACATCTTCAAACGCCTTCATATACGCCTGGTCATAAGTGCCGACCGGAAGAGGGATATTTATACAATAGCCCTTACCTTTCCCTGTGCCGATTTCATCTTGGAATCCTGTTCCGGGAAATAGTATTTTGGGGTCCTCGTGAAGTGATATGGTCATCACATCGCAGCGGTCGTAAAATGCATAAGCGACGCCGTCGCCGTGATGAACATCGACATCAACATACAAAACTCGCCGGCCGAAGGCCGGTTTGATCAAACCCGCCTCCGGCGGGCCTTGTTCGGCCAGTACCGTGCAGGCAAGAGCAACATCATTTATGTAGCAAAAGCCGGCGGCGCGTTCGGGGTGGGCGTGGTGAAATCCGCCTGACGGGTTGAATGCTACGGCTGCATCGCCCGAAAGGATAAGTTTTGCAGCGGTAAGTGTCCCGCCGGTTACCAGAACCGCATAATCGTATAACCCTTCGAAGACAGGACAATCCGACGTTCCGATTCCCATACCTAGCGCCTCGGCATCCCAACGACCCTCGGAGGCGGTTTTCAAGGCGTGCAGATAACGGGCTGTGTGAAATTTTTTTAATGTGATTCTTTTGGCTGGAACAGGAGCTATTTCTTTCCTACCGTTACCCGAAAGTAACCCCATAGAATTCAACACCTCTCTTGTCTTTTTGGGCCGAATTGTATTAAAGGGGTGCTCAGGCGGGTAATGATACCTCTCCAGCTCCTGGGAATAAATGAAAACGGCCTTTGTCATTAACAAAACAACTCCTACATCAGTCTTGCTGGGCAATAAGGTTATTTAGAGCTTGTCGCCACTTGTCGGGGTCATACCAAAAACAGCCATAGCAGCCACGTTCATCGTCAGAAGGATACTTTGCATCCCACTGTGGACCGCCTTCGGCGAAAAAGTTAATCCCAATGAATGTGCCTCTCTCGCCGGTTTTTGCACAGTGCTCGCAGTAACGGCTTTTCCAAAGATTGTGTTGTCGAGTCAAAAGCTGAAATTTCGAGTGCAAATCTTCTTCTGACATATTTGGGTCATACGATTCGTCTCCTGACCATCGTACTTGTGGAAAGCGGTGGTCAACTTCAAGCTGATTGGGCACCATTTCACGAAGTGTAATCGCCTCCACGTTATTGTAGTGCTTCAAAATCCGTTTTCTTAAATCAGGTGGAAACTGTTGTCTGACAAATGAGGGCTTTGTCGGCTCTATTGATATCAGCCTGCGATGCACTGTTTTGTCTTTGCACACACTACAGTAAACGGTTCTCTTTTCGATTTCAAAACCATGTTGTCTGATGATTTGAATTGCTTTGGCAGGTTGGGTGCCAGGAAGTTCATGTTTGCCGCAGTGCCACTCGCCATCAGACAAAGTAGTAAATACCTTGGCTAATTTTGTGCCCTCGTTAAATGGAAGCTTTGTCATAACGCGATTCCTTCTCATTTACCTGCTTTGTCGCAATATCGCCCCGCTGTTACTTTTACTCCTTACAGTGCTTTCTCGCATGCACCAAAGCTATTTTTTCTTGAACACAAAAATATATTCGTGCTTAAAAATGTAAAATCCACCCACCAAAGCACGGTATCGCCAGAGTTCCTTTTGGTTTCTTTTACCTGTTGTTTCCTCAAAATTTTTGACAATTATGCTTTTTAATAAGAAACCCCTTTGAAGAATTTCATTCATTGTGGAGAAACCTAAGGGGATCCATTGACCCCGAAAATATTTATCACCGATGACCAAAATGAAGTATCGCCCTTTATCTAACACAGCCGCCGCGTTATCGACTATCGCGCTCATCATTTCCAAGAACTTCTCAACCGAAGGAGCATTAGACAAGTCACGAAGGTCATTACTAAATTTGATAATATCATGATACGGGGGATGCATTATAAGAAGCTGCACGGACTCTTGGTTATGTTTCCTAAGAACCTCCTTAAAACCGACTGTTGCGCTGTCACCATATATGACTTCAGAAACGACACCATACTTGTTAGGTTCTGAAGAAATCAGTTCTCTGGCCTTTTGAACCACAGTTTCCTGGAGTTCTATCCCAATCCCATTTCTTCCAAGTCGTTGACTTTCTATCAACGTTGTTCCGCACCCAACAAAAGTATCCAGAACCCATTCACCTTTTCTGGTATAGCGTTTGATCATCTGATTTGGAATCTGTGGAATGAAATTCCCCCAATAATCCGCGCTATGAACACCGGTGCTATCCCGCCTATCTATTATCCATAAACTGTCCGTTCGAATATCATCATATTCTTTCCAGCGGTTTAAGTTTATATCATTTATTTTGCTTGTTCGAATTTGCGTAATAGCTTTCTCAAAACGCTCAACATAATACTTAGCTCTATCGAGAGTCTGCGATTCTACAATTTGATTCAATTGCTCAAAAACAAATTTCTGGCTAATGCTTATTGTGTCGCCATTTAAATCGATATTTAAGACGCCAACCTTATCGTTTTTCAAACTGCGAAGATTACTTTCCAGGTCAAGCACAGAATTTCTTAAAGACTCCACGGATTCTTCTACCTTTAACTTCTCCGTCAACGCCAAAATCTTCGATTTATTGATAATCAGAGGTTTGTCAACCGAGGCAAAACCGGAGCACTTGAATAGACTCAGATTTTTAGGTGGTCCCGTTTTGGTTTTCACTTAAGAACGCTCCAATCATTTCCTTATTTTGTCAGGTCGTACGTAATGCTATAGACATCACCATCAAACTCGGTATTTACTTTATAGCCGGAATTATAGAAGACAGCAAGCATTGGTTTATTGTTGGGCAGGACCTTTGCATAGAAGCGTTTTACGCCGCGTTGTTTGGCGATTTTGGTAATATAATCCAGCAGGAAAGTGCCCATGCCCTTCTGCTGCCATTCATCCTGGACAAGAAAAGCGACTTCGGCGGCCTGAGTTTTCGGGTCGAGGAAATACTCGGCAATGGCCACAATTTCCTCATCTGAAACGCCGGGAACGACGCCCACGATGGCCAGGTCATTTTTATAATCGATATTGGTTAGATGTTGAACGTCCCTATGAGGAAATGCCACAGTGCGGGTCATATAGCGGGTGTGAACGGACTCTTCGCTGAGCGAATAGAGCATTTCCGAAAGGGCCGGTTCATCGGTGGGCTTGATAGGCCGAAAGAATATCTCTGTGCCATCCTTGAGACTGTCAACGTGCTCCAGCTCCTCGGGGTAACTAACCTGCTCCCAGGGCAGTTCTATCTGGTCCTGGTAGATATAGTTTTGTGCCTTTGCGGCCTGGAGAAGCCCTTGTCTGAATTTTGGATGGGCGATGTTGATTAAGTCAAGGACCCTTTCTCTTATGCTCTTGCCGTGCAGGTATGCGACCCCATATTCGGTAACTACGTAATGGACATCTCCGCGGGTGGTGACAACTCCTGCGCCTTCGGTCAGATGCGGGACAATCCTGCTAACCTGTCCGCTCTTAGCGGTAGAGGGCATAGCGATTATGGGTTTGCCTCCTCTGCTTCGGGCAGCACCGCGAATGAAATCGACTTGGCCGCCGATACCACTGTAAAACTTGTAGCCCAATGAGTCCGAGCAAACCTGGCCTGTCAGGTCAATCTCCAGACCAACGTTAATCCCGACCATTTTTTCGTGCTGGCTGATGATACTGGTATCGTTGACATACTCGGTGGGATAAAATTCAAAGAAGGGGTTATTGTTAATGTAATCGTAGAGGCGTTTGCTCCCCATACAGAAACTGGCGACGACTTTGCCGCGATTGACGGACTTTTTTAAACAGGTGATTGCGCCACACTCAATCAGGTCGATAATCCAGTCGCTGAACATTTCGGTGTGGACGCCGAGGTCTTTTTTGTCTTTGAGGGATTCGGCCAGTGCCTGAGGGATGCGTCCGATGCCGCATTCAATAGTGCTGCCGTCTTCGACGAGCCGGGCGATATTCTGGCCTATACGCCGCAGCGTTTCGTCCGGTTCGGGCACAGGAATCGTGATTATGTCTTCATCATAAGGGACCAGCATATCAATGGAGTTGACGTGAAGGAAGCTGTCTCCGAACGTCCGGGGCATACGGCTGTTGACCTGTGCCACAACATACTTTGCATTTGCAGCAGCAGACTTAACGATGTCCACGGAGACGCCGAGACTGCACAGGCCGTTCACATCAGGCGGCGTTACGCTGATTAAGGCCACATCTATGGGAATCCTTCCGCTTTCAAATTCGTCCGGTATCTCGGACAAAAATATCGGCGTGTAGTCAGCGATACCTTTTGCCAGGGCGTGGCGGACGTTGTCGGCGATAAAGAAGGTATTCATTTTGAATTTTTCGCGATACTTCTCATCGGCGTAGGGTGCTGTTCCTATCGTCAGCAGGTGAATGATATGAACGTCGAAAATTCGCGTGGACTGCTCAACCAGGGCATTGACTAAATGCTGCGGCTGGGCACAGCCGGTCCCAATGAATACGCTGTCGCCGGACTTAATCAGCTTCATCGCCGCCACAGCGGACCCGATTTTATCCTTGTATTTTTCCTTCCAGTCAAATTCCTGCATAAGAATATTCCTTCACCGCCGGGTTCGCACTGTTTTTTGCCACAAAGGCACTAATGCACCAAGACTATAATATATTATTTTTTACCTTCGCGACTTTGTGTCTTTGTGGCTGAAATTTTTTTTGCTCTCTGTGGTGAACCCTTTCCAGCCAAATTCCTGCATATTACTCCTGCAAAGTCATCCTCGCATCGACAGCAATCGGTGTTGTGCCTTCGGGGCCAACCATATACGGATTTATATCCATTTCCTGAATCTGCGGAAACTCCGTAACTAATTGTGAGAGCCGCTGCAATCCTTCGGCGATTTTCTCTATGTCAACACCTTCCTGGCCGCGGACTCCCTTGAGAATATGATATGTCCTTGTGCTCATAAGCATTTGCCTGGCCTCTTCGGCGGTCAACGGCGCCAGGTAAAAAGCCACATCTTTAAGGACCTCCACCATTATCCCGCCCATTCCGAACATCATCAATGGGCCAAAATGCGGGTCACGATTCATTCCAAGAATAACCTCCCTTCCCTTCCTGCACATTTCCTGAACAAGAACGCCGAGTATTTTGGCATCCGGACGCTTTTGTGGTATCCGATACATCATCAGGTCAAAAGCATCCCTCACTTCCTGGTCGCTCCTTATGCCGAGTTTAACTCCGCCGACGTCTGATTTATGCAGTATGTCCGGCGACCAGATTTTCAACACAACAGGATACCCGAGCTGCCCAGCTATGTTGACCGCCTGGTCGGCTGTGGTGGCGATAGAACCTTTTGGCGTTACGAAGCCGTATGCTTCGAGTATCTCCTTCGCTTCGGTCTCGCCGATTTCTCGAACGCCCTGCCGGAGGTGTCTTTCGATAATGTTTTCGACCTTGCGGCGATTAACGGGAAAGAGTTTTACGACCCGCTTCGGCCTCGAAAGCCACCGGACGTAGTCGGCCATTACCTTGATTGCTGCGACTGCACTTTCCGGAGAATCATACTGCGGTATTTTACCCTCGCGTAAAATTCTCACACCTTCTTTGACCTTGCTTGCGCCGAGAAAACAAGCAAGAATGGGTTTGGCCCCCGTTTCTGTCTGGCACAACTTCTTTGCCAGACACGGGGGGCGAGCAATTTTCACAACCGCCTCAGCAGTAGCGGTGGCATCGGTCATTGCCTGCGGTGTCAGCAGCACCAGGACTATATCAACATTAGGGTCATCTAAAATAACACTAAGCGCAAATTCATAACGGTCGGCGAGCGCATCGCCCAAAATATCAATGGGATTATACAGATTCGCGGCGGGCGGCAGACGGGAGGCCAATTTATTTATCGTCTCATCGGCGAGTTTTGCAAAAGTAAGGCCCTGCCGTTCAATGGCGTCGGCGGCCATAATTCCGGCTCCGCCGGCGTTCGTGATGACAGCCACGCGTGGGCCCGCCGGAAGAGGCTGATTGGCGAAACATTGGGCATAATCAAACTGCTGCTTTATGGATTCACAGCGTATAACGCCTGCTCGCTCAAATGCAGATTCGTAAGCGACCTCGCCGCCTGCGAGACTGCCTGTATGAGATGAGGCAGCCTTTGCACCGGCTTCCGTGCCGCCGGACTTCATCAGCAGGATGGGCTTATCATGTGAGATTCGCTCTGCCTGGTTCATAAAAGCATTTCCGTCAGTAATATTTTCCAGATACCCCGCGATAACTTTGGTGTCCGCATCGGAAGCGAGAGCTTTTATGACATCCAATTCATCCACATCTGCCTTATTGCCTATGCTGACCAGCTTGCTAAAGCCGATGCCGTTTGCGTTAGCCATGTCAAGAATAGCTGCGAGCAGCGCCCCTGATTGTGAAAGATACCCTATCGCGCCCGCCACAGGGAGGTCGCCGGCAAAACTGGCATTTAAGTTATTCGCAGGGACTATTACGCCGAGACAGTTGGGGCCGATGACCCTGATGCCGGCCTGTTTTGCAATTTGAATAACCTGCTCTTCTAACTGCCTGCCTTCTTTGCCGACTTCCCTGAAGCCGGCGGTTATAACGATGACCGACTGGACGCCTGCGTCTGCACATTGCCGCATAACCGCCGGAACGATGTTAGCCGGAACGACTATAATCACAAGGTCAGGGATTTGCCCGATAGATTGCAGGTCAGGAAAACATTTCAGCCCCTCAATTGAGTCGGCGTTCGGATTGACCGGAAATATTTTGCCCTTATAGCCGGCTTCAATCATATTCGAAAGGATTTCGTAGCCGACTTTGCCTTTCTGACGCGAGGCGCCGACTATAGCAACGGACTTCGGATTGAAAAAGCTTTCAAGACTCATAATTACCAATAACCAATTACCAATAACCAATCACCAATGCTTCCTCCTTCAACGGGTATTTTACCCAACAATGCCGTTCTTTCAAAGTTTTTTGTCTATGGTGCAATCCCTAAACAAAACTTGCAGCCAAATACAAAAAGAGCTATAATATCAGCTAAATTAGGCGGATGGACTTGCCTGCCGGCGGCCAGGGTTTGTCAATCACAGTGGGCAGCTTAATTGCAGAGAAGTGTTTAACTACCAATAAGGAGTGAGCAATTGAACTGGCTAAGAGCACACTTTCAGAAGCATCGCCAAAGAAAGCCGTGGAACTTCTGCTGGCAAGTGGCAGCGGAAGGATTGATAGTAAGCATTATAGCAGGACTTATTCTGTGTATCTTTATCGGCGTGCCGCGGCGAGCACTACTGGATTTACCCGTCCCTTCCGTATTAGCTCTCACATTAGTAATCGCCCCGGTCGTTGAGACGCTGCTGCTGCAGGCACTTCCTGTCGCTATAGCCAGGGGGCTAAAAGCCGGTTTTAAAGTCCAGATTTTGGCTTCGCTAATCCCCTTCACTTTGCTGCATTTACCCGAAGGAGTCTGCGTGGGAATCTGTGCAGGACTGGTCGGAGGATTCTACCTGGCATTTAACTATGCGCACTGGATAGAAAAATCCCTATGGACAGCTCTATGGACTACCACGGTCGCTCATATAATAAGAAACAGTTTACCTGCGCTGCTGATAACGCTTGTATAAGCAACTGGCCACTTATACCAATTGTGTTTATTTACTGCGCTGATGGATGTCATTGCGAGCGGAGCGAAGCAATCTCTTTACCGTTTGTTTTTGAGATTGCCACGGCCACCTTAGGTGGCCTCGCAATGACAGTGAGGCGCTATTATTAAATGCAATTGGTATTATACCAATTGTAGTAGTTGACTTTCGCACTTTTTAGGCGACTAACTTTGAGAACGAATAAGCAAAAACATACCAACCTTCCGATAAATTTCTTGGAAATAACAAGAAAGGAATGCTGGTATGGATACCACAATTACTGTAT
>Ga0315279_10000316_pt1 | contig 100462 bp, 127 predicted proteins | sample YL17G06_20_MG_FD_203694 | JGI IMG/M metagenome (GOLD analysis project Ga0315279, IMG submission 203694) | Sediment microbial communities from Yellowstone Lake, YNP, Wyoming, USA - YL17G06_20 | ecosystem: Environmental > Aquatic > Freshwater > Lake > Sediment | place: USA: Wyoming | collected... | reverse complement strand
TTTCCCCATACTTTGTTTCCATTTGCGTCAATTTTGAGTAGATAATCCATAGAACGCCCAAGAATTATGTATCCTCCATCAGAAGTTTGTTGGGCATCGCCTGGAAGGCTATCATCTTCATGTTGTCCAAGTGCGTCAACTATACTCTCCCAGACTTTGTTTCCATTCTCATCAGTCTTTATCAGATAAGTATCCTCATCTTTCCATGTTCCGTTTATATAACCCTCTCTTATCCACCCGACAACTATATATCCTCCGTCAGATGTTTGTTGGACTGAATGTGCGTGCTTCCCTTTATTCCCATCAAATATCTTTTTCCATTGTAGATTTCCATCCGCATCTGTTTTTAATAGGTAGACATCACTTCTCATACCATACGGTTTTGTATCCCCCACAATTATGTATCCTCCGTCTGAAGTTTGTTGAACTGAACGTCCTTCATCCAAAGTATCTCTTCCGTTAGTCTTATCCTCTCCGTAGTTTTTCTCCCAGATTACGTTTCCATCCTTATCTGTTTTTAAAAGGTAGACATCAGCCTGTAGATCAGCATCAGGAGCGCCGATAGGCAGGTTTATTGTTCCAGCGGCTATATATCCCCCATCAGTCGTTTGCTGGATTGAAAGTGCAAACCCCTTGTAGCGTTCTTGCCAGACTTTGTTTCCATTTGTATCTGTTTTGAGTAAGAATGGGTAAAAGATTCTTGTGCCGTTGATATTTGGTGTACAATTACCTGTATCTCCACCGATAATGTATCCTCCATCAGAAGTTTGCTGAAATGAAGATGCTGCATCATAGCAAGGGTCCCCGAATATCTTTGTCCACCTTTTCACGCCCCACACTTCTGTGCCTTTGTCAGCTTCTGTTCCGTAATATGTTTTTTGTACTCTATAATATCCAGATATAATACTAATCAAACCGACAAAAATAAACCCAATTAAAACTAAATATGTAAACCAACGCCTTTCCCTGAAAAATTTTAACTTCATGCTATTCTCATCTTCTTATTCATTAAACATTTCCATTTTCATCAGTCTTTATGAGGTAAATATCATCCCCTGTTCCATAGGACAAAGTATCTGTTTCTATGTCATGAGTTTTTATATTTCCAGCATTTATGATGTATCCTCCGTCACTGGTCTGTCGGACAGAAGTCATTCCACCCAAAAATGAACCTATTCCAGCTATCCCACTACCACCCTCAAATATTCTCTCCCACATTTTGTTTCCATTTGCATCTGTCTTAATCAGGTAAGTCGAGCCTATGTTTCCAAAGGAAGCTGTAAACCCAGAAATTATGTATCCTTCATCTGAGGTTTGCTGCACAGAATATCCATAGTCGTTCATATTTCCGCCGAATGTCTTTTCCCAAATTTCATTCCCATTCGCATCCGTTTTTATTAAATAAACATCTGACTGTGTAAACCACTGTCCAGTGACCGCCCAAACAGTCTGTCCAACAATTATGTAGCCGCCGTCGGTGGTCTGCTGTACAGAATATCCTACCTCACTCCTATTTTTCCTTCCGAATGCTTTTTCCCATACTTTGTTTCCGTTTGCGTCAATTTTCAACAAATATACATCCTCTACGCCATTTCCGTTTAAGGAAGCTGTCAGCCCTGCTACAATATATCCTCCGTCAGAAGTTTGCTGGCCTGAGAATGCCATATCAATATTAGTTCCTCCAAATATCTTATCCCAGACTTTGTTCCCGTTCGAATCAGTTTTTATAAGATATGTATCCGCTGGTGCTGGTCGTCCTAGTTCTTTTGTACTGTAGGGGCTTGTGCCGTAGGAATTCGTTGCTCCAACAATGAAGTATCCACTATCAGAAGTTTGTTGGATATCATACCCCACTTCATTATAATATTCTCCGAATGTCTTGTTCCACCGCATATCGCCATTAGCATCTGTTTTCACGAGGTAGACTTCATCTCCTTTGTCATATTCGAAGAATCCATAATCCGTGGAAGAGGTCCTGTTATGCAATTTTCCGGAATGGTACATACCTGCAATTACATATCCCCCATCCGAAGTCTGTTGGACAGAATGTCCTACGGTTTCAGTAAGCCATCCTGATGGATTATCCTGATTCAGAGTACATATGATATTGTCATAGCCGGAACAGGCAGACATGCCGAGTCCTCCAAACGATTTTTCCCACGCTTTGTTCCCATTTGCATCGATTTTCAGCAGATATGCTGCTGTTTTTTCCATTATTAGCGTATCGTTAAAACCAGAAGGATATTTAGCTCCATAGCCCATATAACCGGTAACTATGTATCCTCCGTCACTGGCCTGCTGGACAGAATTTGCCCTGCTATTGAACTCTCCTCCGAATATTTTCTTCCACCCCCTTCCCGTCACTGTTTCAGCAGGCAGTGTAAGAGGTTGTGATGAGTATTTAGGAGATATCGTCCTGTTTTCAACATTTCCTTTTTCATCTGCCTTTATCATTATGACGCCGCTCCCTCCAAAGCCAATATCCCCGCTACTGTAACCGCCACCGGCACCTCGGTTCCAATCATATATCATGTTTCCAATAAGCATGTAACCGTTGTCAGAACTCTGATAAATCAAAGGCTCAACTATTTCATCAGAGCCCATGCCAACCACTAATTGCTTCTCCCATACCTCGTTTCCGTCCGCATCGATTTTTATGAGACATGCCCCCTCATTAGCAAAGACATATCCACCATCAGAAGTTTGAAGAATTGAGTTTGTCTGTTGGCCGCAAAGCGTATAGAGTTCTGTGCTCATATTTTCCCTTTTCAATATGTTTCCATTCGCATCCATTTTTAGGAAGTAAGCGTGAACAAATGGTCTCTCGTTAGCTGTATGAATATTGATTTGTGTACTTACTGCGCCGACAACCATATAGTCCCCGTCTGGAGTTTGTTGAATCGAGGGCGTTGCTATGCCAATTTCCTCGCGATCGAATATCTTTACCCACATCTCATTCTCGTTCGCATCAGTCTTGATAAAATAAGCATACCATGTAGAATTCTTGTTCTCCGCATAACCGAAAATCAAGTATCCGTCAGAAGTCTGCTGAAGCAATCGTGGCAGGTTCAGTTCATGTTCTCCAAGTTCGAACGTCTTCACCCACAGCTTATTTCCATCCACGTCTGTCTTGAGCAGGAAATTATCACCACTCGTTACACCTCCAATCATGTAACCGCCGTCAGAAGTCTGTAAGACTGAAGTTGCTGCATCACTGGCATTTTCTCCACGCACATCAAACGTCCTGTTCCATACCGTGTTCCCATTAGGGGCTATTTTAATTAGTAAAACATCACTGTCAGTTATCCTGTCGGTAATATTTATTTCCATTTGCAATGCAAATCTCCCGCTTTTTCTTTTATAAATAGCGTCTGCGATTATGTACCCGCCATCAGACGTCTGGCTTACCGAACCTGTTGGATCATCTTTAGCGTACGTAAAAGTCCTGTTCCATGTCATGCTTCCGTTCGAGTCTACCTTGAATAAGTAGACGTAAGAATATGCGAACCCGTAAATCCCTTTCATACCGCCATTGTCCGTAGTTCCAAAAATTATGTGACCTCCGTCAGAAGTCGGTTGGGCTGTTAATACATGAGCTCCATCAAAAGTCTTTACCCAAGTTATCCCAGTAGCCAACTCTTGTTCAACTGTTGGAACATTGGGAATGGGAAGGTTAAAGGCTTCAGCATTTCCTGCAGGCAAAATTACAGATATAATCATCAAACTAACAACAATAATTCCAATTAAAGCTAGAGGTATAAACCGATATTTTCCCCTAAAGAATTTCCCATCTATCATAATAAACTATTAATAAAATTCACTTAATAATCTTTCTGTATTGCATCTAAATTTTATTATATCAATACTCGTCGATACCCCAACAATACTCGTCAATGCATTTCTATAAAACCGTTAACTTTAGATAACAGCTGTTAACAAATCTTATGTAGGCACTGCTATTTTATGCTCTACTCCCTTAGATTTGAGTTTCTCTAGATAGCTGAAGGATAATTCTATAGCTGTTTTCATTAGCACTTTTACTCTCGGGGTTTCCCTATTCAACTGGTACATTTCTGCGTTTCCCAAAGTTCTAGTTTTCATGATTATTTCCTTTTTTACCAGCTCTTTCCATATCTTTTCTATGGTTATTCTAGATATCCCTATTTCATCTGCTACCTGAGTTTTCGAATAGTCAAAGCTAGGGTAAGTTAGAAAGAAATCTAACACCTTTATGAACGGGCTCTCTCCAAATGTTTCTATGAACAATGATTTTTGGTTTGTCATGTAAATCTATAGTCCTTTAGACTATTTAAATGTTATACATATAATGTATATTAAATATACATATAATTTAAATACAGCTTCTGCCAATAATTATTATGCCTATAGACCTCAAGAAAAAGCTTTCTGACGAAGAATTGGAAGTCATGTTGTTGCATAAATTCATAATAAGGGGTGCTTGGCAGGAATATCATATCTATGAAAGCGATGTTCCAAAAGGATTCCCATCTCACATAAGAAACGATATAATGAAAGCTGCAAAGGAATTGAAAAGAAAAGGATTGCTAATAGCTTTTCCACACGGCAAGGAACATGTGTGGATCTTGAATAAAGATAAGTCAAATGAAATTGTTGATAAGGTTAAGAAATTCTATCCAGAAGAATATAGCTAAATCAATACTCATCGATACCCTGCCAATGCTCGTCAATGCATCTAATAAAACGATAACTTTTTATATAGGTAAGAATATCTTACTATTATGAAGACAGTAAAAACTAAAACCGAGATAACAAGAATAAGCTCTAAAGGACAGATTGTGATACCTCAGAGCATAAGAAACCAGATGAATATAGGAGAAGGCAGCGTGTTTGCTGTTCTATCACCCAAAAAAGACACTTTGATATTAAAGAAAATCGAAAGCCAGATAAGCAAAGAGGATTTGGAAACTCTAAGAGGACTTGAAAAGGCTTGGAAACAGATAGAAGAAGGAAAATATAGAAAATATACCAGAGAAGAGTTCTTGAAAAAGCTTGAGAAATGGTAGAATGAAAATCAACTACGTCATTACTACAGAAGATTATGAGAAAAATACAAAGCACATAAAGGATAAGGAAACTAAGGATAGGATTAAAAAGCAGATAAAGAAGTTAATAGAGAATCCTGAGATAGGCAAGCCTTTAAGACATGATCTGAAAGGAGAAAGAAGCGTTCATATCAAGCCCTTTAGACTAGTTTATACCTTTGAGAACGACAAGCTTATTCTGCTAAGATTCGAGCATAGGAAAGAAGTTTACAAATAATCAATGCTCATCGATACCCCATCAATACTCAACAATGAATCGTTCCTTATTAGCCTATGTATAAAAATTATCAAAACAAGTAAATTGGTGAGCGTTCGAAGTGAAGTATTACATGGCATGAGTACGATTAATGCGTTTTTAGCATTTTCTAAAACTAGTGTTTTTTGGTTCTTGCTTCTGTTGCTTGCTGGTTCTTAATTCTTTCTGCCTCGCCTTTCTCTCTTTTCTCAAACTCTGTTGAAATTCTTACTACCGGCTTCAAGATGTATTTATCTCCAGCTTTCACTATAGAGCTATCTGCGTTAAAGTCTAAAATCAAAGAGGTTGTTTTGTTGTCTTCTATTTCAAATGGATGTACGAACTTTAAAGTTCCACTAGGAATTGTTAAAGTATGAGATACACCATCTATAACTGCTGTCGCACTAGATATTGAAAGCCTTATCTGGGTGTACTTGTCTGGAGCAAGGGAAGTTTCTCCTAACAAATCGTTAACACCTTTTACCTGTATCAAATCAACAGTTTTAGACCCAACGACTGTTATCCATCCACCGCCATCAGTCTCGTTTGTTTCTTGCCCTTCTGATTGCTCTGTTGCTGTTTCATTCCCAGCTATATGAACCTTTACCTCACTTATTGATAAGACTAGACTAGAAATGTTTCCTTGATCTGTTATCTTTAATTGTAAGGTTCCTCCTCCAAAAGAAGGAATGACACAACCTGCAATCAATACTATTGTTAATAATCCGATTAACAAGATACTTTTCATATTATAATTAAGTAAAACAAGAATATAAAAAGAAAAAGAATTCTATGGCAAGGTGTTTTCCTTCTTAAAGATTCCTGTTAGCTTTGAGATAAAAAAGAAAAATTCTGCATGGAGTGGGAAAGTGATAGGATGGGGGGAGGGAGATGGCTTTGACATGGAAATTCAGGAGGGAGAAAAAAAATTCACAAAGCAAAATTTCAGCAGGGAGAGGTTAGGACTTGATCACATAGTATTGGATGCTCCTTCAAAGGGAGCAGTCGACAAGTTTTATGAATTCCTACTAAGAGAAAAAATAGAGATTTTATATCCGCCTAGGGAATATCCAGAGTACGTGAAGGGATATTATGCCGTCTTCTTTTTGGATACTGATGGAATAATCTTGGAATACGCTTTCTTAGGAAGATGATATTTTCAAAGCTTAAATTGTTAATATTTCCATTTTAATCCATGGCAGAGGGTGGATACATAACGAGAGACACGTTTGAAGGATGCATAGTTGGTCTTGCGATAGGGGACGCTCTTGGAATGCCTTGCGAAGATTTTTCTCAGCCAGGCATTGTTAAAAAATTTGGAAGGATAACAGATTATCAGGACCCGCCAAAAGGAACGTTCAACTACGGTAAACTAAAGGCCGGCATGTATACAGACGACACTGAACAAGCATTGATTCTTGCCGAAAGCATACTAGAAAGCAACGGTTTCAATGCTTCTAATTTCGCAAAGAAATTATTGGGGGAGTATGGGAGAAATGTTACAAGCCATCCAGAGCTGGACAGATGGATTGGCGGAACTTTCAAGAAAGCGGTCGAGAATTACATTTCCGGAATGCCTGCCACTCATTGCGGTGTAAAGGCAAAATCATGCGGCTCTGCAATGCGTGTCGCACCAATAGGAATGGACCCTACAGAATGGGCAACAGAGATTAGGGACTTGGCTGATGCATCTAGCAGGATTACCCATCTAGGGAGAGAACCGACTGCTGCCGCAGAGGCGGTTGCACTTTATGTACAATCGGCCTTGAGAAAGAACAGGACTCCAGAGCAAATGTCTATTGTGTTTTCTGGGCTTGTCGGAGTGCAAAGTGCAGTAATCGAAAAGAGACTTGAAAAGGCGTACAGAATGAGAGATGAAAAGCCTGAGGATGTTGTGAAGATTCTAGGCGAGGACCAGCTAGCAAGGGAAGTGGTACCAACGGCATTATATGCCTTTCATCACTCGCCGAATGATTTCGAGGAGGCTGTATTAACTGCTGTTAACATGGGTGGCGATACTGACTCAAGAGCAGCTATAACAGGTGCAATAAGCGGGGCTTTCCTAGGCACAAAAAACATACCTTGGAAATGGATTGAAGGCATAGAAAATAGAAAAAAGCTTTTGGATATAGGAAACAAATTCTATAACAGATGCCCAATATAATTAGTTTATTTTTAAATATCGATTAATAATCTTCAATGCTCATCAATGAATCATTTTTCAATCAACCTTGCTTTTGTTATTTCAAAAACTCCTGAGTAATTTTCATATTTAATATTAAATTCAACAACTTCTATTTTCTTCTTGAAGAAAGGAGCATCAAGAACAGTTGTCTCTATTTCTCCACCCCAAGTAAAAAAATTTAAATAGCTTATTTAATATTAATTAATATGGAATACTTCTATCTTCTTAATAAATATTTGCAGAATTCTCCTGTTTTAAAAGAAATTAATTGGTTTGATCTTTCCGCAGGAACAAATATTCTCTTAAAGAACTATCCTTCTCAAATAAAATGCCTTGGAAAGCTTATTACTATAAAAAGGCTAATTTCTTATTTTGGAAAAGATAATAAAATAAATGAGTTAATTATCGGAATAAAACCTGCGCAGAATAAAGATATTTTTAGTATTAGATTGCCTATGAATCTAAATAATTTAGATTATATTAAACTATATGCTTTGATGATTTCAGAAGGATCATTCAAAACAGAATTTTCTCTTAATGTACCTGAAAATGAATTTCATATTCTTTTTAAAAATTCTTTAAATAACTTGTTTCCAGATTTTAAAATAAAATTAGACACCAATAATGAAATAAAGCGATCTAGGGCGCCAGCTTTAATAAGATATTTGCTGCCATTTTATGATAATTTACCTAAAATTCTTTTTAATGATAAATCCTTTGCAAAGGAATATTTAAAAATAGTTTTTGAAGCAGAAGGCTCGCCAATTTTTAATTTGTCTAAAAGTAAAAAATATATAAAATTGTCTAGAAATTCAGATGTTACTAATTTTTTTATGAATAAAGCAGAATTAATTGAAGGAAAGCGATTATTTATTAATAAAATAAAGGACGTTTATCCTGAAATCTTTACAAAAATAATGAAGCATCCGGATATAACTCTGCTCGGCGAGCATTTATTATTAAAATATCATTTTGATATAAATTCGAGTATAAAATTAGAAAGTATTTGCTTAAATAAAGTGGATAATAGATGCGGAAAAATAAGCGCTAAATGGGTTTTGTACATCTATGCAGAGGAAATTGATAAATTTATTAGGGAAATTGGTTTTATTTCCAAAAACAAGATAGACATTTGTGCTAATATGGCTAAAATCTCTTCTAGGAGATCAAGATATTTTGTTTTAAAAATAATGGAAGGAATTCAAAAGCAAAAAATATTTTCTGCTAAAGATTTTATGAAAAAAATGAGGGAATTAGGCTATAAGTCTCCTCAAAAATTTTTGTGGGATTATCATAAAAATAAAAAACTTATAGAAAGAATAGGAAAAGCAAAATATAAGCTATTAAATTAGTTCAGCTTTTTCTATTTTAAACTGTCCGACATGTTTATTTTCCAGGATCTTTCTTGCTTTTAATATTTTAATCTCTCTTTTGAACATTGGTCCAAATAGTACAGTAGTCTCTCCTTCACCACCTTCAAATGCCAAATTAAAATGAAATTTTTTGCTTAGAAATTTTAATTTTTCAAAATTATCCTTGTCAATTATTTTTCCTAGCCATTCTTCTTCAAGACCATCAGCAGCAATGCTAGATATAATAACTTTGAATTTGTTGCCTAAAATTTCTTTCCAATGCTGTTCTTCATCACTCTGCCATAAAGGATTAACGCATTTCAAATTCAGATCATCGCATATTTTTTGTATTCTTTCTGCTTGATATTTTGATCTTATTGCTCCTGTAACAATCCCTTCAATTTTGAATTTCTTTTTCGCCTGCTCAATTGCTTTCTTCAAGTCTTTCAGTTCTTCTTCTTTTTTTCCTTCGGTAAAGAAACTTATTAATGGAATTTCCATAGCTTCGGCTTGCATTTTTGTTAGATGTATATTCGGGGTGTGAAACATGAAGCTCTCTTTGTTCTTCGAGATGATGCTTATCAAACAACCTATTTCATGCTCTTTCATCGCTTTGCTCAACGCCAGACAGGAGTCTTTTCCTCCCGAGAAAAGCACGCCAATTTTCATAAGAATAAGATGTCCTCCAAACCTTTAAGAATTTATATATTGTTATACTCAATAAATAAGGAGGATAACATGAAGCTAGAAACAAAAACGATGATTGTATACATTATAGTGGGAATAATAGTGGGTTACTTGAGTCAGTTTGGTAGAAACCTTTATGGAGCATCAGGAAATTATGTGGCAATAAGCCTTGCCTTGATATTTCTGGTAATAACAGCTGAAGTTAGCAAGAAATTGTTTAAGATAAACAAGGAATTCAAGTGGTTTTTATCCAATGGTGGTTGGATATACTTACTCGTGTGGTTCATATCATGGATAATATTTTTCAATCCACCGTTCGGTAGTCTTTAGGTGTTTTTATGGAGAGTCTAGGCGACTGGCAGAGAACTCATTATTCTAAGGAAGTTAATCCAGAGATGGACAACCAAGAAGTTATAGTGATGGGTTGGGTGAGAGAGCTAAGAGACATAGGGAAATTGAAATTCATCAAACTAGCTGACAGAGAGGGCTTTATTCAGATAACTGTTAAAAAGGGAGATGTAAAACCAAAGCTTATAGAAAAAGTCGAGACCTTGGGCAGAGAAGATGTGATAGCTGTTAAGGGAACAGTCAAGAAGAATAAAGAAGCTCCCGGAGAAAGAGAGATAATACCAATCGATATCAAGATACTTAATGTTGCTGAAAAACCGTTGCCTCTTGAGATGGAGACCAAGAAGACACCCGCTCTGTTGGACACTAGATTGGACCAAAGGCCTTTGGATCTGAGAAAACCTGAGGTAATGGCCATATTCAAAATTCAATCAAAGATAGTTGAAGGCATGCAAAAGTTTCTGATTAATAATGGTTTCATACAGGTCTTTACACCGTGCCTTATGGGCGCGTCTTCCGAAGGCGGTGCTGATGTTTTCGTTGTTCCTTACTTTGAAAAGGAAGCGTTTCTAAGACAGGACCCGCAATTGCACAGGGAATTGGTGATAATCTCCGGATTTGACAAGATATTTGACTTGGGTCCCAACTGGAGGGCAGAAAAATCTAACACCACTTTCCACTTGTGCGAGCACAGAGGTTTGGCTCCTGAAATGGGCTTCATAAGAGACGAGTCTGATATAATGAGATTAGAAGAACAGATGGTTGTCGAAGGCATGAAGTTTGTTGTTGAAAACTGTAAGGAAGAATTAGGGGTATTGAATAAGAAGATAACAATACCTAGAATGCCTTTTCATGAGCTGAGGTTTCCTGAGATTTATAAGATTTTGAGAGATCTAGGCCTTAAGATAAAAGACGGGGACGATTTGAACAGAGAGGCTGAGAATATGCTCGCAGGCTATGTCAAAGAAAAGTATGACAGCGACTTCTTTTTCATAAACAGATTTCCCTTTAACCTGAAACCATTCTATGTCATGAGAGACGATGAAGATCCAAAGTATGCTAGGAGCGTTGACCTAATTTATAAAGGATTGGAGATGTCTTCGGGTGGTCAGCGCGAGCACAGGCACAAAGAGTTGATTAAGAATGTAAAGGACAAAAAGTTGGATCCAAAAAACTTCAGCTGGTTCACTGATTTTTTCAAGTACGGTGCTCCTTCGGTTGGAGGCTTTTGCTTGGGAGTGGAAAGATTTACCTTGAAACTTCTAAATCTCGAGAACATAAGAGAAGCCGTTTTATTCACCAGGGATCCAGAACGTTTATTGCCATAATTTTATATATTTTTAAACAAGTGATGTTATTATGTCTTGGTCCATAAATGATAAAAAATGTTTGCGCTGTGGCGGATGCGTGTCCGTGTGTCCTTTCGCAGCCTTGGAACTGAAAGAGGCTATAATGCATGACGAGAAACTATGCACTCTATGCGGCATTTGCGACAAAGTTTGCCCTGTAAAGGCTATAAAGGTTGAAAAATGACCAGTCTGCTAGAGTTTTTTTACGACGGTAGAAAGATTTTCATGACCATAGCTCTGACTCTTCTTTTTATGATTGTGTTTTTTGTTTACAATAGAGAAATGGTACCGTACAGCACATTCCTGCTCCTGTTCTCAAAATATTTTGGCGAGATAAACCCCACCGCGTTCCTGATATTCTATTTTTTCCTGACCGCCTACATATACTCTTGCCTGATAATAGTAGCTTATGATTTGCTGGTAATAATTGCAAAAGGAGGAAAGAAAAATGCCTCATGAATGGGACGTGTTGATAATCGGTGCAGGTCCAGCAGGAACCGCCTGTGGAAAAAAGCTGGCAGAGAATGGATTTTCTGTTAAAATTTATGATAGAAGGCAGGAGATAGGATCTCCGAAGAGGTGTGGGGAAGGTCTGAGCGAGACCATACAAGGAATGATAGGCAAAATTCCTGAAAGGTGCATCGCTCAAAAGATAAGAGGCGCTAGAGTTTATGCTCCCAACGGAAAATATCTGGAGGCTATTCTGGAATACGGCGGTTTTGTCCTTGAAAGAAAGGTTTTTGACAAATGGCTGGCAGAAGAGGCTATAAAGGCTGGGGCATTGATTCAGGCAAACACGTTTATTTCTAGCCTGGTAAAGGATAACGGTTATTTTACTGGAGTAAAAGGAGAATTCTTAGGAGAGGAGTTTGAGGGTAAGGCAAAAATGATTGTTTGTGCGACCGGGGCAGAGTCTCCCTTGAGAAAACAGGCCTTGGGAATATTCTCTAAACCAAACATCATTGATTCTTGCTTGCAATATGAAATGTCCGGAATAGATATTGATTCGGATTTCATTCATATTTTTGTTGGCGATGAAATAGCTAAGAGAGGCTATTGTTGGGTCTTCCCCAAAGGAAAAGAGAGGGCAAATGTTGGTGTTGGGGTTATACCTGGAGAAAAATCAGCAAAGTTCTATTTGGAAAAATTCATTAATAACCGCCCAGAAATCAAGAAAGGGTCGATAATAGAGGTTAATGCTGGTTGTGTTCCTGTTGGTGATTTTATAGAAAACATGGTGACAAACGGTTTCTTAGTTTGCGGCGAGGCTGCCCATCACGTTAACCCCATTCATGGTGGTGGAATAAAGGAAGCTGTTATTTCTGGTAGACTGGCAGCAGAAGTAATTTCTGATGCTTTGAAGAAAAACGATGTTTCTCAAAAAGCTTTGTCTAAGTTCAATAGCTTATGGTGGGAAGAAAGAGGAAACAAAATGAAAAAAATTGAAAAGTTGAGGGAAGTTGTTGAAAAACTTTCTGATAATGATTTAAACGACTTGGCAGATGCACTTAAGCCAGAGGATTTGATAGATTTCTCCAGAGGTTCAAAACTATCTGTTTTAGCAAAGGTTTTAATGAGAAAACCTAGACTTCTAGGCTTGGCAAGGCATTTGATTTAAATTTCCTATATAAATCTTTTTATTAATAGCATAACAATTTTTTATATAATTGTTCTAGTGGTAAGATGACAAGAATAGATAAAATGGAAATACAAGGTTTCAAGTCCTTTGCTAAAAAGACTTTGTTAAGTTTTCCTAACAATTTTTCCGTGATATGCGGGCCAAACGGGAGCGGGAAAAGTAATATTTTAGACGGCCTCTGTTTTGTTCTTGGAAGAACTTCTGCCAAGAGTCTGAGAGCAGACAGGATGATGGAGATGATATTCCACGGAACCAAGAAAAGGCCGCAAGCAGAGTCAGCCAAAATTACCGTGTGGTTTGACAATTCTCAAAAAGAATTTCCATTCGAGGATGACAAGGTTTCTATTTCAAGGAAGATAAACCAGAAGGGAATATCCATGTACAGAATCAATGGCAGGGCAGAGACGAGAGAGACCGTGCAAGAGATTCTAAGACCTGCCATGATAAAACCTGACGGTCATAACATAATTTTGCAGGGAGATGTTACGGAAGTGATAGAGATGAGCCCCTTGGAAAGGAGAGAGATAATTGACGACATATCCGGAATAAGAGAGTTTGATGAAAAAAGGAACAAGGCACAGAGAGAGCTTCTGACAGTCGAGGAAAGACTCAAGGAATCGCATATATTGTTGAATGAGAAAAGAGCGAACCTAGACAAATTAGAAGGCGAGAGGAAAGCTGCTCAACAATATCAGAGATTGACAGGCGAACTGGACAAGTTAAGAGCATCTCTAGCTAAGCAGAGGCTGCAGGATGCGGAAGAGGCCATGTCAAAGCTTGATAAGAAAATAACAGAGATAACTTCCGGAGAGATTGACAAAGAATTAGAGGCAATGGACAAGGAGATAGACGAGCTGGAAAAAAAGAGAGACATTATTTCTAAAAGACTATTCGATAGGAGCAAGGACATCGCCATAATAAAGGAAGTTGAGAAAATAAGAGCTGATATCAACAGGAAAAAAGACAAGATTGAGATGAGCAAGACAGAGATAACAAGAATTGATGATTTGATTAAAAGATTGGAAATCATAAAGCAAAAGGAAATGGAGGGCTCTGTGAGCAGGTCTGTCCAAGAAGTTTTGAAGTTAGGCTGGACAGGCATATATGGAACAATAGCTTCCCTATCATCAGTATCACCACAATACCAGACTGCCATAGAGGTTGCGGCAGGACCGCACTTGCATGACATTGTTGCTTCGGATCATAATGTTGCCATAGAGTGCGTTAATCATTTGAAAAAGAACAGGATCGGAAGAGCGACGTTCCTTCCTCTGGACAAGATAAGACCTAGGAACAGCAAACTGTTGAGCAAGTTCTTGGGAAAGGAGGGCGTCGTTGGTATTGCCCTGGATATGATTGAGTTCGATACCAAATATTTTAATGCTTTTTCTTTTGTTTTCGGAGAAACCTTGGTCATCGATAAAATAGAGACTGCCAAGAAATTGGGAATAGGAGAATGCCGCTACGTTACTCTAGACGGTGACTTGGTGGAGAGGTCAGGAGCAATAATAGGAGGCTTTTATAGCGCAAAGAAAGTTTTCACTGATACGGAAGATATAAAGATTTATTATTCTAGGAGAGAGCAGGTAGGAAAGGATATTGAGATTTTAGAAGGAGAGATTGTAAAATTGAACAAGGAGCTGGAACAACTAACAACCGAGGAGCAATCAGGAAGCAAAGAAGTTGTGGAAATGCAAAAAGAGAGGGGCCTGATAGAGCAGAAATATGAATCTTTGAAGGCTAAGAGGAAAAGACTTTTTGAAGAAAGGATGAACTCTCAGGAAGAGGTCAACAAACTTAGAATCAAAAAAGCAAGACTCGAGGCTGAGTTGGAAAATCTTAAACTAGAGTTCGAGAACTATAAGAAGACCGAGACCTACGAATTGGCACCCTCGACCCTAGAGAACAAGATAAGAGAGGCCATTGACAAGATCAACGTTCTAGGTGCGATAAACATGAAGGCTCTGGAAGAGTACGAGCAACAGAAGGTCATTTACGACGAGCTAAAGGAAAAGGTTGACAAGCTCACTGACGAAAGGAACAAGATTTTGGAAATAATAGCTGACGTTGAGGGCAAGAGAAAGGAAGTCTTCATGAAAACTCTGGAAGGCATAAGAGAACAGTTCAAGACTGTTTTTAAGGATTTGATGAAAGGAGAGGCTGATTTGAAACTTGTCGGTGGTTTGGACAGCGGATTGTTGATAGAAGCTAGTTCAAGAGGAAAGACTCTAACAAACATAGATGCAATGTCAGGCGGTGAAAAAACTTTAACTGCTCTGGCTTTCTTGTTCGCCATCCAGAAGTTCAGGCCAGCTCCGTTTTATGTGCTGGATGAGATAGATGCGGCTCTTGACAAACCTAACACTAAGAAGGTCGTTGAACTAATCAAGAAATATTCTCCTAGTTCTCAGTTCATCGTCATAACTCACAACGAGTCTACCATACAGGAAGCTGGTTGCGTATACGGAGTCTCTATTGAAGAAGGAGAGTCCAATCTTGTTGGAATAAGAATGCCGAGTTAATCTTTAGTAGGAGGTGAATAAAAAGTTTTTTCTGCCTTATAATCTGGAATACCTAATATTCTGTCTACATCAGCCAAAGGGTCAAGTGTATAAAAATCTGCTGGAAGGCCTGATATTGTAATTCTTGCAAGTTTCTTATTTGATGGAACTGCGAAAGCTTCTCCTTTTTTAAGGTATTTTTTCTCAGCATCTTTACGTTTAATGTAATCAAATTTTACATTTACGCTTTCATCACTTGAATAAACTTCTTGTATTCTTTTTCTACCTTCCCTAGAAAGTTGTGGAATTAAAATTTCTTACTTAAGAGTTTCTGCATCAGCCTCAGGAATGTCTTCAGTTTCTGATAAAGCGAACTGCAAAACTTTATCATTTTTATCTATTCTTCTCCAATTAGCTCTTTCTTGACAATTAACAATTACATAATTTGCTGATATGCTACCCATGTTATCACTAAACAGGTATTAAAAGCAAAACTATTTAAACCTTTCTTAAGAACTTGTTTATGATTTCTTCAAGACCAGGCTTCTCTATCTCCCTTATCTCGTATCTAACTCTAGCAACTGGTTTGTTTATCATCAAAAGATTTCTCAAATCAACAGGTGTTCCTATCAAGACGCTGTCGCATTCCACGCTGTTTATTGTTTCCTGTAGCTCTTCCATCTGTCTCTTAGAATAACCCATGGCAGGTAATACTGCTCCTAGATGAGGATATCTGGCAAGAATATCCTTTATCGATCCAACAGCCTTGTCCCTCGGAGTTATTATGAATGCTCCTAGATTTTTAGCTTCAATAAGGCCTGCTCCATAATCCAAGCCGCCGTGAGTTAGTGTTGGTCCGTCCTCTACGACTAGGACTCTTTTTCCCCTTACTAAATCAGGTTTGTCAACAAACCTGTCCATTGCAGTTTTTATAATGATGGCATTCTTGTTAACCATTCTTACATTGTCAATCACTTGCTGAACGTTTATTTGATTAGCAGTGTCGACCTTGTTGACCAGAACGATATCAGCCATCATGAGATTCGTCTCGCCAGGATAATAGAGCAGCTCGTGCCCTGGCCTGCGCGCGTCTGCGACCACTATCAGTAGATCAGGTTTGATGAATGATAGATCATTATTACCACCGTCCCAGACTATCAAGTCGGCTTCCTTCTCAGCCTCTCTCAATATCTTCTCATAGTCTACACCAGCATAAACGATGTTGCCCTCTTCCAAATGTGGTTCGTATTCTTCCCTCTCTTCTATGGTGGAGTTATATTTTTCCAGGTCAGACTTGGTGGAGAACCTTTGAACTATCATTTTTTCCAGATTACCATAGGGCATCGGATGCCTGATAACAACGAATTTGATTCCTTTTGATTTCAATATTCTGCAGACCTTTCTTGAGGTTGGACTTTTTCCCACGCCTGTCCTAACCCCTGTAACAGCTATGACAGGCTTCTTTGATTTTAACATTGTTTCCTTTGGACCCATCAGCCTGAATTCAGCTCCGCAGGACATGACTAGAGATGCCTTTTGCATGACTTCTTCGTGGGATAAGTCAGAGTAGGCTAGAACAACTTCATCGACGTCATAATCCTTAATCAGTTTAGGTAATGATTCCTCGTGAAATATCGGTATTCCCTTAGGATAAAGTTTACCTGCCAATGATTTCGGATAGACTTTGTTTTTCATTTGTATTTGTGCTACTGTGAACGCAACTACCTCATAGTTTTTATTGTCTCTGAAGAAAACATTATAGTCGTGGTAATCGCGACCCTGCGCTCCCATTATGATAACTTTTCTTCTTTCAGCCATAACTCTCTAGATAAATTTATAAGACTAGAATATTAAAACCTTTACTAGAGTCGGATGTCAAAAAAATCTAATAAAAGAGGCATATTCGTTAAAGTCTGTCCTCGTTGCGGTAGCACCAGAGTCACACGAACATTTGGCAGGGATTATTTTTCTCCCTACTTTTTTTGTCAGGACTGCAACTTTCAGGGTCCGCTGTTCCCTGAGATAAGCACCAAAGAATTGAAGAAGCTTCCAAAAATGTCTACGTCTCCAAAGTATCTGATGTGGAGGAGGCCTACCACTGCTGAAGTGAAACCGTTGGAAAGAACATTGGAAAAGAAAAACAGCAGTACTAAGGCTACTTGCTCCCTTTTATTATTTTTAATATTTTTGACAGTGTTAATATTTGTATTGGCGATTGTCTAATGTTGAACGACCAACAGTTAATCGATTTGATGGTTGCTGAACCGAGTTGGGAAGACGTTATTGTAAAGATTATTGCAGAAGAGCAGATGGACCCGTGGTCTATTGATATAATAAAGCTAGCTAACACTTTCTTGATTTACGTCAAGAAGATAGAGGAATTAGACTTGAGAATACCTGCCAGGTTCATTCTGATAGTCGCGATACTTCTGAGGATGAAGTCCGACGTTTTGACGGAAAAGAAGGAGAAGATGTTCATACCTGAATCTGATAAAGAGTCTGACGAATCTCTTAGGATTCTAGCGTCGATACCGCCGTTGCAGCCGCCGTTGAAAAGGATACCCTTGAGAAACGTTACACTGAATGAGTTGATAAGCGCTTTGAGAAAGGCGTACGAGGTTCAGGATAGGAGAGTGGAAAGAAAGTCAAGGATTAAAAGAGCCGTAGAGTTCGCGGTTCCGGTTCCAACGGAGGATATTACAGATAGGATAAACAAGTTACTTGCCAACATCAACGAGGCGCTGGTAGAGGTGGACAACATAGAGTTCTCTAGGCTCGTTAAGAGATGGGGACGAAAGGAAATCGTAGAGGCATTGATACCGCTGTTGCACTTGGCTCAGGATGGGAAGATTGACTTGCACCAGGAAGAATTATTTAAAGAGATACTTGTTCGCATGAAAAGTTCTTTAGATTCTAAATAAGCAAGAAATCAGAGAGAATTTAAGGGTTATTTTCCTATTTTTTTATCAATCTTCTTAAATTATTCTTCATTTCTCAAATGTATGAATATTGAGTGCAAAGCATTTTTTAAATCACTTCTTTGACCTGGAAAAAACTTTCCAGACACTTCATTGAATACTTCTTCAATTATTTTTTCTTCTATTTTTTCAGTTATTTTCATTCTTATCGCTTGGTTTTATTTTTTCTTACACTGGCAAACATCTTCTGGTTTGTAGTTTCCTGCTTGGAAATAGGATTTATGGCATTTAGGACAAAAATTAGCCATATTTGCTCTTGACTTCTTTATAGCTAAATGGTCAGAAAATGCCATATAAATCAATATTATAAATTTCAAGCTTAAGCTTTAACATTATAATCCTGAACTTATAGTTTCAGTACTTTGCTTTGTCCTTTTTCTTTTTCCTTGAGTATTTTAACTGGGCTTTCCTCGGCCCGCCGCGCATTTTTCCCATTATGCAATTTAGAGTTCCCAGCTTAAATGCGTTCTATAAGGAGAAATCAAAATAATATTCTTATGCCATCATATTGCATTCAATCCTTGCTGGCAACGCTTTCGCCATAACCTGAGAACTGCTTGCCATACCCGCATTTACAAGTTATGGTTATTATTTTCCTCTTTCCTTTCCACTTCTATCTTCCAGTTGTCCTTGTTGCCGCAATCAGGGCATTGGACTATTTGTCTTGATTCTCTACTCATACTATCAATATGTAAAAATCAGGATTTAAGGATTTCTAAAGAAATCAAAATTATAAATAAATCTTCTTGTTAACTATTATTGTTTAAAGAGATAATGGTTAGAGAGAATGATTGAAAAAGAAGTTGTGGGCAGTTTTATCTTGCACAGAGGTAAAATGCTTTTGCTCAAAAGAAGCCCTTCTCACAGTTATGGTAACAGGTGGTGTGCTGTGAGCGGTTTTATAGAGAAGGGTGAAACTCCCTATCAAGCTGCCCTGAGAGAAACCTTAGAAGAAACTTCAATAGAACCAAAGGATTTGAAGTTGATAAAAGAGGCTAGCATAGTTAAAATTCAAGAAGAAGACGTCCTATGGATTATTCACCCTTTTCTATTCGAGACAGATTCTGATAAAATTAAATTGGAAAGAGAGCATAAAGAATATAGGTGGATAAGTCCTGAGGAAATCTATAAGTTTGATTTTGTAATAGGCTTGGATAAAGATATGAAAGCTTTGGGTTTGATTTAAATGAAAAATAAACCAGCTCTTTTTTATAATAGAGTAGCAGGGGCATATGAAGATAAGAGATTTAAGACGAGATATGGCAAACTTTATGCTGAAATTACATGGGATAATATAAAGAAATTCTTGCCTAAGAAAGGCTCATTGATTCTTGACGCCGGTGGAGGAACTGGATTTTTTGCCAGAAAGCTTGCGAGACTAGGCTATAGAGTAGTTTTAACAGACATTGCAAAGAATATGCTGGAAACCGCTGAAAAATTGGCTAAAAAAGAAGGTCTGCAATCTAAGATTGAGTTCAAACTTTCAGACATTGCTAACATGAAAGAATTCAAAGACAATACCTTTGACTTTGTAATTTCAAATAAGAATGTTGTATCATATTGCCCAAAACCAGAAAAAGCTATTAAAGAACTGAGAAGAGTTGCCAAGAAAGGAGCGTATGTTTACATAGATGTGTGCGGCTTTTTCCGTGAGCTTAACTTCCTAATCACAAAGAGAGACTTTAAAGGAGTAGAAAGATTGATTAAAACGCATCTTATTGATTTGAATGGCTTTGATCAGTATTGCTTTACAATAGAAGATCTTGAAGACTTGTTCAGAAAAAGTGGCCTTAAGGTAGTAGATGTTAGTAGTCGAAGTTTTGTTCTAGGCTGGTTAGATGATAAGGATAGAGAAGAAGTAGTAAGTAATCCCAGAGTTTACAGAATTATAAGAGACTTGGAATTGAAATTTAGTAGAAATCCCTATATTATAGGTACAGGTTCAATAAGGATGGTCGGAAAGAAAAAGTGATTAAATGAAAATAAGACTTGGTCCAATCCAGATATTTGTATCAGATATAGAGAAAGCTAAAAATTGGTATGCAAAGGTTCTTGGAATGAAATTAGCAAAAGAATACCCAGAATTCAAGTGTGTTTTAATGAAGTTAGGCAAAACCGAATTTGACATAGGAGTTCCGAGTCCAAATTGGGGTGAGGGTTGGGATAAGGTTAAAATCGGAGGTAGGATGTGCATATTCTTTGAGACGGATAACATTAAAAATGTCTGCAAGGAATTAAAAATCAAAGGAGTCAAGTTTGTGGAAGAGCCATACAAAAGACCTTGGGGTGAAATGAAGGCTGTTTTTGCTGACCCTGACGGGAACGAATTTAATTTAATAGAAGTGGTTGAATGAAAGATGAAGAATTTATGAAAATTGCAATAGAAGAAGCTAAAAAAGGAGATTATCCTTTTGGCGCAGTAATTGTGAAAGATGATAAAATAATATCAAGAGCTCATAATACTGCCAATCGTTTAGACCCAACATTGCATGCTGAAATAAATGCTATAATAAAAGCATGTAAGAAACTTAAATCAAAAGATTTAAGCGGTTGCACATTATACGCTACATGTGAGCCTTGCCCAATGTGCTTTACGGCTGCTTGGTGGGCACGCGTTTCGAGAATTGTTTACGGTATGGAAGCAGAAGACGTAACAGAAGAAGATTGGAAAATTGACATTAAATGTGATGAGTTAAATAAAAGGTCAGGAAACAAGATTCAAATCAAAGGAAGTGTTCTAAGAGAAGAGTGTAAAGTGATTGAATGAAAGACGATAAGTTGAAAGCTTCAGTAGAGGCCGCTTTGTTCATGGCCAACCAACCGATATCAATAGAAAGATTGTCAAAAATATTCAAAAGAAGTCCTGGCGTGATCAAGGAAGTGATAGAGGATTTTAGACTGGAATTTCAAAAAGCAGAACACGGCATTCACGTCATAGAAACTGCCAGTGGTTATCAGATAAGAGTAAAGCCAGAATTGGTTTCTAACGTTAGCACCTTGACTCCTTACAGGGATTTGGGAAGGGGTTTGCTCAGGGTTCTCGCGCTTGTCGCATACAAACAACCAATAACGCAATCAGAGATCGTCAAGGTTCTTGGTAACAGGACTTATGAATACGTAAAGAGATTAGAGGAGAGAGGAATGATAAAGACCGTTAAACACTCTAGGACAAAGGCTCTGATTGCTACTAAGGAGTTTGCCAACTACTTCGGCTTGGAAAACCCTGAGGATGCGAAAAAGTTCTTTGAAGACATGGAGAAAGAGCAACCTAAGGAAAATGTTGAAGAGGATAGTTCGGTGGAAACCGAGCAATATTGAAAACTTATAAAAGATAGACGTTTAATTCTAATTTATGGATATAGACAGGAAAACTTTGAAGGCGTTGGCAGCTGACACGCGATTGGACATCTTGAAAAGCTTAGGCAAGAGAAGGAAGATGCCATCAGAGTTGTCCAAAGAATTGGATTTGGCCACCTCTACTGTCGTGGAGCATCTAGGCAAGCTGGAAGAGGCCGGTCTAATCCAAAGGGAAGAGACAGGGCACAAATGGATATATTATAGTTTAACTGACAAAGGTTCAGCTCTGGTAAAGCCAAGGATTCCCACTAATTTTGTTATTGTTCTGAGCGTTTGCATTATTGTTTTCTTTGCTGGTTTCATATACTATTATGCAAGTTACAATAGTTACAACCTGTCATCACAACCAAGCACTATTGGACTTCCTTCAAGCCAGAAAAGTGGTTCCCAAGAGACTGCAATTTCGAGTAACATTTCAAATGAAACTATAAACTGTACAGATTCTGATGGCGGAATAAATTATTATGTTAGAGGTACTGCTAATCCGTGCCCCTGTTCAAAAGAGTCGTGTCCGGTATGTGGCATATGGGTAGATGAGTGCCTAAACGAATCTGTATTGTTAGAGTATTCTTGTAATAATCTTAATGGAGAACAATACAATTGCCCATATGGTTGCAAAGACGGTGCCTGTTTGGCTAAATAATCTTTCTGTTCTTTAATTTTTCATAAATTTCATTGTGAATCTCTTCAGGCGGTATGAATTCGCCATTCAAGTTGCAGCAGTTTATTATCAGCCAACCTTCCTTTTCTGCTATCTCCAAGTAGGTCTTCCTAACTTTCTCCTGGTATTCCAGGTCTTCTTCATGTATGTCTTTCTCGCCTTCTATCAAGTCATTCTTCTTTTCTCTTTTGGAAAATAGATTTTTCGAAATTTTTGCAGGTACGTTTAAGACTATTGTCGTGTCAGGTTGAGGTATTCTGCTGTCAACAGCTTTTATCCATTCCCAAATCTCAAATCTTTCATTACCCTCAAGCTTTGATACCTGAAATATATTAGAGGCAGTGTACCTGTCTGCTATGATAGTTATACCTGATTCTAACTTTTCTTTTAGTTCTCTCTGGAATTGATATCTATCCAAAGAATAGAACAGAGAACCTATCTCAGGCGTTATCGACTCTTTTGAGCCAAAATCACCTTTCAAATATTTGGCAACGAATACACCTAGTGGCGTTTTCTGATATGTTGGAAAATGAATCATCTCAACTTTTTTACCTTCTTTCTTTAGCTTTTCAGCAAGAAGAGTAGCTTGAGTTTTTTTGCCGCAAGAATCAGTTCCTTCAAACAAGATAAATTTTCCGTCCATACAAAAAAATTGACAATTGAATTTCTTATAGTTTTCTATAGATTTAAATTAATTACCTTTTAATAATGAAATGTGAAGATAAATGATTGAAAAACAAGCTGTTACTTCAGCTATTTTTGATAGAGAATTTATTAAAGGATTTCATGGGGGAGTTCCAAATATAAAAGAAAGTAAAATGTTAATTGCAAAAAGACCTAAAAATGATGTATGGTCTCCAGGTAAACTTTATTTTCCTACTGAAACATACGAAAGTGGAATAGATCCAGATATAGAAAAAAACAATATTGGTTATGTAATGAGAAGTGTAGCTGAAAGAGGTTTTTTAGAAGAATTTAGACCTGTTGAAAAATGCAATCTTCCTAATCTTGATTATATAGGATGGTACAAGGATACTCAAACTAATTATGCTGTTCATGTTTGTTTAGGCAATATATGGAGTCCTAGTTCTTGGTCTCCTAGAAAAGATCTAGGCAAGATGCTTAACACAACTGAAGAAGTTCCAAAATATTACTGGAGAACATTACCGCACGTCATTAAAATGATGAAAAAAGGCAAAGTTGCTGGCGAACAAGCAGTTTTTATGATTGTTCAAGAAATAGAGAGAAGATTACAAAGAGCTAATACAACATATGGAGATGAGTTATCTAGATTAATTCTTGACCTTTAAAACAGTATTTTATTTCTTGGAACTGCTTTCTAAAATCTATTACGTCCTTTTTAATGTTTGATTTTTCCATCAGCGCTTTCCTGAACAGTTCCGCGATTATCTTCATCTCTTTTTCCTTCATTCCAAACCTCGTCAACTCTTGGACGCCTAATCTTATCGCAGAAGGATTCTTGGTGGCATCATCAGTAGAATCAGTAGGCAGGGACATCTTGTTGCATATGATGTTCTGTTCTTCTAGTTTATCAGCGACAGTTCTACCGCCACCAAATTCTTTGACATTTACTATAACTTGGTGTGATTCTGTGAAACCCAGGTTAGGGCATAGAACTTTGAAGCCTTGTTTGTCTAAGAAATCTGCCAAGGTTTTTGCATTCCTGATAACTTGTGTGGAATAATCTTCTCCAAACTCATTCATCTCCAAAGCAGTTACGGCTAGCGGAGGAAACCTGTGGATATGAGTGTTAGACATGGTTCCAGGGAACAACGATGTTTCGATTTTTTTCCAATCCTTTTCATCCAAGTTGCTGTTGCCGATTATAATTCCGCCTTGAGGACCTTGGAAAGTCTTATGCGTTGATGATGTTATTATGTCAGCGCCTTCCTCAAAAGGCCTCTGGAACTTTTTGTTGTAGACTAGGCCGAATACGTGAGCAGAATCGTACATTATCTTTATCTCATCGCTTATGGATTCCTTTATCTCCTTTATCGGATGAGGGAATAGGAACATTGAGGCTCCTAGGATGATCAGTTTTGGGTCAACCTTCTTAATGAGCTCAACGGTCTTATCAACATCGATGTTCATTCTATCAGCATCAAAGAACATGTCAACATTTTTCAATCCCCTGATGCCTGCCATCCCAACCTTGGTGTGACTTATGTGAGCTCCGTTGGGTATGCCCGGGCTAATAATAACGTCTCCGGGTTTTGTGAACGCCCCATAGACAACTAGGTTGGACATGCTTCCTGAGATGGGTCTAACATCAGCAAATTTTGTGTTGAACTTGTCTCTGAAAATATCATTGCACAGTTCTTCTATCTCATAAGAATATCTAGTTCCCTTGTAATGTAGTTCAGGCCCAGAGTGCTCGTTGTATCTGCCTCCAAAATCTGTTGAGAATAATTTTTCTGCCATAGGTGACATGACGCTCTCTGAAGCGATCATGTTCAGGCACTCTTTCCTCCACTTGGTGTGGTCTTCAACTATCTTAATAACTTTGTCAAGCATAGCCCCACATTCTTAAAAAACCTAATATTGTAAAGATTATGGCTGTAATTATTAATATCCATCCCAGTATCAGGACATTCGTCCCGCCCAGGACGAGTTGAATCCCGACATAAAACATTATGATGTCTCTTATTAGACCCTTGAACCCCATCTACTCACATCTGATTTAGACCTTTTCTATACTAATTGAAATTTGAATGTAAATTTTCATCATAGTTTCTTACGAACTGTTTTACCACTCCACAAAAGCTCCTTTCAGGGCAAAATCCAAGTTTACATTTTGGACCCAATACACCTTCAGCTTCAGGCAACTCTTTTTTCACCTCATGAACTATTCGATTGACGAATAGCACAATTTCAGGGTCTGCAGTTGTGCATGACCTAATCCCAACAAAGCCAAAGGGATCAAAAATATGATATCCATCAAATAACATTTTCACTCCTACAATCATCCCGTTTGGAATTACATAAATGGCGTCTCTTTTCTCAATCCCGTTGTCTATCATCTTTTTGTAAAAGTCAAGTGATTCCCTAAATGCATTTATAATCTCTCTTTTTGTTTCTGGGTTCTCAACATCTGGTATGTTAAAATTGCTTTCATCCCATTTTTCGATGCACCTATCTGCCGCATGATAGATAGATTCCACTTTTTGTCTGACCGTTCTATGCCTCTTGAGGTCGTTCCATGCTGATAACGAACTTTTAAGTTTTGCTTCTAAGAGAATTTTGTCTTGAACATTGTCAATAAATTCCTTCCATATGCTAGATTTTCTCTTAATATTTTCTTTGGGATCGCTTGTGCTAACTTTGAGTTTGTTTTTCAAATCGTTTATCATCTTTCCAAGATTCTCGTCTTTTAGCAAGATTTTATTTTCTGATTGTTCCAGTTTAATATCGCTCTTGAACAGGTTGGGATGAGTAAAGTTGATGTTATAAGGCAATTTAAATGATGCGTCTGCCAAGTAGCCCATGCTGTTTTTTATTTGATCTTCGAAAATTTCAGCAATTCTTTCAATCTCCTTGGGTATTACATGTATTTCTCTGTCCTTGTCTTCTTTGACTTCATTTATTATTCCTAAAACAACTTGAAGAGGAAAATTGAAGAATCCTTGAGAAGAAATTCCCATGGGAAGTAGCCTCCTCGCCTTATCGAAGCCTTTTGTCTCATCTTTTACTCTCTTGTAAAGGTCAACAAGTCTCTTGCACATATTTTCATATTCTTCTTTGAATTTCGAGTTTGCTATTGCATCTGGGATAATTATGATTTCAGGAGTCACTTCAAACTTTCTCACGCTTAGCATCATGTAAGATCCAAAAGGAAAACTAGTGAAATAAAAGTCTATAAGCCTGCTTCCTTCTATCCAAAAATACAGATTAGCTGAGGTTGTTAGCGACGCATGAGCCCGTCTTGTTGACTCGTTGTGAAATCCTTTCAGAGTTTTTTCATCTATTTTGTCTAAAGTCTCGACAAAGTCTTTGTTCTTCATGGTTAGAATCCCGCCGGCAGCCAGAATCTTGTCTGGTCCGCAGTCTTTAAATTTGGGTGCATAGTCAAGAGATTCTACCTTTATGGCCTGAGAAGCTTTTTTCATTTGTATTCTTATTCCAGTCTAAATTATTTAAAGTTTATATAAAAAATGATTTAAGAAACCTGGGTAATCGGAGCAACAACCGGAGCAACCTGGCCTTTTGATTTTCTTCTTCTAAGAAATAATAGTATTAAAAACAATGTCAGAATACTTGCTAGAGATGTCAGTCCAATCGGTGATGTCACAAAAGTGAACAAACCACTTATTGGTGTAATTTGTGCTTCGCATTTTTGAGTTTCCTCAGGTTTATTAGCAATCGTTCCGCAATTATTTTTGTCAACACACGTTCTAGTCTGGATAGAATCAGCGCATTCAGACCAGTCTGTGCATGTCCAATTCTCTTGGCAAACCGTCTGATTTCCGCCTGTGGTTTCATTCTTAACGTATAAAAGTTGACATTTTTTAGCTACAGTACACTCATAACCTTTTCCACAATCATAGTCTACGCAACATTCCCCGTCAAGGGCTATTTTGCTGCAACATACCTGTCCTTGTTTAAGACAATCCTTTGGACAGTTCGAGCATGTTTCTCCGTATTCACACTTGCTATTGCCACAGACAGCAGGGTTTATTGTTAAACCTCCGCCTATTAGCGAGCCTCCACCAATTATACCGCCTGACGAAGGTGCTGGAGTTGGTTGAACGCAATGAGGATTGCCATTGCAATCAGGATCATTACAGTCTATTAAACCGTTGCAGTTGTTATCTATTCCATCATCACAGATTTCTGTAGCACCCGAATAACCAAGAACGTTTACGTAAGTTTCTGGAAAGCTTACAAAAGTATCATTACCCCAATAATCAACATAATTAACTCCTGACTCTGGATAAGCGTCGACTAAGACGTTTCCAAGTTGTGTTAGAGTTACATTGAAGTTGACTGTTTTTGTGTCCCCACCGTTCACGTCATTAAGATTGCATGTTATTTTTCTAGTGCCGTTATCGTATGCGCACTCGTTCGTTAAGTCGCCTTCTAAATTAACATAAGCAGGAAGAAAATCTGTTATTGAAACATTTGTTCCCACTATGCCTGTGCCAATTCCTTTGACAGTGAGAGTTACAGATGTTCCCTGACAGTTCAATTCTGTTGGTTGCGCTGTTTTGTTAACCTCTATGAAAGATTCTACACATCTCGGATTGTTGAGTGTTATTGCAGGTTCACAATCGCATTTACAACTTTCATTGCAAATACCATAAACAGGATAATCGTAATAATCATTATTTACGCATCCGCTTGCAGGGCATGAACAGTCTGTATTTTGGTCGCATTCAGCTGTACAAGTTCTTACTAATTCCCCTATAACGGGAAAATTATCCGTTGAATCAGCATCTGCACACGTATGCGTGATTGAACCTTCTGCGCATTTATCTAAATTCTCATCACATGTGCTTGTAAATGCTGTTGAATAGTCAAACGTAAAAGGATTATTGTCCGGATTGTTGTCACAGCTTGTTATTTCAGGTAAATTGTTTGAGGAGCATTCTCTTGTCGAACCTCCGCAAACTCCTGCTGTACAAGCATCGTTAACAGTACAGTATAAACCATCATCACAATGAGTTCCATCTTCCTTATTTTTTGTTTTACCATTATCTATCCATTGATGATATGTAACAGTATAAGCGCAAGCTATCGATGGATTTGCAGAACAAGTGTAGTCTCTGTATTCCTGTTGGACTTGTTCTTTTTGTGTGCATTGGTCAACATCAACCCATTGAGTGTTTGTAGTGTTATACCATCCATCTTTTGAGTTGCAGTCTCCAGTCGTCCAAGAACAAGCACAACTTGATAAACAACTTCCTGAATAATATCTGACATCACCAATACACTTGTCTTTACAGTCTGAGCTTTGATCGCATTCTGCGTCGCAAGCTTTTACAGAGCCTCCTATAATGGGAAAGTTATCTGTTGAGTCAGAGTCAGCACAAGTCTTTTTTTCGAACTTGCAGTGCTTTGAAGAAGAAAAATAACAGTCGGAACTGCATATTTTATTGCCAGAATACCAAAAGCCTCCGTCACAAGTGTCATGGCAATCACAATCCTTATTGCAAGCTAAGGAGCTACAGAAAGGATAGCTACAGGCATACCCAGCAATAGAGAAAATTGAAACAAAAATTATAACAAATGACACAATCTTAACCGTTGAGATACCCATGTTATCACTACTATTGTATAGTGATATATTGCTAGAACACGTATTTAAATCTATGTTTTTTAACTACTTTTTAATGATTACAAATGGGCTCGCGGAGATTTGAACTCCGATCGCAAGCTCCCGAAGCTTGAATACTAAACCAAGTTATACTACGAGCCCTTCATTAAAGAGTATCAGTTTTATCTATTAAAATCTTAAAGAAATACTTCAACAACTGCTCCCAAAAATATGGCGCCAACTGCTAAGAATAACAATAACAGAGAATCCCTGAAAACCAGTACGAATTCTTTGCTCAGGAACCTTTCTCTTATCAGTCCAGCAGATAAGATGCCACCTGCTATGCCTGCCAAGAAATATCCGCCTATCTCGATTGGCGCGTGGGGAATTATGCTTATTGTCCTCACCACGAACTCCTCTATCAACCCCTTTTTAATGAACGAGGCTAAATACAAGGCTAGGATAGAAGCGTTCCATGCCAGTATGACAACACAGCCGATTCCAATCAAGAATGATAAAATGAATGCCAGGCCCATGACCCTTAGATTATTCCACAGTATTATGTCTAGGACGTCACCGGATAGGGCTTTTCCTACAACAGCATTTCCTGATGAGATGGATGTTATTCGTTGTATTTCTTGTATCTGGTCGCTGAACGTTGCCTCAACGTAACCGCTCGGAGACATCACAGAAACAATGAATATAGCTACAAAAATTCCTATGAACATCAGAGTAAATATTTTCATTACCTCCCCATGTCTTTCAAAGAATGGTTTGTTTATCCTGTGTTCGGCTTCCTCCCTTTCCGTCTCCTCCTCTGCCCTGAATACGCCGTAGACAACTGGTGCCATGGCACATGTAATGAATAGAGTTATTATCTTGCCTGTCGACGACCCAGGAAATATCATGTCTGCTATGTATATAGAAACCAGAGAGATTATGACAGCTAATACGAACATGTCTATCGGGTTTCTTATTACATTTCTAACAGGGAATATAGATTCCAAAACCATATGTATATAATTGAGGGTCTTATATAAATTTCTTCCAGTGAACAAGATTTAAAAATGTTAAAATTTTAATTATTCTCATGAAAAAGGGGAAAAGTTGCAAGAAAAAATACAAACCCAAGAAAAGCATAAGGGCTGTTTCGACCCACGAGTTCCTAGAGGACTTGTCAACAAAGGAAGAGGGAGAAGAGGAAATCAAGGACGAGAAGGAAGAAGAGGAAGCGGAAGAAGAGGCTGAAGAGGAAGAAATTGTGGAAGAAAACCTCGGAGAGGACAACGAGCATTTGGAAAACGAAGAACAGGGAGAAGAGGAAGAAGAGTGATACTCCTTCTCAAGGGTCAATAAGTTATTTATTTGTATATTTCCATAAGTTTTGTATGGCTCAGGAAAGACTTGTGAAAAGAAGACTGCCTTCTATAGAAAAGAGCATTGCGGACATACAGCCTGAGTCCGACGTTAGAGTAAGGCTAATGGGAACCGTGATTGACATAACCCCTAATTCTATTGTGATTGACGATGGTACGGGAAAAGTAGATGTCTATTTCGGGGAGGAGCCTAGCGTTAGGCAAGGCCAATACGTGAGAGTGATAACCAGAATTCTACCTATGATAGATGGTTTCGAGTGCAGGGGCGAGGCAATACAGGACCTGACCGGATTTAATTTAAAATTGTATAAAAAAGCAAGAGAGATTGTTAAAAACTTTTGAGCCTCAGCGTAGTTCCTTGTTCTGACATATAAGTGACACATAAATCAATTTTCAATAAGTTATATGAAATAATAGGCTGGACGCTTACGGTTAACTTTTAACCCGTATTCTTAACAGGCCAAAGGAGGTTATTAGTATGAGAAACGTCCCTGACGAAATAAAAGCAGAAGAAGGAACTATAACAAGAGTTCTTAACAACTAAAAAATATATAGAAGAAATTAACCTTTGAGTATTGTTATTTTAGTTTAGTAGGGTCTAAACCAGCTTCTCCAAGTCTTCTAACTATCTCTTCGTTAGGTAGTTCCTTGCCTTTTGACAAAGATTTAAGCTTGAATTTAAATCCTGAATTTTTTCCTGTTTTATCTTAAAAAATCAGGTTGAAAAATAGGTAAACTGCTAAGCACATGGCCAAGTAGAGTATTGAGTACAGTGGAATAAACGAATATTTTTTCTTGTCTATAACCGATAATCCTTCTTTCTTCAGTCTTTCCTTAAGATCAGCACTCAGACTGCTTTCGGATTTTGAGAACAGAACAACGATTGCCAACGCTATTATGGAGAATATGTTCGTCAAGCCTATCAAAGCATATCTTTTCCAGTCTCTGAAGAGTATATAGCCTGCAAGAGCTCCGGTCATTGCAGAGATAATAAGAATAATTATTATTCCTGCGATAATGGGTTGTTGGTTTATTGCACTGTATATCACGGTTGCCAAACCGACATTTATTGGAGCGCCATAGCTGAACCATAAATCGTCCTTGAAATACTTTGCTGGTGCGTCAAGTATTTTGATTTCTGTGTACTTCATGTTTCTAGTATCCATATTTCCGTAGAAACTCTTTAGGTCGCCTATTGATGTGTAGCTTGATACGTAATAGTCAGATGTGACGTATGATTTTATGCTGTCATAAGGCTCTGGGGTGACATGATCAAGAACGTATATTGTGATTGGTATCTGTGTGCTACCATATATGCTCGTCGGCATCAGAGGATAAAATATTTTATCTGTTGGGAAGGTCACGAATATTCCAAGCTGCTTTCTTGAATTGTATGGAGATACAACAGGATATGCAGAACCGCCAGCAATACCGCCTCCAGAACAAACACAACCAGAAGTTCCTGAGCAGAAGCAGCCGTGAGGCGAACCTGTACAACCCTGGCTATTAGTATAATCGCATTGCTCTATGCAGCTTCCTCCATTATTATAGTCCCAACCATAGCCTGGGCATTGAGAATCGGAATAAGAACATGACTGATATGAGCAACTGCTTCCTGTTGTATAACCTGTTCCACCCGGACTAGTTACCCAAGACACAACAAAGCTATATTTCTTTCCTATATAGTTATCAAAGATGCTAATTGAATTTTTTTGTATGTTTAACCCCTTCCCTACAAGGTAATTATATAAATCATCGCCTGTTTCAGCAGTAACTATCTCTGTAGTTATTCCTTCTTTTTCTATTTGCTCATGAATGGTAACACCATTTGTTACAGCTGTTGTAGCCATTGATGCCGTTCCTGTTAATGTTCCAAATACTCCTCCGAACCAAAAAAATGGCAGAACAAGGAAGAGAGGATAGATTTGAGTGTATGTGCTCAGGGCAAGAATCGAACCTATGGCCGACTTGGCTTGCACTCTAGGATCAGTGCCGTACAAGCTTGGGAACTCTGTAACAACGTCTATAACAACATCATCAGGACTAGCAGGCACAGGAAACACCCAAACAGCTCTATCTTGGGCGCCCATATCAAAGTTAACATCGATTATCATCTTTTGTATGCCGTTCTGATAGTTTATGGCAACTCTCTGCTCATTCTCCTCCAAAGGTTGAAGTCCGTTGTTGTAATAACGCCAGATAACACCATCAGCAAATACAGAAGTGGGAAATATCATGATAAATAACAATACCAGTGCTATAAGCTTTTTCATATTAAGAGTTTAAAATTACCTGAATAAAAACGTTATCTTTTTGCTTGCCTGAAAACTAAGAATATCCGCTGTTTTTATAAGCTAGGATAATAAATTTAAGATTAATATGAACAAAGGCGTTAAAATTTTATTGATAATAATCGTTCTTGTTATAGTCGTCGGTGGATTTTTCCTATTTTTTATAAGCTTTGGTACTTTTTCAACTCTTTCGTCTACTGCGGGAATGGCAAACCAAATGTCAACTAGTAGGACGGCTGCAGAGGTAGGCTTAGCAGTCGGCGGGGCAAAGGACGTCAACAACTTCAGGCAAAACATAGTGAATAATTTTATGCCTATTGAAACAGACATGACATACGAGGGTCTTTTCTATGGATATTATTTTGACACAGGTAAGACAGAGCAATGCTACAAGCTTTTCTGCCCATCATACACCTATGCTGTTACAAAGGATCCGTTCTCAAAGAATACTGATTATTATTTATCTGTTGGTCTGAACTCTGGAATAACAGATTTTAAAAGGAAGAAACTTAACCTCGTCGTCGTGTTAGACATATCAGGTTCAATGGGAGAGGCCTTCAACAGCTATTATTATGACAACTATGGGAACAGAGTCCAGAACACCGAAGAAAGCGTAAAGAAAAAGATAAAGGTTGCTGAAGAGTCAATAGTCGCGATGCTCGACCATCTTAACAGCAGTGACAGTTTCGGTTTGGTGACATTCGAAACCACATCGCGCATCGAAGAACCGCTCAAGAAAGTAAGCAGTATTGACATGGAAGCGTTAAAGTCTAGAATACTCGGCATAAATGAGGCTGGCAGTACTGATTTGTCTGCTGGAATGAGAACAGCATCTGGAATGTTCACAGAACTGCTTAAAGCAAATCAGTCAGAGTACGAGAACAGGATAATATTCCTTACAGACGCCATGCCCAACACAGGAGACTTTAGTGAAAATGGCTTGCTCGGTATGGCAAAGGCAAACTCTGACGCCAAGCTTTACACTACTTTCATAGGAATAGGAGTTGATTTTAACACAATGCTAATAGAAAATATAACAAAAATGAGAGGGGCTAATTATTATTCTGTCCACTCTTCTGCGGATTTCAAGAAAAGAATGGATGACGAGTTCGATTATATGGTTACTCCTCTTGTGTTCAATGTTTTGTTGAAGCTTGATGCTACTGGATATAAAATCGAAAAGGTCTACGGCTCTCCCGAGGCTGACGAGGCAACAGGAGAATTGATGAAAGTCAACACACTTTTCCCATCAGAAAAGACTGAAGAGGGGACAAAGGGAGGCATTGTAATTCTAAAATTAACAAAGCTGTCACCAGAAGGAAGCATGAAACTGAGAGTAAGTTATGAGGACAGGGAGGGCGTACCTGGTCAGAATGAGGAAAGTGTTGTAATAGGCAACAATCAGCCCGAATTCTTTGAGAATTCCGGAATAAGGAAGGGCATACTGCTCTCTAGATATGCTGACGTCATGAAGAATTGGGTCAAGGATGAGAGAACAGAATATAATAGCAAAACTCCAGTCAAACCATGCGTGAACTATATTGACGGCATACCCGTTCCTGTTGAAAGAGAATACAATCAACTTAGCCAGTGGGAGAGGCAGTCTATGCCATTGCAGGTTTCAGATTCCTACAAGTCTGTTTTCAGAGACTTGAAGACATACTTCGAAAGCGAGATGAACGCCATAAACGATACTACACTAAAACAGGAAACGGATATTCTAGAAAAACTAATAAGTGTTTGATAATTCTATTTAATTAAGTTTTTTCTATTATCCATCGTTTTGTACGCCATCCATCTTAACTGCGGGTTTTTAGCCGTTTTGTAAATTTTAGTAAAGAATACGAATTTAAAGCTAATTTATTAAAATTTAATAAGTAAGTTAACTGTAAGCAAACATAACTTAATATGAAAATAACCTAGTGAACAGACTATTTTAAATCTTTCAAACTAATAATATAAAGCATTAATTTTATCAGGCGAGGTGATATGATTGTTTAAGGCTGTTACAAAAGATCCCAAGTTATTTAGGGACAGCGTAGACATAATTTCTCAACTTATAGACGATGGTTTATTTAATGTTAAAAAAACTGGCATAGAATTAGAAGCAGCGGACAGGACAATGGTCTCCTTCGTTGATTTTAAATTAAAGTCAACTGCATTCGAGAGTTACGAGTGCGATAAGGACATCACTGTTGGAATAAATCTATTAAATCTATTAACAGTTCTAAAGAGGGCCAATATAGACGATAAGCTAACTCTGAGTTTGGATGATAAAGAAAACATACTGGAAGTGGTCCTTGAAGGTAACTCTGTTAGAAGGTTTGCCTTGCCATTGCTGCAGATTTCAAAAGCAGAGACGCCTGATATAGAGCAATTATTGAAGAAGTTCACAGCTGACGCAGAGGTTAGTTCTGATGTCTTAGAGCAAGGTATAAGCGATGCTGAGATTGTCGCAGACTCTGTGATAATCGAACTATCTCCTGACAAGCTAAGAATGTTCGCCGAGGGCAACAACAGCAAGAGCGAACTGAAAATATTCAAAGGGACAGACAAGCTGACAAAGTTGAACACAAAGGATACTGTCAGCGCTAGATATTCTTTGGATTACCTCAAGAAAATGATCAAGGGCTCTAGATTGTCTGATACAGCAAAGATAATGCTCGGCAAAGACTTTCCTCTGAGACTGGTCTTCGAAAACGATAACACCTTCTTGGGTATGATTTTGGCTCCGCGAGTGTCGGAAAGTGAATAGATGATAAGCTCTGATTTAGGATACATTTTAGGAGCAGTAGTTGGAGACGGGTTTATTAACGATTCGTCTATAGGCATGAACATTAAAGACAAAGACTTTGCCTTATCCTTCAAAGAAGCATTCGAAAGAGAATTTAAAAAAGAAGGTAAACTTCATTTTTATAATGGTTTATGGAGAATTATATTTCATAGCGTAGAATTAGTAAAGTCATTTAGAAATTTTGATACAATTAATTTAGTTAACAAAGGTAATAAAGAAGTTAAAGGTGCTTTTTTAAGAGGATTTTTTGACAGCGAAGGCTCAGTTTATTTAAGGATTATAAGAGGTAAAGGAATTTCAAGCAGAAGAATAGAAATATCTAACAAAAATTATGAGCTTTTGTCATTTTGTAAAAATCTATTAGAAGGACTAGAAATAAAAACAAGAGAAATAGAAAAAAGAATTCGCAAAGAGAGAATGTTAAAAAACAGAATATTGCCAGTATCGGAGTATTTTAGGTTTACATTAAAAGAAGATAAGAATAATTTTTTGAGATTTAGAAATTTAGTTGGTTTCTCTATAAATAGAAAGCAAGAAAAACTAGAAGCTATAATAAATTCTTATTTAACTTATAGAAGTAAATGGGGTAATTTAAAAAATGAAGTCTTAGAATTTAGAAAAAATAATAGGTATACTGAAGTTAGAAAGAAATTTAATTTTCTTCCTAAAAGCACTATTAACAGATGGCTTTATAACTATTAAGACGATTAATATCTGGAGTATCAGAGAGCGAATAGCAGAAGAATAATTTAGACTTTTTCAATCAGTGCAATGTAACGTGCTTTTTTAAAGTCTATGAATTTTTTAACTTTCCAGCCAGTTCCTTTTAATAATTTTTTCATTTCTTTTTTAGAAACCATCAAGTAATTGAACCAATCGCTGACATATTTTTCAAATCTTATTCTTAGTTTAACCTGACCGCCCATCCTACCTCTTTTCTTGTTAAACTTGTGATATTCTAGATGTGCTGGATTATCTGTTTTGTAAGGGTCAAGAGTATCTGCAATTATAACGGCATGGGGTGAAGTTATTCTGTAGAATTTCTTCAACAATAATTTTGTCCCTTTGAAACTGCCGAATAATCCAAAGTTGTTACACATCATGATTACGGTGTCAAAGGAGTTTGGTTTGAATTTGCCAACGTCTTTTATGGACATTATCTTTGCTTTCTTAAGTCCTCTTAACTTACAGACCTTTATGGCTAAAGGTGAGCTATCAATCCCTATAACATCAAAACCTTTATTTTGAAGATACAAAGAGTGTCTTCCAGCACCGCAACCAACGTCTAGGATTCTACCTCTAACAAACCTCATTGCCTTCTTTTCATTCTCTGACCAATCCTTGAATTGAGAGAAATATGTTTTAGGTCCTGAAGATACGCTGAAGTATCCATCCTCTCTTTCCACTATCTCATAGCCTTCTTTTCCTTTGAAATGAGTCCAAATCTCTTGACCATAAGCGTCCTTATTTAGTTTCATAAAAAATCATTTTATCCTTTCATAAAGTGCGGCAAGAATTATTGGTAAAAGTATAGTTGCATCGCCGTCCACAGTTACATATTTTGCTTTCTCTTTTATCTTTCCCCAAGAGACAGCTTCTTCTAGTCTCGCACCTGATAAGCTTCCATCATACTGGGTTGCTGTTGTGATGTATATTGCATAGTCTAAACCGCCTTTGAACTGGTTCCACCATATCGTGTGATGTTTTGAGATTCCGCCACCAATCATCAGCGCTCCTGTTCTATTTTTTGTAAAGGCTATGTCTAAAAGCTCTTTCTCATCCTTTAGAATATCAAGTTTGAAATCATGATCCTGCGAGAACAATACAAGGTTCGTCCCGAAGGCTCCATCCGTTATTCCTGGGACGTATATTGGAATGTTCTTCTTCGAGGCTTGATAGAGAATAGAGTTCTTATCATTCAACCTTTTGCCAAACTCATGTATAATCTCTCTTCCAGACCATTCATTCTTCTGTTTAGCTAGTTCCTCAAGGATAGGATTCATCTTCTTCTCCAATATAACTCCGTAACTGTCGTTAGGTATCAGAACGTTTCCTAATCGGTTTATCCCTTCCTTATGCAGTTTCGCGTCATCCAATTCGAATGAGCCATGAAAGTATTCTCCTCCGTATGCTCTTGCCAAATCATGATCCAATGTTCCGCAAGTAGTTATTATTATGTCGAACAAGCCTTTCTCAATTGCTTGTGCAATAGCACCTCTCAGACCTGTGGCAACTATGCACGCTGGGAATGAAAGAAACTTTTTACAATCCTTGTCCTTAATCATGTCCCTTAGAATTGATACTGCCATAGCTAAATTCTTGGCAGAAAAACCTCCTGAAGAATCCATTTGTTTGATTAGGTCAGAAAAGTTAATCTTTTCCAAATTCATATCTTCCACTTTTCTCTTCAGCAAATCATTCATTATAATCAATCAATATTTAAATTTTTAACATTTATAACCTTTAACAGAAGGTAAAAAATATTAAATAATGTAGCATAGTATTCTTATTATGTATTATCTCAAGATTCTGGAATACTATTCTAATCCAGTTGTACAAAAGGAGATTTTATCAATAGCCAAGGACAGGGAAGTCGTCGGCTCCATAGAAGACGGCTCCTATCTGAAAAGACCAGATGTTTTGCTGTATCCGAAGGACATTGAAGGAAAGGTCAAGGATGGTGCAGTTGCTTTTCACTGCTCTGTTGAAAGGTGGACGCAACCGATGCAACTATCTACGAACCTAAAGCAGGAAGAGATAGAGAATCTGAGAAAGGGATTCGACTTTCTGATTGACATCGACGCAAAGGTGAAATTGGAACATGCGGCCATAGCAGTCAGAGTCGTTTATAATTTTTTGAAAGACTTGGGAATTGAATCAACCATCAAATTCTCTGGTTCAAGAGGATTCCATGTGGGAATAGCAGGCAATGCTTTCCCTGAAAAAATAGATTTCAAGGAGACCATGAAGAGATATCCAGAAATACCTCAGACATTGGCGGAATATCTAACTGAAAAGGTAAAGGACGAAATATTGGAGGAGTTGATAGCAGTGGAGGGTGGTGTCGCTTCCCTGGTTAGCACAGTCAAGTCTGTTTCTCAGCTCTCTCCCTACGAGTTCATAGACATAGAAAAGAATTGGGGCAATCGTCATCTTTTCAGGATGCCTTACTCCCTGCATCCAAAGTATTGGTTGGTTTCACTGCCAATAAAAGTTGGTGATTTGAAAGATTTTAAAAAGGAGAATGCAAAACCGGAGAATCTGAAAACAGACGTTAAATTCTTGGTCAACAGAGAGGGCGAGGCTACCGAGTTGTTGTTGCAGGCTCTTGATTGGAAAGCCAAGCAACCAAAGGAAGTGATAAGACCAAAAATAATTAGGAAGAAGTCTGATAAACCGGTACCAGAAGAATATTTCCCACCTTGCATTAAGATAATCTTGAACGGACTGTCAGACGGAAGAAAAAGATCCTTGTTCACGTTGTTATCCTTCTTAAGGGCAATGAACTGGAAAGCGGAAGATATAGAGAAGAGGATAAGGGAATGGAACCTGAAGAACCCTCAGCCTTTGAGCGAGAGAACTCTCAAGACACAGCTCAAGTGGCACTTCAGGCAAAGTAGAGAATTGATGCCTGCTAATTGCTACTCGCAGTTATTTTACGTATCATTCGGTGTATGCAAGCCTGACCAATATTGCTCTAAGAATCCTGTTAATTATCCCTTCAGACTGATGAGGGATCAAAGAAATAATCAAAATTAAAATATTTTAACCTGTTAGTCACACTTTTAAAGTTTAAAGTAAAACTAATATTGATTTAAATGGACCTCATAACTTATGAAACTGTTAGAAACGCGCACAGGGCAGAGAAAGAGGAAGAACTGCAAAAATTACCTGACGGTTTCTTTGATTCTGTTAGAAACTGGTTTAAGATAAAGGAGAAGCTGAAAGACACCACATCTCTTCTAGAGGTCGAGAACGCGAAAAAGCTTTTAGAAGACGTTATCAATAGAAGGCAGAAGAAGATTGTTCTAGCAGCATTAAGCACCATGAGGGGTCAACTGCCACCTGCAGGTCTTAATGACGAGGAAAGAAAGTTCTTCGATGACATCGTCAACACACTGAAGGCATTCAAGAATGACATGAACGAGAAGTTCAGAAGCTTTGACGACATTGCCCAAGAGAAGGTCGAGGAAGCCAAAAGAAGCATTGAGGAAATGAAGCCTGTAGAAGTGGAGAATATTGCTGTCAAGCCCAACGGCAAGTTGCTGGTAAAGATATTGATTGACCTTCCCAAGTTTGTAGGGTCTGATATGCAATCCTACGGACCATTAAGGACAGGGGACATAATAACAATGCCTGAAGAGGTTGCAAAACTTTTGGTAACAAGAAAGGCGGCAGAGAACATACTAGATTAAAAAGGGTAATAACTTTTCTTAGACACTATGACTGCTATTGTGAAAAGTGAGAATATTATGATTAGCGTGGCGACCTCTAAACTGATTATCGAAGGCATTATGAAGCGGCCTGTTCCATTCTCCGAGGGTATCAGGCTTAAGACTACCAAGAACACCACCACTATGAAAAATATTAATAAAACGTTTTTCATGTCCATAAAAAGAATTAAAGCTTTAAACTTTAAATAATTACTGATGTTTCAACATGGCGATAGATAAAGAAAATCTTCCTCTGCCGAAGCATCATTGGAAGTTAACATACCAACTTATCCTTTATCTATAATTTGATTATGTGATATATCCCAATTGCGAACAATAGATACTGTCTTAAGGTTCGCAAAGTTTAAAAGCGAACTTTTCATACAACAAAGTAAGAATCATAATTGGTTGATTAAAATGAAGGGTGCTTCCGAGATTATAGCAATAATTTTGATACTTATGATTGTAATTGCGATAGTTGCCCTAGCTTACACTTGGTTCTCTGGAATGTTTACTGGTGTGACGGGAACTACCAGCACTGCTGTTACAAATACAAACAGCGCTATACTTACAGACTTTAGCATAGAAAATGCAAGGCAAGTAGCAGATGGAAATGTTACTGTAGATTTAAGAAACGTTGGAACAGCAACAATTAATGCTTCACAAATTGCTACTTATATCAATGATGCACCTTACACAAATGACGCTGGTACTTCATGTCCAAGCAATGGTTTGTCAACAGGCGTTGTTTGTCAATTTAATGTTACGGGCATAACAACATCCATGTGTGGCAGTAAATTAATGATTTCAGTCGGAACTGGATTTGAAGAATATGAAACTGTTAACTGCTGATTTCCTCACTTTTATAAAGTCTACTTCCATATAGTTTTAAGCTTTAAAAGTCTATCCATCGAATATCTTTATTAATGATGCCTTCATAAATTTTTATGAGAGTGACTTAATGGACATGCCAAAAACACAAAAAAGATACTGCCCCTTTTGTAGAAAGCACACCGAACATGAGGTGAAGAGAGTTAGTGCTTCAAAAGCTAGGGGTCTTCTATCCCATGGTCAGAGAATATTCAAGAGAAAAATGAAGGGCTTCGGAAGCTATCCCAGAACCAATCCCAAAGGAAGGGCAAAGCCTACTAAAAAACTAGATCTTAGATATAAATGCAAGGTTTGCGGCAAAGAGCACACCATAGGCAAGGGTTTCAGGATAAAGAAGTTCGAGATAAAGAGGAAGATGTAAATGGAAGAATCCAACAAACCAAAGAGCAAATTCTTAAAAGTGGCATGCCCCAAATGCAAGAATGAGCAGATAATATTCAACAAGGCCACTTCTGCCGTAAAATGTTTGGTCTGTGGTTTCGACTTGATTGATAGAACCGGTGGAAAAGCCAAGATCAAATCAAAGGTTCTCCAGACCTACTAATAATCCTTGAGATATTTGGACAAAATACCATTTAAAATTTGTTTATCATTCTGGGGCAAATTTTCAAACAGGAGGCATGAAATTATAGTCTCTCTTCTGATACCTGCTCGTATGGCTTCATCATACGCTTTGTCTCTAATAGTTTTTCTCCTATTTTTTCCATCTTTAGATATGTCTATATTAAATTTGTCAGATAGCGTCATTTTAATAAACTTTAACACAATAAACTGTTTATGAAAAATGAAGAAAAATGGCCGCAAAGAGGAGAGATAGTCATAGGAACCGTAGTTAGGGTTAACCCCTATTCTGCTTTCATATCCTTGGAAGAGTATGGCAACAAGGAAGGTATGATACACATTTCTGAGGTTGCTGGAAAATGGGTAAGGGACATAAGGAAGTTCGTTAAAGTTGGCGATAAGATCGTAGTCAAGGTTATGGATGTCAATCAGGAGAAAATGCATATAGCCCTTAGCCTGAAAAGAGTCAGGAAATATGATTCTGAAGAAAAGATGAGAGAGTACAAGAAGAGATTGAAAGCCGAAAAAATGCTGAAGCTTCTGGCAAAAAGTTTGAATCTTAGCGAAGAAGAAGTCAATCGTAGCATAGTTTCTGAAATCGAGGAGAAATTTGGCAATGCCTTCGATGTTTTTCAAATGTCCATGATACCGCAAGGTTATGATTTGCTCGTAAGAAAGGGAATCAAAGAGGAAATAGTCAAGGCGATAAAGGTTATCGCAGACGAACAGCTTGAAATAAAGGAGGCCAGCATAAAAAAGATCATAGAATTGAGATGCTACAAGCCGGATGGCATGAGCATAATAAGGAACATTCTGATTGATGCAAAGAAAAACTTTGGAATCGATATAAAATACGTATCAGCGCCCAAGTATTCCCTATCATTGAAGACGAAAAATGCAAAGCTGGGAGAGAGGAAAATCAAAGAGACTTCAGAATACATTATTAACAAAATAGAGGAATGCGACGGCGAAGGAAAGGTTGAATAAATGCTTTTGATGAAATGCCCCAAGTGCAAGACATACACATTGGATAATACTTGCCGTGCCTGCAAAGCAAAAACTGCAAGCGCTCATCCCCTAAAATTCTCGTTGGAAAAGGAGAGGAAATACGGCAAGTACAGAAGGTTATCTAAGGCAAACGTTTAAGAATCCGTAAACCAAAAATGTTTAACATGATTGAGACAAAAATAATTGCAAGCAAAAAACCCAAACTAAGGAATCCTATCTGCATCGCTGGTCTGCCAGGCATAGGAAACATAGGCAGGATAGCGGTCGGATACATGGTTCATCAATTGAAGGCTAAAAAGTTCGCAGAATTATATTCGCCATATTTCTTCCCGTTCGTGATGATACATAACAATATGATACACACTCTGAGAAATGAATTCTATTATTGCAAGACAGGAAAAAGAGACCTGATTCTTTTGATAGGAGACTGCCAGACGTATGACCCGAAAGGCCATTATGAGGTCGTTGGGAAGATTCTAGATTTTCTAAAGACTTTCGGTTGCAAGGAGATAATCACTGTAGGCGGTTTTGGAACAGGAAAGGTTTCAGAGGAGCCAAAGATTTACGGCGCTGCAACCAACACGGACATAATCAAGGATTATAAAAAGTATGGCATCAACTTCGAGATAAGCGATCAGATAGGAACAATTGTCGGAGCGTCAGGACTGTTGGTCGGCTTGGCCAAACCTTATGGCATGGAAGGCATGGTTCTGTTGGGCGAGACGACAGGTTTCCCGATAATCACCGACCCCACAGCAGCTGAGGCTGTTCTAAAAATAATAGAGAAGATCATTAAGGTTAAGATTGATTTGGCAAAGCTTGATGAGAAAGTAAAATCGATGCACGAGTTTATCAAAAGGTTAGAGGACATACAGAAACAAGCAATAGACCAGATGAAGAAAGATAAGAAGCCAGAGGACCTAAAGTATATAGGATAAGCTATATTTCTTTAAATCTTGAATTTTACACATAATTATTGAATATTATGAATACCAAAGCGAATGTTAAAAATGAAATCAAAAGACTTTCATATAAAATTGTTTATGTTTCGCATAAAGTAGTCAAAAATCATATTGCATGCTATAATGTCAGGTATAAAGGAAAACTAATACGACCTCCCGTTGCAATAAAACTACGTATTCCTCTTAATGAAATCTGGATATCAAAGAAATTTCAAAAATATGAGAAATTCATACTCTTTCACGAATTGAAAGAGATAAAATATCGGGAAAAAGGTTATGATAGAAAGACTGCTCACAAGATGGCTCGAGAAGATGATTTATTGGCATGGAAGAATAATCCAAAATGGAAGAAACTCAATACTGAGGTTATAAGAATTATGAAATCAGAACCATAATCTTAACAAATTTTATTATAGGATAGTTTTCTAGTTCAATAAAAGATACATTTTATAAGCCAAAAATTCTAAATTGTAAACATGAGTAATAAATACGAAGAAGAAGTTAAAGAAATTTATAATAAACTTTCAAAAAGATATCATAAAATAACAGCTTATCATTTTTTCAATGCATATCTTGAAGTTCCTGCTACAACGTCTTTATTAAAAAATGTTAAAAACAAAAGAGTTCTTGATTTAGGTTGTGGAACTGGTAGACATACGAAGATTCTAAAGAAACGTGGTGCAAAGGTATGGGGAATAGACCTGTCTCCCAAGATGTTAGAAATTGCAAAATCTGAAATAAAAGGCGTAGATTTTAAAGTAGGTTCAGTCTACAAGCTGCCTTACAAATCAAATTTTTTTGATATTGTGGTGTGTGGTTTAGCTGCAAGTTATTTCAAGAATTTAGATAAAGCATTCAAAGAAATATATAGAGTTCTTAAAAATAATGGCATATTCGTATTTTCCTTTACAAATCCTTTATTAGAAATATCAAAGCATATAGAAGGTAAGCCAGGAACTTATCGCAAATTTGGAAACTATTTTAAAGAAGGTAAAGAATATGCTAGATGGCCAACCTTTAAGGTAAATATGCCTTATTATCACAGAACTTTTCAAACTCTGATAAAAGCGATTGTAAGAAATAAGTTTGTTATAGAAGATTTTGTAGATGCGAAGCCTGTTAAAGAAGGTAAAAAGGTAAATCCAGAAGCTTATGAAACATATTCAAAAATACCTCATTTTTGTGTTTTCAAAGTCAGAAAGAGGAAAATAGGTTAAATATTTATAAACATGAATAGGATTATAGTATGATATTATGAACAAAAAAGAGACTCCTTTGAAGGAATATACAAGGTTTGAAAGAGCAAGGATTGTAGGAGCTAGGGCCTTGCAGATAGCGAGGGGAGCGCCTTTAAACATTAAGACCGACCTAAAAGACCCTATTGAAATAGCTAAACTTGAGTTTGAAAAGGGACTCACATGCTTAGACGTTAAAAGACCCGAAGAGAATAAAACTTCTTAATTGATAACATGATAAAAGGCTTGGGAATAGGCCAAGTTTATAATGCTGTTAAAGAAAAGACCATAAAAGTTTCTATCAAAACCGAGAAAGGTGTTTTTTCAGCATGCGCTCCTTCTGGAACCTCTGCAGGAGAGTATGAGGCAAAAAGACTAGACATTAAGACCATTGTAAAGAACTTTCCAGAAACAAAAAAGAATTTTATCGGCAAGAGCGAGGATGCAGTTGACAATATAATAGAAAGTGTGGGTATAGACAAATTAGGGGCGAACCTATCAATAGCTTTGTCGATTGCTGCGATAAGAGCCTTGTCAAAGAACAATGCTTATCAATTTTTCAACAAAAAAGCTCACACCTTCCCATTTCCCTTGGGTAATGTCATAGGTGGAGGTGCTCACAAGGGTTATACTTCTGAACAGGAATTCTTAATATTGCCAGTCAATGCTAAGAGCATTGAGGAAGCTGTGAAAACCAACCAGTCGATATGGAATGACGTTGGTAAGCTTATCAAGTCAAAGGGGATATTGATGGGAAATAATTTTGAGGGAGCTTGGATGTGCAAACTGAACGACCTTGAGACACTAGATACGTTGAGCAGGATAACAGAGAACTACGGAGCTAGGATTGGAATAGACTTTGCTTCCTCTCAGTTCTATAGAGATGGTAAGTATTGCTACATAAATCCAGAGAAAAAGCTCTCACCGGAAGAACAATTCGAGTTTGTCTTAGGACTGATAAGAACCTATAGACTAGTTTACGTGGAAGACCCATTTCACGAGAATGATTTTGAGCACTTTTCCGAACTGACCAAGAAAGTTGACTGTTTGGTGACAGGGGACGATTTGTTTGTTACTCAATCAGAGCGTTTAAAGATGGGAATAAGGAAGAAAGCAGGAAATGCTATCATAATAAAGCCTGACCAGGTAGGTCTCGTGTCAAAAGCTTTAGAGACTATCAAGATTGCAAAGAAGGCTAATTACAAGACTGTTGTCTCTCATAGGTCTAGAGATACGACCGACAGTTTCATTGCAGACCTTGCTTTAGGGACTTCATCACCTGTAATAAAATGCGGTATACACGGTAAGGAGAGAACTTCAAAGCTGAATAGATTAATAGGATTGTGGAGCAAGGTCAAGAAGCCTGAGATGATAAAGTTAAATTTTCCATAGGTTATATGAAATTTCGCTAATGTTGGATTAAATAAGTTTGCTTAAAGTTCTTTAATGGATAGAGATATGATTGAGATAGGTTTATAAAAGATCTATCCTTAGACAAAAATTGAAGTCATTTGTTTTTGATAACTAGCGTATCTTCAAGTTTTTTGTAATCTATGATAAATTCTTTTGGAAACTCACGAACAGGTGAGAATGGATTATTAACAGCAGTTTCAATATATCTTCTTTCTATTGATAAGCCTTGAATAAACTCTAAAAATAAATCTTCCATTTCTCTTTGAAACTGAGAAGTAATAGGTAAATTTCCTAATTTTCTACTTACATATTTTCTATCTTCTGGAACTTTAAAATTAATATGTTCTAGCATATCACAAAGCATCCAAGGATAATTTGTTTTTAACGCCTTTTCTACAGCTCTTTTTTGAGATTCATGAGAAAGAAGAGGTTTTAAGTTTACTAGTGAGCCTAGAGCATATATCCATGGGGATGTAAAATCTCCATCTAGAACATTTTTTATTTGATATGAAAACAAAGCATATGGTCCATACTTATCTGCTGCGGTCATATCAACCATAACTTCTTTCATCACAGTGTTAGGAAATTCTTTCTCTAGATGCATTTTTTCATGTTGAGCGAGACCAAGAATACTGTCATAATCAGCTTTTTCAAAAATATTAGATAAAAATCTTGAATAGTCTATGCTAAAAGAATTTGGCCCTGTTACCACTCCAGCAAAACCATGATTTCCTACAGTTATTTCTAAAGAAGTGTCACCAAGATCTTCTCTGATAGAAGGGATTACAGACTCTGCTATATGTCTTGCTTTCTCTATGTCTCTTTTTTTATTTTCTACCAAGTCCTTTTCCCATTTTTTTAAAAATTCCTGTAAGTCTTGATGCTTGTCCATAAATTAAAATAATGAGTAATAAAAATTTAAACACAAGTTTGTTCCGCACTTCACCCCAATTCCTTAATAAACTATGTTTCTACCTATTTAATCACAAACGAATATGAAATTCCGGTAAGCTAAAAGGGGGTAGATAGACCAACTGAGATTTAGTTCAGATGGTATTCATAGAGTATTTAAGGGTTACTACCAAATCCCATAAAAAACATAATCTTATATATTGCTGAACTTCATTACATTATAAAATAAGGCAAAAGAATGACTGGAAAAAAGAGAAAGGAAAGAAACAAAAGAATGTTTGGTGAAAAAAATGACTGAAGAAAAAGTTAATGAAGAAGAGACTGAAGAAGAGGTTTCTGAAGAGGAACTAGTAGAAGCTCAAGATGAGTCTAAGGAAGACGTTGAAGAAAAGAAAACCGAGGAAAAACCAGAAGAAAAAGAAGAGATGAGCTTCAAGAGAGAAATGCACAAGGCAGTTTGCGCTGATTGTGGAAAGGAATGCGAAGTTCCATTTAAACCAATAGAAGGTAGGTCAGTCTACTGTAGAGATTGTTATCAAAAACATAGACCACAAAGAAGAAGATTCTAATTCTTCATTTTTTTCATTGATAGCAATTGAGAAATAATTAGAAGGTTTTATGTAAAAATAAGTATTTAGAACTTAAACATACACCAATTCTTTAAGGAACTATGTGGTTACCTATTTAGTCAGGTCTAAGTTAAGTGAAAATAACCTCATATAACATCCGGATAGCATTAAAGAAAAGATTTTTATTCAGGTTAATTGAAATATAAGCATGCCAAAAAGAATGTCAAGAGTGGAAATATGCGAAGAAGAACAGTTATTACTTTCAAAAGAAAGGACAATTTTATCTTTCATGAGAACAGGATTAGCATTCGTCACCGCTGGAGCTGCTATTGCTGGATTTTTTCAAAGCTTTGTTCCAGCGCAAATAGTCGGTTATTCTCTTACTTTAATAGGCTTTGTAGAAGTTTTTGAATCTATTAGAAGACTTTTAGTAAAACAAAAAGATGCTGAAAAATTAAAAAGAAAGTTAGGAAAAGATTTTACTATTTGATCTTCTTCCATCTAGGGCCTTGCGGAGAGTCTTCAACTATATAACCTTTTTCGTTTATCTCCATTCTTATCTTGTCTGCCGCAGCAAAATCTCCTCTCTTTCTATAGCCTTCTCTCTTGAAAATAAGGTCCGTTATTTCCTTAGGCAATTCGCCTTTCTCATGTTCTAGAACGCCTAGAACTTTGTCAAAATCCATCATCGCGTCAAAGGCTTCTATCAGGTTTTTTCTGGATATATTTTTGCTGTCAATCGCTTTGTTAACCTCGTTTACGAGATCAAAGATTGATGCCAGAGCTAGAGGCATGTTAAGATCGTCATCCATACTATCTTCGAATTTCCTTTTAGTTTCATTTGTTTTCTCTCCTATTTCTTTGTTGTAAGCCCCATCAATTTTTAGTTCCCTTATCTTATCAACGAAGTCGATTAGACCGTTAACTGTTTTTTCCGCGTTTCTAAGGCTCTCTTCTGTGAAATTTAGGCTAGTCCTATATTGTGCTGATAGCATAAGATATCTGACAGCTCTTGCGGAGTATCCTTTTTTGGTCAAGTCTCTCAAAGTATAGAAATTTCCCAAGGACTTTGACATCTTTTCCCCGTTGACCAATAGATGTCTATTGTGCATCCAGTACCTAACGAACTGCTTGCCTGTCGCACCTTCTGATTGTGCAATTTCGGCTTCATGATGAGGGAATATATTGTCCTCGCCTCCTGTGTGAATGTCTACAGTCTCCCCCAGGTATTTGATTGACATGGCAGAGCACTCGATGTGCCATCCAGGATATCCTTTCTCGCACCAAGGAGACTTCCAGTTCATTATATGATTAGGGTCGTTTATCCAGAGAACGAAATCAAACTGGTTTTTCTTGTCAGGATTGAATTCAACTCTACCGCCTGCTCCTGTTTTTAACTTGTCGACAGTGTTGCCTGATAGCTTGCCATAGTTTTTGAATTTTGCAACGTCATAATATACAGAACCGTTTACAACATAGGCATATCCGTTATCAATCAGCTTTTGAATCAAATCAATCATTTCTTTTACATGTTCTGTGGCTCTAGGTCTTACCATCGGTTTTTCAAAGTTCATTGCTTTGGAATCTTCTAAGAATGCTTTAATGTAGAAGTCTGCTAACAACCAAGGGTCCTTTTTTTCTTTTTTAGCAGTTTCTTCCATCTTGTCTTTCCCTATGTCAACATCCTCGAACATGTGTCCGACATCTGTGAAGTTCATAACCTGTTTTACAACAAAGCCTTTATACTCTAGATATCTCCTTAGAACGTCCACAAATGTATAAGCACGCAAATTTCCTATATGTGCATAGTCATAGACAGTCAAACCACAATTATACATTGTCACTATTCTACCATTTAATGGTTTGAAATCTTCTTTTTTCTTTGTTAGAGTATTGTAAAACTTTAGCATCTTATCACGGCATCAATAACAACAATTGACGAGAGGAAATATAAATATTTGTTTAACGGCAATAATCTTATGCTTAGAAATTATTGGTATTATATGCTAGGAAGATTAGTTTGTGGAGATGATTGTTTAGCACAAATATTTTATAATGGCAACCCTAGCAATAAATTCAGATATCAAATACAATCTGCAAATGAAGAAGAAGGTATAATATGGGGTAAGACGTGTGGGGAGCTTTTCAATGTTATACCATTACAATTTCAAAAACCGACTGGAGAATATTGTAGTAATCTGATGATAGGAAACGAGATTGTTAACAAAATCATTAGGAATGGGTTTTTAGAACTGCCTCATGTTAAAACATATAAAAACACTGCATATGCTTTGTTAAAGAATATACCAATTGACAAGATTTTATCATTCAACGACAATAAAATGTCAGAGTTCTTGGCTGGTCTGTTTGATTCTGATGGCACTATAAGACCGTTAAAAGGTGAAATTCAAATTTCTTTAGACTCACAAACAATAAACAGAAAAGAACCATTACTATTCAAAGAGATCCGCTTATTTATTGAATTATCGAGAAAAAGAAAATCACCGTTAGTGCTAAGAATAACAGTTTCATCACCGGATAACAAAAATAAAAGAGCTTTGTATTTATTAAAAGAAATTGAAAAAAGGTTTCCAAACGTTCCTTTGAGTTTTAGAATAAATGAAAAGAGAAAAGGTGTATCAGCTTATATTAATTTATCAACATGTGTAAGATGGAAGAGATTAAAAGAAAATAAGATACCAATAATATTCTGGTTGGAAAACGTTGTACCAAAATTAATAAGAAACGACAAAAAAGAAAAATTTAATACTTATTATTGCATAAGAAAAAAATTTTTATAAAAGGCTAGCGGGGAAGGGGAGTTGCACCCCTCTGAGTCGCTCTGCAGGCGATCGCATGACTGCTCTGCCATCCCCGCATAATAACAAGATATCATCATTCTTTTTTAAATCTTTATTTAAGACACCCACAGATACACCTTTTTCCTCATATCTTTTAGAATCTTATATTCTATTATCATCTTCTTTTTCTTTAGAATAGAAAGATTATGCCTAAGGGTCCTATCAGGTAATCTTGTCATTTTAACAAGTTCTTGCCTAGTTCTAGGATTAGAAAGAGCTGCTTTAATTACCTCTGAAGCATTGTCGTTCGCCGGTCATACCAACCCATTTAATTGTTTGTTAGAAAGCTATAAAAAGGTTTTTATATCGGCAATAATTTGAAAAACTATATCGTTTTTAAATCTCAGAATAATACCTTATCATATGAGAAATAGAGTAGTCGGAATTCTGATAATAGTTATAGCTGCTTTGATAGGATTCATAATATTTTCGTTCAATACATCAATGGCTAATATTGTAAATAACTCTTGTTCCATGGGTTCTGAATGTCCAATGTGGGGAACTATTGATTTTCAAACCAATGTAAGCATAGGGATAATGCTGTTTGTAGTTGTAATAGGATTATATCTGATATTCTTTTCAAAGGAAGAGAAGATAGTTACAAAGATCAAAACTATTAAATCACAGTTTGAACCCAAGAAAATCACCAAGGAAAATTACCAAAAAATCATTAGCAATCTGAATAGGGAAGAAAAAGTTGTTTTTGAGAAAGTTATCGAGTCTCAGGGAACAATATTTCAATCAGATTTGGTAACCAAGACGAATTTTCCTAAAGTTAAGGTTACTAGAATCCTTGATAAACTCGAAGGTAAGGGATTAATAGAAAGAAGAAGGCGTGGCATGACCAACGTTATAATACTTAAAGGAGGTTAAAAAATGAAAATAAGCTTAATATTAATCGCTTTGCTATTTGCTATACTTTTAGTAAGTGGATGTACTCAATCAACTGGAACAAATCAAGGAAACCCTCAACCCGGTGCAAATAGTGTAGAAATAAAGAATTTTGCATTTTCGCCGTCAACGCTTACAATTAAAGTAGGCGAAACTGTCACATGGACGAACGATGACTCGACTTCTCACACCATCACATCGGATTCAGGGAGCGAACTTGGTTCAGGTTCCGTATCTCCAGGCCAAACATACTCGCATACTTTTAACACTGCTGGCACCTTTGATTATCACTGTAGCATACATACATCAATGAAAGGGGAAGTAATAGTTGAGTAACATGCTTTTAGGTATACCAACTGCAATATGGCTAGGAATTATAACAATAACTTCTTTATTCATTACAACATATTTCGGAATAGCAATGTTTTATTTAAAAAAGAATGTTTTTAGACAACACAAGATTTTTGCATTTTTTACAGTGTCAATTGCTATTATACACTTGATATTTGCTATTTTACTTTGGTTTTTTGGTGTGTTGATATAAATTAAGGTGAGAAAATGAAAGATAACGAAGAGAAAGAAGAATTACAAAAAATGTGCTTATGCCCTGGTTGTCCCAGTTATGTAAATTGCAAAGAATTGACATTTTGTCTTGACGGAAAAAGTAAATGTATTAAAGAAGAAAAGGGTTGTCTGTGTCCTGCTTGTCCTGTGCAGAATAAAATGAATTTCAAACATGTCTATTATTGTAGAAGAGGAAACGAAAAGCAACAGCTTAAAAAATAAAGTAGGAATATAAATGAAAGCGTGGAAATGCCTAGTTTGCGGTTACGTCTATAAGGGAGAAACACCGCCAAAAGAATGCCCCATGTGTAGCAGTTCTTATAAAGAATTTGTAGAAATTAAAGAAGGTAAAAAAGAAAGGCTCATGCACGACGGTAAAAAATTTGATATTTTGTTAATTAATGGTAGTTCCCATAGAGGGCACAACACTGACATTCTTGTAAATTTGGTTGAAAATGTTTTAAAAAATAGAAAAATAAGTTACAGAAGATTCAATTTGAATGAATTAGACATTCAACATTGCTGGTGCTGTTATAGCATGAAAGACGCTGCCTGTACTTTTCCTTGTAGAAATCAACTTGATGATATGCCTGCTCTTCATGATATGATAATTGACTCAAAGGCAGTAATTATCGCATCTCCAATTAATTGGAACAATATGTCTGCAAGACTCAAAGACTTTTTAGACAGGTTGACATGTATCCAAAATCTTTCTCTTTTAGGAAAGGAAAACTTAACCTATGGAAAGGCACTAGGAATTTTAATTAATGGTCATGAAGACGGTGCATTGAAAACTGCTATGGATATTTTTGTTTATTTCCAGCAGATGGGTTACATTCTTGTTCCTTTTGGTTTTGCGTACGTAACACACAAGGCAGGTTATGATGCAGAAACAGATAACACATCTTTCAAAGAAAATGATAAAATAAGAAAAGATGTTGAAGGTGTTGTGAATAATGTTATTGAGATGATTAGTTTCAATCTAGAAGATAAAATAAAGAATAAAATAAGTTTTGTTTGCGAATAATTTTGATTGAAACTAGTTTCATGCGATTCTAGATAAGGTGTTTCAGGCTATCATTCTTTATCAAATGCTTTCAATTTAAAAAAATTAAAGGTGATTAAATGGATGAAAACTTACAAGAAGAAATAATTGATGTAAAAGGTTTGCATTGTAAAAGTTGTACAGAGAACATACAAGCAAAGTTATCGCAGCTGGATGGAATTGATAAAGTTAGAGTCAGTCTCGTTGAAGAAAAAGCGTTTGTCAGATTCGATTCATCAAAAATAAATGTAGGCGGTATAAGAAAGGAGATTGAGAACATGGGTTACGGAACAGAAATATCTTCTTATGATACGCCTGTTGCCAATTCTGGGCCTACAGATGAATCCGATGCGACAACCGCTGATAACAATTCAAGAAGGGACTCTCTAAAACAGGGTATAGTTTACGGATTGGTTCCGCACATAGGCTGCATAGCATTCATAATAGGTTCTGTACTTGGAGTAACAGTGCTCACTCAGTTCTTCAGGCCTCTTTTGTTGAATCCATACTTCTTTGATTATCTCGTTGCCCTGTCGCTAGGGTTTGCGACCCTCTCATCAGCCTTGTATCTGAGAAGAAATGGCCTATTATCGTCATCAGGAGCAAAGAGAAAATGGAAGTATCTCTCTACAATGTACGGTTCTACTATAGGAATAAACTTGCTGCTCTTTTTGATAATATTTCCACTTCTTGCGAATGTTTCCTTCGCAGCACCAACAGGAAGTGTCTTAGCATTGAGCGGCGGAGCTAACAGTTTGGCTTCATTAAAGCTACAAGTTGATATTCCATGCTCAGGGCATGCCACATTAATATCAGGCGACTTGAAGACAATAGATGGCGTAATAGGAGTACAATTCAGCCTTCCCAACATCTTCGATGTGACATATGATTCATCAAAAACATCAGAGCAGCAGATACTCGCTTTGGAAGTTTTCAAAACATACAAGGCTACTGTCTTGAGCGGCTCTAGTAATAATCAGAATCAATTAAACCTTGTTAGTGCGGACGAGGTTGCAAGAATTAATCAGGCTGCAGTTAGTGGCAATACCCTTGCTACTGCAACGAACGGTGTTCAAACAATACAGCTTTCAGTGCAGGGAACAACCTATTATCCAAATCCAATACGCGTTAAGATAGGAGTTCCTGTACAGTTGGTAGCAGACATCAATAACATGCCAGGGTGCTCAAAAAGCATCGTGATACCTGAGTTCAACATAAGAAAAACTGTGAGTGCAAGCGACAACATAATAGAGTTCACGCCTAACAAGTCAGGAACGTTCAAATTCTCCTGTTCCATGAACATGTACCAAGGGCAGATAATTGTAGAGAATGCTGACGGTTCTGTTGCATCATACACAGGGAGTGCATCTATAAGCGGTGCTACCTGCGGAGGACCTAGTGGCGGATGTGGTTGCGGAGGCTGATGATGTGAATGCTGGTGCAAGTTGCCAAACATGTCATAAAACGACCTTTGCGGAAACAGGCAAAGTCTGCAAGACATGCGGAATGGTTTTAGAGGATAGTGGCAAGGACTTTTGCTCTAAGGTTTGTAGAAACGTATATGAAAGATTAAGGAGGATAAATTAGTATATGAAGAAAGCAACGATTTCAATTTCAGGTATGCACTGCGCTTCCTGTGCACAAAAGATAGAATCGAACTTGAGGAAATTAAAGGGGGTTAAAAGCGCAAACGTTAACATTGCAACTGAGAGAGCGACCGTAGAGTTCAATGAAAAGACAACCAGTGAAGATAAGATAACCGATCTCATTGAGAAGCTAGGATACGAAGTTATAAAGGAGTCTCGCGAAGATGGGGAAATTGTAGACAGGGAAAAGGCGGCAAGAGTTAGTGAGACTAGAAGACTGAAACGCCTCTTTTTATTTTCTTTGATATTATCTGTTCCAATATTCATAATTTCTATGGTTCTTGAATGGTTTGGGGTTATGATACCAGATAAAAACATTATACTTCTTTTGTTGGCAACACCGGTCCAGTTCATAGCAGGCTATAGATTCTACAAAGGGGCCTTCTCATCGTTAAAGGCAAAAACTGCTAGTATGGATACGCTTATTGCAATAGGTACGAGTGCCGCATATTTCTACAGCTTGTTCGTAATACTTTTTCCAGGTATAAATGGTCTAGGAGAAGAGGTTTATTTTGAGACGTCTGCTGTTTTGATAACATTCATTCTTTTGGGAAAATGGCTTGAAGCCGTGACAAAGGGGAAAGCCTCTGATGCAATCAAGAAACTAATGGGACTTCAACCAAAGATAGCGACCGTTATAAGAGACGGAAAGGAAATGCAAATACAAATCAAGAACGTTATGGTTGGTGACGTAGTCATGGTCAAACCTGGACAAAAAATACCTGTCGACGGGATTGTTGTCGAGGGCCTTTCTTCTGTTGACGAGTCCATGATAACTGGAGAGAGTATTCCGATAGAAAAGAAGAAAGGAGACAAAGTCATAGGAGGAACGATGAACAAACACGGATCATTCAAGTTCAAAGCAACAAAAATCGGCAGGGATACGGTCCTTAGCCAGATAATAAAACTAGTGGAAGATGCCCAAGGAAGTAAGGCACCCATACAAAGGCTTGCGGACAAGGTGAGCAGCTATTTTGTTCCGGCAGTTATGATTATTGCTATAATATCTTTTTCTGTTTGGTATTTTGCTTTTGGGCAAACATTTGTTTTCTCACTCAGTATTTTTATAGCTGTCCTGATTATAGCATGTCCCTGTGCTTTAGGTCTTGCAACACCAACAGCAATAATGGTTGGTACTGGGAAGGGTGCTGAGAACGGAATCTTAATAAAAAATGCAGAAGCTTTAGAAAATGCGCACAAGTTAACTACAATTGTTTTTGACAAGACTGGTACTCTAACAAAGGGAAAACCAGAAGTGACTGATATAATAGCGGTTGATAAATTAAATAAAAAAGAAATTTTAAAGTATGTTGCCGTTGCTGAAAGGGATTCCGAACATCCACTTGCAGAGGCAATCAACAACAAAGCAAAAAAAGAAAGGCTAAAGGTCCCAGCTGCAGAGCACTTCAAAGCTGTACCTGGTTATGGAATCATAGCAAAGTACGGTAAAGATATCCTTCTTGGTAACAGAAAATTAATGGAAAAATACAGGATAAGAATTGAAAATGAGGAAGAGATAAACAGACTGGAGAATGAAGGAAAAACTGTTATGATTCTTGCACTAAATAGAAGGGCCGTCGGATTAATAGCAGTTGCAGACACGCTCAAGGAATTCTCTAAGAAGGCTGTTGAAAAACTGCATAAGATGGGTAAGGAGGTCATCATGATAACCGGTGACAACAAGAGAACAGCTGATGCTATAGCTAAGCAGTTAGGAATAGACTATGCTTTGTCTGAGGTATTGCCGGAAGACAAAGAAAAGGAAATAAAAAAACTGCAGCAAAAAGGTAAAATTGTGGCCATGGTAGGAGACGGCATAAATGATTCCCCTGCCTTAGCAAGAGCAGACATTGGAATCGCCATAGGAGCCGGTACTGATATCGCATTGGAAACAGGTCAAATCGTATTGATGAAAAATGATCTCAGGGATGTCGTGACGGCCATAGACCTGAGCAATTATACCATTAAGAAAATAAAGCAGAATCTGTTCTGGTCGTTCTTCTACAATTCTATAGGCATTCCTATTGCAGCCGGTGTATTGTATCCCTTTATTCTCAATCCGATGATCGCAGGAGCTGCCATGGCCTTTTCTAGTGTCAGCGTGGTTTCCAATTCATTATTGATGAAAAGGTATAAGAAAAAGTTATAAGTAAGCAATCCTAAATTTAAAGTTTTTCTTCGTATTAAATTATATGAATATTGAAGATAGTCATGTATTAGCTCCATTTGTTCCTACGGATAGTGTAGTAGCTTGGGGCATGCTAATGTTGGCAGAGCCTCAAAGGGGTGATGTGCTTCTAGATATAGGTTGTGGAGAAGGAGCAATAGTTTTAGAGGCTGCAAAATCTATTTATAGTTTTAAGAAAATCTTTGGAATCGAATATAATGATGACAGATTTAAAAAAGTTATTCATAATATAAAAGATTTAAGATTGGAAGATAAAGTAGAAATAATACATGATGATGCATTAAGAATTGATTTTTCTAAGATTGATCCTGATATTGTTACTATGTATTTAACCCCTTTAGGCGTATCAAAGCTTAAACCAAAATTGGAAAGTGAACTCAAACAAGGTTCGAAAGTTATTTCAAATTTCTATGAAGTAGAAGGATGGAAACCTTCAAATGCTATTACAGTAAAATTAAAATATTCTACTAGACACGGTCATGATTTTTATAGAGAAAATGACATATACGTTTATAAAATTAGTGAACCTAGAAAGAAAATTTAATAAGTAGAAACTCCAAAATTCTTACATGGTCCAACCCTACAAAATGTATATTAATGGTGAATGGGTTAATTCTGAAACAGGAGAGACCTTTACAAAAATAAATCCTGCTAATCTAGAAAAGGTAGGAGATTTTCAAAAGGGAAGCGAAAAAGATGTTAAAAAAGCAGTGAATGTTGCTGAGGACGCTTTTGATAAATGGTCTGAGATGCCTGCGCCAAAAAGAGGGGAGATTCTATTCAAGGCTGGTCAATTATTAAAGGAAAATAAAGAAGAACTGGCAAGAATAATAACGCAGGAAATGGGAAAGGTTCTTTTAGAAGCTAGGGGCGATGTTCAGGAAGCTATTGACATGGCCTTCTATATGGCTGGCGAAGGAAGGAGATTATTTGGCCGCACAACCACTTCAGAACTAAGAGAAAAGTTTGCAATGGCTGTAAGAAGACCTTTAGGCATTTGCGGTCTGATAACTCCTTGGAACTTTCCGATTGCCATACCTTCTTGGAAGCTGATGCCTGCTTTGATTTGCGGGAACACTATCGTCTTGAAACCGTCTTCTGATACACCTCTTTGTGCAATCAAACTAACCGAAATATTAGAGAAAGCAGGGGTTCCAAAAGGAGTAGTAAATCTCGTGACGGGTTCTGGAGAAGATGTTGGAATGTCTATTGTTAGAAATGATAGGGTAAGGTCAATATCTTTCACAGGTCACAGGGACACTGGTTCAAAAATATTGAAAGAGGCAGGGATTAAAAAAGTGAGTTTGGAACTGGGAGGAAAGAACCCGATAATAATAATGGATGATGCTGATTTGAGTTTGGCTTTGGACGGAGTCATTTGGGGAGGTTATGGAACAACAGGACAGAGATGCACTGCCGCTTCCAGAGTCATAATCCATGAGAAGATAAAGGGGAAGTTTGAAAAGATGTTGGTTAATAGGATAAAGAAATTAAAATTGGGGAATGGTTTGGACAAGAAGACTGATGTAGGACCTCTTGTAAATAAGAATGCTCAGGAAAAATCTAAGAACTATGTTGAGATAGGGTTGAAAGAAGGTTGCAGACTCTTGGTAGGCGGTCACATACCTGAGATGAAAGGATTCTTCTTTGAACCTACCTTGTTCACCAACTGCTCCATGGATATGAGAATTGCGAAAGAAGAGATATTTGGACCAATTGTTTCTATTATTTCAACTAAGAACCTAGAGGAAGCCATTGAGTTAGCTAATTCCGTCGAGTATGGTCTTAGTTCGTCTATCTACACCAACAATATAAGAAATGCTTTCAAGGCAATTGAAAAACTCGATGCAGGTCTGACTTATGTTAATGCCAGTACCATAGGTTCTGAGGTTCATCTGCCTTTCGGAGGCATCAAACATACTGGTAACGCTAGGGAAGCTGGATGGACTGCTATTGAAGAATTCAGCGATTTGAAAACTGTGTATATCGATTATTCTGGTAAGTTTCAGAGAGCCCAGATAGACGAATAATTTTTTAAAGGTTTGAAAACAAAAGATTTTATTGAATGGCTGTGATGGTGTAACGGCAGCATGCGAGCCTGTGGAGCTCTCGATCCGAGTTCAAATCTCGGTCACGGCCCATCCTTCTTGTGACCGACATAGAGATTTAAGTTTCTATATTTCTAATTCTTAAGAAGTGAGAAAACTATGAATAAAAAATTAATACTCTTTGATAATGATGGCACTCTGATTACAGGTAAGAATAAAGTTCACAGGCAATCATTTTCAGTAGGCATTAAGAAAGTATTTAACGTTGATGTGACTGTAGACGAAATTAAAACATCTGGTATGACGGATACAAGAATAGTTATGGAATTGTTAACGAAAAGAGGTCTTTCTGTAGAAGAAATAAAGCCAAAACTGAAAGAAGTTTTTGAAGTTATGGTAGAATTTGTTAAAGAAAATATTAAAGATTCAAATATAGCTATTAATCAAGGTGTTAAAGAACTTCTCCAAGAACTGAAAGAAAGAGGATATATACTGGGTTTAGTAACAGGAAATTTAGAGGGGATAGCAAAATTAAAATTAAAAGAAGTCGGTTTATTAGAATTTTTTCAAGTTGGTGCATTTGGAGAGGTTTCTGAATTTAGAGAGAAACTGATTGAAAAAGCTATTAATCAGACTGAAAGAAAGTTTAATGTGAAAATTAACAAAAGAGATGTGTTTTATATAGGAGATGCTCCTCTTGATGTGGAAGCCGGCAAAAAAGCTGGAGTAAAAACAATTGCAGTAGCAACAGGAGTTTATTCAAGGAAAGATTTAGAAAAATCTAATCCACCATTTATTTTTGATAATGTTAATAAGGATTCTTTTATTAAAATAATAGAAAGTAATTAAATTTAGGAGGGAAAGATTATGAAAGAAGAAAACCGTAGGTTGTTCTTTTTAAATAAATCTCAGTCACGACCCTTTTTTTTTGTGAACGGTACTAAACATTTAAGTAAATCAGAATTTCTAAATTAACTATGGATAGGACATCACCATTTTCGAGAACAACGTGGAAAAGAAAAAATAAAAGGAGACAGTTTGGTGAATAATATGGCTATGAGAAACAATAGAATGAGAAGAGAGCATAGGAAAAGTAAAAGACTTAGGAAATATGGACCTCGTACTAAGCATGAATAAGAAAGTGATTTTATGGCAACTATTGAAGATAGCATTGTGAAAGACATTGATAACATAGAAAACAAACTTGGCAATATAGATAAAAATATGGAAGACAGACTAGATAAAATAGAGGACCGGTTATATAACATAGAAGATAAACTTCGTATAATAATGACTTTATTGAATGTGAAGAAACCGAAAGATGATGTTAAACCCTGATTGTTATGAAAGAAAAGAAAGACTGCAAAGAGTGTGGAGCTCCTTTAAAAGACTGGCAGGTAAAACAGGGGTACGACTTGTGTTTAGAATGCTATAAGTCTAAAAGAAAAACGAGTTATGAGCTGTTGCAAGATAAGTCAGCAAAGGAAGAGGGAGAGATAGAAGAAAAAAATGAGCATAAAAGAAAGGAAACAAGGGATGAGAAGGAAGAAGAAGAGGAAGTAGAGGGTGAGCTTGGTGAGGACGGTTCAGACAAGGATCAAGGCGAGGAAAAAGAAATAGAAGAAGATAATGAGGAAGAATAAGATTGATAGAATTAGAATCTGAAGAAGCAAAGTTATAGAAGAAAATGATAAATTTAATGAAATAGTTTTAAATCTTTTACTATTCTATTTATCTTTGTGGTTAAATGCCTGTTTGGGAAGATTTTGCTGATTTTAAATTCTGGGAAAGAAATAAACCTGTAGAAATATTTAAAAATGTTGAACATAAATTTATTGAAAAAAAACGCAGGGGAATTTTAGTATTAAATGATTGGAACTTAAGATTCTTAGAATACAGGAAAAAATTTCTTGGTTTTGTAGAAGATGATTTCACTGGTGCTTTAATAAATCCACCATTATCTCTTGATAAAATAATAGATAGAAGAGTTAGTAGAACAGAACGCACTGTTTTTTATTTGGCTCCTAAAGAAAAAAGTTGCTTTTATAATAATTTTGTTAATGTAGATCCTAAAAATTATCCGTATGCACAGGTTATGAGGTTTAAATTAACTTCTGAAGGTGAACTATCTAATTTTTCAAGTTCACTTTCAAAAAGAATATCATCTTATAATGAACGAAAAGAAAAAACAAAAATAAAAGATTTTAAATGTGATTATTGCGGTTCGCAAAGTTATTCAGTTTTATATCCCGATTTGATTGCTTGTAATAATTGTTCTAGAGAATATGATGTAAGTATAACCCTTAAATCCTGATTTTACATATTCTTGATATTTTATTGAAAGACGAAAACTATAGGCTGTCCTTTCTTTTAATGTGTCATTTAGGTATTACAGTGCATCTGTTATTTACGCATCCGCAATGCCCTGCCCCGCAGTCAAGAGGTCCTTGACAAACCTGAGTGCACAACATATTGCATACTCCTCTGTAAGCCTTGTTCATGCACGATGTAGGATGACAGCAAGTTGCACCAACACAGTCAGAATCGCTCTTGCAGCTTATGTTAATAGAATACCTTGCACAATCATTCAGGTTCCTGTAACAACCTTGGGCAAGTGTTCCCGCACCTGCAGAAATTTGTTGAGGAGCGCAGCTTTTGTCAGCGCAATAAACTGTGATAGTCTGTTGTTGCTGTGTGCACTGATTTCCGTCAAAGCATTCGCCTTCAGGACAGACGCAAAACTTCACTCTATGGCTGTTTGTCGGGGAACAATCACAAGCACCAATCAAACAAGTATTGGGAAAGTTTCCAGACGATTGACAGCATAATTGATCAGTAGCATTCCCGCCTGAGCTTATGCATGACTGCTCTATCACTTGTAAGGCTGATTGGTTCTCAGTTTCCTCTGTTACGTTTTTTATTTCACTCGTATTAGTCTCCTCGTTCTGACCTTTGTAAACAAATATATTTAGATAGATTCCTCCGATAATGGCAATTGCAAGAAGTATTATTCCGATTATCAGCAGAGGTTTCATACTTTAAAATTATAATTGTAGAAATTTAAACTTTAGATTGCACACTTGTTCGGCAGTGTTGCTATCCTGCAGGCCTGCTTATACTCATTTCCTAGACCGCAACACACTACAACCTCGTTATCCTCGTCAATACTCAGGCTAAAGGTTCCGATATTGTCAACATTCTCCCCTGTCATTGAGAAGAACTGACCCTCTCCTGGAAGGTATTCCACCTGTTTATAGAGCATTTTGCAGTTCGCTTTATTGATTCCTTCTGGCAGATTCATCAAGAGTGTATAATTAAAGCCCATTTCGCAAAACGTTTTGTTTTGTTGGCATTTCTCACATTCAGTAGCCCAGCTTGTGTTTTCTACCTTTCGCCAAGACAGGCTGAAGGTCGTTACGTCATCTGATTTCAAACTCAGCATTGTCGTATTGGCACAACCACTTATGAGCATCACCGATAATAGAAACAAAAGAATTATTTTTCTCATAGAGATATTTTAGTGTTTTTGAATTTAAGTCTTCTTCGAATGTCATCAGAAAAGGTTTTATTGTTAAAAAACGATGCTTATATAGCAATAATTGTAATATTTTTACTATTAAGAAGGTATTCAAATGAACTTTAAAATAAAGATAGAGAACGTTGTCGCATCAGCTTCTTTGGGTGTTCCTGTAAAACTCGATAAACTGGTTGCTAACTTGGACGGTGTCGAGTACGAGCCTGAACAGTTTCCAGGCTTGGTAATGCGTTTGAAGAATCCCAAAGCAGCTGCCTTGATCTTTTCTTCAGGAAAAGTGGTCTGCACAGGAGCAAAATCTCCAAAAGAAGCAAAAATAGCCATAGGAAACGTGGTGAGCAAGCTCAGAAGAATAGGTTTCAAGGTTCCCCCTAATTATAAGGTCATCCCGGAGAACATTGTTGCCTCTGCACAATTACAATTGAAAATAAACCTGAATAAAATCGCCTTTACTCTGGTGAACACCGAGTACGAACCAAACTCATTCCCAGGTCTGGTTTATAGGATGATCAACCCTAAGGTCACTTTCCTTATCTTTGGTAGCGGAAAGATAATATGTACAGGAGCTAGGACAGTTACGGATGTACATAGGACGGTTGAGAAGCTCTACAAGAATTTGAAAAAATTGGAAAAGGTAAAGTCTCCGATATAAACAATAAATCTTGATACTTCTATATTCTCTTTATGAGAGAAACATTTGTAATAATAGGTTGGCTTTTTGCGATGTTTCTAATTTTAATAGCATCGCTAAGTTTTATGACAACCAACATCTCAGGATTTTTTCCGTTCCAAAGAGAAGCTATGACAACAAACGGATGCCAATCAAGATATGTTGAAGTGATAACATTCACTGATTGTAAGTTATCGTGCTTAGACAAGTTTAAAACAGACTCTTACAAAATAGAAAGTGGCAAATGTTTCTGCGATGCAAACAAGTGTTAATGTTTCAGATGTTTGACTATATCTTCTAGTATGTCTAGTCCTTTGTCAGCTTCGTCCCTTGTTATTGTCAGTGGTGGGGCAATCCTTATCGCTTTTCTGCCACAACCTAGAACCAGTAAACCTTTTTTGAATGCTATCTTAGGTATGATGTCCTTATAAATTTCTTTGGAGAACTCCACGCCAATCATCAGGCCAAGACCTCTTACATCATGAATTATTGGGTATTTGTTCTTCATTTCCCTGAGCCTTCTAATCATGTGATTGCCTATTTTCTTTGCATTGTCCAACAATTTCTCGTGCTTAATTATCTCAATAGTTCTTAGACCGACTGCGAGGTCAATCCTTGAACCTCCACCCCATGTTGAAGAGACAGCTCCAGGTTCCATAGGATCATATTCTCTTGAGGAAACAACAGCTCCAACTTGCAAGGCTTTTGCCGAGGTTATGATGTCTGGCTTGATTCCGAAATGCTCGAAAGACCACCACTTGCCAGTTCTTCCCAAACCACTCTGCACCTCGTCGATTATCAACGGGAATCCGTGCTCTTTGGACGTCTTTCTCAGATTCCTGATAAACTTTTTGCTAGCTATGTTGTATCCGCCCTCTCCTTGCACGCACTCTACTATCATGAAGGCAGGTAGCCATTCCCTCTCTATCAATTCGTGCAATCCATTTACCTCAGAATCATTATCCTTTGTGCAGAATTTTATCACCTCGTGATTTATCTCAGGATAGTTCTTTTTCTGAACGGCCTTGCTGTCTGTGAATGTCAGAGCGCCCAACGTACGACCGTGAAATGCGCCTGAACAAGAGACCCCTGGCAAGGGTCCTTTTTTCCTGAATGCAAACTTTATCGCGTTCTCGACAGCCTCTGCTCCTGTGTTTACGAATAGAACCTTGCTCAGATTTCCCGGGACAATCTTTAACAGTTCTTCTGCCAAGTCAGCCTGCTCTTTTGAATAGAAATCCTGACCAGCTATTTTATGAGCTCCTATACCAACGAAATTCCTTATAGTATCCAATATTTCAGGATGATTATAGCCGACAGCGCAGGAACAGACATTAGAATTGAAATCCAGATATAGTTTGCCGTCTACATCCTCAAGATAACAGCCAAATCCAGATTTTATGACAAGAGGATAGGCAAAGGTCGTCTCTACGCAAAGTTTCTTTGTTTTCTTGACTATATCCCCAGCTTCCATTCTAATCCTTAATTATAATTGTTGTTTTCGCAATATATTTAAAAAACACCATTGAATATAATCTTATGCCCCTGTCGTCTAGTCCGGTCAAGGACACGAGCTTCTCGAGTTAAAGGAAAGAGCTCGGAACAAGGGTTCAAATCCCTTCGGGGGCACAAACAATCCGGGATATATACATCCCCTAGAAATTGAACGCTTTTAGGGGCATTTTTATCCCACTTTTACTATAATTTAACATGGCAAAAATTAAGAAACCTTATGAACCCTTTAATATTAAGAAGCAAGACTTAATCTTAATTATTGTGTCTGCTACGGTTTCAGCATATGTAACTTCTTCTACGATTAACCAAAGTTTAGACCTTTCTATATTACCACAAGTATTGGTTAGGAGTTTCATTGTTACAGTTGTTTCTGTATTTTCAGTGTATTTTGTATTGGTTGGAATTAGAACATTATTAATATTAAGTTCGATAATTTTCAATTTGATAAAAAGACTCTTTAGATAGGGTTATATCCCTATTTTTCTATATTTTTAGTATGAATCGTACTATTAAGACTGTTTTAGTGTCTCTTACTCTCTTTATCATTGTTATAATTCTCTTTTCTATAGCTCCAGCTATTATTTTAGGTTCTATCGGTTCGAATATTAACGGTCCTCTTTGGAGAGGAATAACGTGTGATTTAGAGCCAACAGATGTTTATTTGAGAAATATAACCACTATAAATTATACTATCTTATCAAACAGCAGAGAATTAGAATGGTATGCCTTGAATATAACATATAATGGCAATTCGATATTCTATAAAAATATTACAACAAACTCAGAAGGTGGCTCTATAGTAACAAGTGTAGACCCATCGAATAAGACTGGAAATATAAATGTAATAACGTATTTTAAAAGAAAAGGTCAGGATTTATTCTATTCTAGTAGAGCATATATAATTTGGCGTTTGTATTAAAAAATGAACTCTTTTTTAAAGTTTAAATTATAAATTTTATCATGCCAAAGTTAACTAAAAATGAAGAACGTTGGATAGGATTTGCAACCCTTATTGTCGCAATTTATATAATTTATCAAAATCCATTGAGTTCAAGTAGTTGGCTTATAAGTGCATTGCTTGTTGCTTTTGGTGCAAGTAACAGTAGTGAAATAAGAAATATTTTCAAATTAACGATTAACTTTATATTTAAAAAAGAAGTTTTTCATGTTGAACGAAGCACAAAATCTATTAACATAGGTAAAATTGAAAAATCAGGAGAAGGAGATATAAACATAATACAAAGTTTTGGAGAGAAAACCAAACACTCAACTTTGGATAAAATAAAAATAGATATTTTAAACTTTCTAAATTCAGAATTCAATAAAAATGCACATAATTTTATAGGAAGCAGTACACTAATTAAAGAAACAGGTTTAACAATGAATGAGTTGACACCTCATATAAAGTACTTGGAAGGAAAGAATTACATAAAAGCAAAATGGTTTTTAGGTGGAAACTTTATATGCCAAATAACTAGCGGAGGTATTGACATACTAAATAGCGTTTAACCTATTTTGCATTTTTCTATAAATCTTAAACGGTTTATCAGATTTAGCTTTTTGTCTTAGATAATGTAATTCGCTCTTGCCAATGCCAAGCTTCTTGGCTTTTGGTTGAGATAAATTTAGAAAACCAAAGAAATAAACATTATTGCATTTATCGACCAACCTTTATATCCTTTCCTGCAGAATAACCCTGTAGACATCTAAAAGAGAGGGGATTTGACAATTGGTTCACTAAATCCTCTAGGGAGCACTCAAGGCTTCTTCAACATTATCTTGAGCGATCTGAACGTCTTATACCAAACTATCAATCCAAAAAAAGAATTCACTATTGATATGACATCGGTTATCTCAGGCCTGTTGGTAAATTTCTCAACGTCCTTTAGGGTATTTTCAAAGTCCCTTGTCCTCATTCCCCATGGAAATATCTTGTACTCTATCTTGCCTTTCATTATAAGAATATGCAAGAATCAGAATTTATACGCCTCTAATAAACCACGAATTTGTCATAGCACTTTTTCTTTAACCAGATTGTAGCGTACACCTCAGAACCTTTCATATAGGTTATGTTTATGGTCGTCACTATAGAACCGCCTTTCCCATCAGCCGTATTTTTGGTTGAACTAAATATCACAGTATCGGTCATAGGACTGAATCTTCTCTGCATTATATCCATCCCAAACGATTCTAACCTTTTGCGAGAAGAGTTTATCGTGAAATTGAATATCTGTGTCGTCTTATTACCCAAGCCAAGGGGAGGAATTAGCAGAGCGCCTCCACCAGGAGTAATCCAGTAGTTAATGTCATCCATAATAAAGTGGTCTCTCCACTCGATTTCACAATCAGTGAGATTAATAGTGAGGTTCTCGCAGGAAGAAGGAATATTGGGAATATTATTAAGGAGGCAGGAAGAATAGTTTCCCATAGTACCGTTATAATCGCACAATATCGGAAGGGTAAAATTTCTTTCTCTATTGGTTCTTATATCAAACACGGATACGACAGTGTTGTTAAGTATGTCCTTCTCCATACCCTTGATATCATAAATTATGCTGGACCAACTCTTTTGTAGATAGCTTTCCGTGTCTTTGCTCTTGTTGAACGTTCTCGATTCTATGACTGTTATGTTTGTTATGTTAGTCAAGTCTTCCACGTATTTCATTGTCGAGTTTATGCAATTTGCCTGATAAATCAGAGATAGATCTACAGTCTTATTCTTAGTTTGATTAGAAACAGCATTAGTTTTAACAGTAGAACTTTGGTTCTGGGTAAAATTGGTTTGAACGTTTTGAGAAGATTTGTTAAGAAAAATGAACAGCAGAACAACATTCAGAACAATAACTATTATTATTATAAAAATTAGAGTGTTTGGCATAATAAGTTTACAATTTTCTGGGTTATAAAATTTATAATTCGGTGCTAATATTCGAGTTTATCGCGTCGTTCTATATGAATTATAAATTCTGGTGTTACGTCATGGTCTTTCATGATTTGCTCTATCTTCTTCCATTCCATTCTCATCAATTTTTTCTATCACCTTACTTTTCATGAATTTTAACCTTTTCGCTTGTTCAGAACAGTTTAAATTGTTTACCTTCCTAGACTTTTTCATGGACCAAGACAACTATAAGATGATAAGCCTAGCATTGGGAATAGTCTTTATAATAGTGCTAGGTCTCTATCTATCGAATACCACTGGTTATGCTGCTCTGACTTGCGCCAATTTTGTAGAGTCTTACAAAGTTTTGGAACCCTATAAGGCTTATGATTACAATGTGACATGGGGAGAATTGTACCTAAAGATACTGGACAAGGTAAGCATAAACATACCATCAAACAGACCTGCCTACATTTCTTATAATCTGTGCAGTCCTTGCAAATACAACATAACATTCATATCAGATCTACCCACCAATTTCTTCATCTTTGATCAGTATGACAATGATAGATATTTCAATAGGACATCTGCTTTTCCCTTGGTGAGCGATACAAGCAGCAAAAGTACAAACTTTAGTTTTGAGCTGGCAACAGCAGGAAAATATTATTTCATATTCGACAGGAGTGCTCAGGGAACAAACACCAATGATCCTGCTACTGGTAGATTGATAATTTACGAATTGAGAGGGTTCAATCAGACAACAGTAGTCACCAAATACAAAGAAATAACAAAATACAGGAATGTCACAAAATGTGAATAAAAACATTATAAAGAGTAAGTATTTTATACTTTTCTAAATATACCCCCAAGAAAATAGCTTGTCGCTGTCCGTGAACCATCTCTCACCTATGTCAGTCCTGTAAAACATGTTCGGAATGGTTATGTTAGAGATCTTGTTGTAAGCTGATTTTCTAGCCTCTTCCATGGTAGTTCCTGTGCCAACCACAACAAGAGCATAGCCGGAAATTCCTGCCAACACCCAATTGTTGTCCACTAACTTAACATCACCTAAATGCACACCCTCTTGGACAGGTTTTTTAAAAATTATTGTTGCGTCCTCAGAGTACTTCCTGAACGCGTCGTGATCCGTGAACGGAAACGGTGGAACAGCTATGACTATTCCTATCTGAAAACCTTTTTGGGTTTTAAGTTCAAACTTGTCTTTTTTTGCTAATGCGTACAGGAATTCACCCCACTCGCTCAGAACACCGTCCATCTGAATGCTTATGGTTGGATAACCAAATCTCGCAGTCCACTCAGTTGGGTATATTCCTCTTCCATTCACTATAGTGTTGATATCTATGTAACCTACATAACCACTTTGCTTTAATTTTTCTTTCATTTTCAGAAGAGTTTCATTAAAAATTATATTAGAATTTATCCAAAACATAGATGTATTACCGCACCAATAAGGTTTTCCGTTTCTCCTTACGTACATTATGTGATTTTTAACGCATGCACAATATACCTTATCGTTATAATCTATAACATTAATATCTTTTTTACATATCCATGAATTTAGTTTTTTTACTCTTTCTATAACTTCGTATTGTAATCTTGAGGAATTTGCGAAATGATCTTTTATCCATCTCTTTCCAAATCTTTTTCTAATTTTTATTGTACCAATCTTACCAGTTTTAAGCAATAATTCTTGAATGTCATCTGCCAATTTTTTTGAAGACGTATAGAAAATCCTGTATCCATTTTTCATTAATGTTCCATCTCCCAAGGTGAACCATTTTAAAAATATTTCTATTTGCCTTAGACTTAGATTTTTTATAAATTTAGGAACATACTTTTCAGGAGCTTTGCCAAATTTTTCTAAATAAGTACTGAGCTGTTTGTTATATGCGTAAAATTCGTTCCATCTTATGGAAAATTTAAAGGGCAGACTCAACAATAATTCTCTTATCAAATCTGATTTTTCCTGACTTTTTTGAGATATTGATACTTTACCATAAGATACAGAACCATCTGATAGCCATATTCCCATAAAGGCTAACCAGTTGTCCATGATAATCTTTTTCTCCCCTGTTTCTTGGAACAATACTTGGTTACCACTACGATGTCCTATTTTTACTGAAGGCAAGATGAAGTATTCTTCTTCCGTACCCAACCAATTACCAGTCCTTTTTATTAGAGATTGATATTCTAAGTTCCTTGCTTTAACAAACTTAAAATTATTTCTATTTCTTTTTGCATCCCATTGGGAGGAAACGTACATATTGTGATCAGGAGTTACAACAATATCCAAAGTGTTATTTTGTATGGATATCAACTTTTTATGGTGATCGAAAGAAACTACAGCAAAGGATTTATTGTACTCAATAACATTCGTAGCGGGATTTAGCGTACAGATTTTATCATCAAAATTAATATTTTCGAATGGCTTCCATCCATTGTCTGTTAAAACTTCTGTTTGCCTATCATAACAACCCATCTCCCATGTAGATGGTCCGATATTACCTGGGAACAACTTTTTGTGCTCAAAATTAACATTTATTGGATAAGTAAAATCTTCTCCGTTAAAGAATGCTCCAATAGCAACTTCGACACCAGATATAAACTTTTGTATTTGGAAGGTTTTTATCTTTTTAGACCATCTTAGTTTATATAATTCTAGAATCTGTATGACATCCTTTCCATCATCTTCCTCTCCGACAAAGGACAATTCTTTTTGATCCCCCTGTCTAAGTCCGCAAGGTTTGATAACATATCTGTCTGGATTTTTCTTTACAAAGTTGATAGCCTCGTCGAAATCAGTAAAAGCCCAGCTGGGAATGACATTGATTTTCGCGTCTATCATTTCCTTGTATCCAAAGTCTCTGTCTATCTCCAATTTGTCCGTGTACTCGCTACCGCCAACTACAAGCTTTCCTTCTTTTCTTAGTTTGTCTGCCAAAGACCCAAAGCATATGTCATCAAAGACAATGATGTCAGCCCAGTCTTTGAATTCTTCCCAGTTGTCAACCTTTTCGACAAAACCGTCGCAAACATCCTTGTTGTTCTTGTCCTCTATGAAGTATTTCACTTCATGCCCCTCGTTCTTGATCTTCCAAGCCAAGTCCCCTATGCAGGCTTCTTTGGAAACGAAGAGGAATTTTTTCTTGTTGTTTGTCATAAAGTTAGAATGTATTGATTAACATATAAATTTTCTCAATTAAAACGTTTTAAATATTATTTCCTATAACTCTCTATTATGCCGATGTGGCAGAATCTGGTAACGCGTCAGTCTCGAAGGGTTCAAGAAAACTGATGCCCGCAAGGGCTTGCAGGTTCAAATCCTGCCGTCGGCGCTCATAATTCAATTCTGAAGTCCTAAGGTGTTCTCTACATAGAAATAGGGCTAAGGTTAAACTATGAAAGAAAAGAAGTTAGACATCCTGAATGTAGAGAAGAGACTTAACAGCTATACAAAAATAATCTATAAGCTACCTGAAAGGAATAGAGACCTTATACTTGAATTTCAAAAGGAATGTTTTTCTCGTGGTCTTTCCAATAATAGAGTTCTCTTCTACATCTATAGGCTAACTGTCATAGCTAGAAAACTGAAGAAGGATTTAGACAAGCTAGACATAAAGGAGATAAAGGAACTTATAGCTGATATAGAGAGAAATGACAATTATACCGAATGGACTAAAGCTTGTTATAAATTAGCTATCAAGAAGTTTTATCAGTGGTTGGATAAGCTTGAATGGGATAGTAAAGAATATCCTGAGAGGGTCAAGTGGATCAAGACAACTGCCAGGAAGGAAAGGCTGAGAGATCCTGTTATTCTTACCAAAGAAGAGATATTGAAACTCTTTAACGTGGCTGAAGGAATAAGGGAAAAGGCTTTAGTTTCTTTTATGTATGAATCTGGTTGTCGTTGCCCAGACGAGCTATTGCACATGAAGGTTAGTGATATAGTGTTTGATGATTATGGAGCTAAGGCAAAACTTCATAGTGGAAAGGTAGGATCAAGAATAATAAGAGTTATTTCATGTGTCCCACACCTTAAATCATGGATACAAACAGAACATCCAAAGCCTAATTTAGATAGTTATCTATGGGTTAATGAAGGATCAAGAAATCATGGGAATGTTATAAGCTATTCTTCCTTAAAGTTCTTGATAGACAAATGGAGAGAAAAAGCTGGTATAGAAAAAACAATAACACCTTACACTTTCCGAAGGACTAGATACACTCATCTAGCTACTAAGATACCAACACCTGCACTTTATAATTTTATGGGCCAAGTTCAAGGTTCAGATGTTATTGAGAGGTATGTTAAGCTCTCAGGAGAGGATACTGATGAAGCTATACTTAATTTCTATGGTTTGGCTAATCCAAATAATTCGGATATAAAGCCCTTGTTCTGCTCCAGATGTGGAAAGCAGAATGCTCCAGAATTAGAGTATTGCTCCATATGTAATGCTCCCTTAACTGAAAAGTCCAAGCTAAAGGTTGAAGAGCAAAAGAAGCAGGAGATTCAGGATCTAGTAGAGGTATTGATACAGAAGAGGATGAAGGAGTTGGAAGCTGAAATGAAGTCAAAAGTTAAGTAATCAACTATTCATTAATCCCTATTTTAAAATCAAACAAGTCTTCTTTAAGAAGAATATTTACAATCTTTTTAAAAGAAGATAATATAATTTTAGCTATTGTTTCAAACTTTACTCCTTCCGTTATTCGATGCAAGCTAGTAAATAAATTATCTAGTTCTTTCTGAACATCTTCAGGATGGATTTTCTTGATTTCAGAAAAGTTTGATTCAAAAAATCCTAAATCTATATTGTTCTGTTTTGCTGCTATAATTCTTGAATAGTTTGGAATAAGAGTGAGTAATGTCTGCATTTGACTAAATGGTCTATCTTTAATTTTTTCTTTTATTTCTACTAAATCAGGCATTCTGACAGATTTTGTATCTGTTATAAATTCATTTATTAATCCTTTTTTAATCATGAGAGAACAAACAAAGTAATCAGAATAGAAGTTTTCTATAGCAGATTTGACAAAATCGTCAATAAAATTACCTTTTTCTGAAGATATTTTTTTATTCCATTTTGTAAATAAAAGACCTGTCGGATGTTCATGTAATAGATGGCATAACTCATGACATATTGTAGCTTTTACTTCATCTAAAGAATATGTTTTCATTAGAGGTTCGAACAAGGCAATATAGGGTTCAGGAAATAGCTGTGCTGCAGCAACAAAACCAAGAAATCGATTTGTAAAAATGTCCGAACAAAACTTTCTTTCACTAACATCTATTTTAATTATTAAATAATCTATTTGTGGTTGTATTATTTTTAGGTAATTTTCTATAATTTCTTTATATGAATTCTCTCTTTCTTTACTAACTCCATTATTTTCTACTATAATTTTAATCATACAATCAACGTCGACGGCATTAGTGAGAATTTATTCTAAGTCGTAGATAAACTATTTAAATTTGACAAATAAGAATCTAACTATGACTCAAAGCGATGAAGAACCTGTCTTTAAAGCTTTTCTTAGAGATCTATCAAAACTTAACAAAGGTATGAAAAAGAATCTAAAAGAGTATGGAATGGAAGACCTTTATGGTCTTTTTCTTGCAGTTACATTTATGATAGCGTTGACATTTGGTGTGTTGACTTCTTTCTTTATGTCAGCTGAAGGAATGAACTTCGCTGTTATAACATTTTTCTTTACATTATTAGGAGGTGCTGGTGCGTTCTTGCTTGTAGGGTACGTCTTAATACCTTTATACCATGAAGCGTATACTGAAAAAACTATTTTAAAAACCCTTTTATCTTACCAGATTCTTGATTTACTTATTGGAATTGTGTTGGCGATTATTTTATGGTCAAAATTTCCTATTGGAGGGAGTGGTCTAATTTTCTTTGCTTTAGCATTTGTTCATCCAATTTCAAAAAATCTTTATGGCGCAGAGAAAACCATAGAAGACCTTAAGTCCACTTTAAACAAAATTTATGTAATTTTAATCATTTTACAAGGAATCATTACTCTAATATTAAAATTCGCACACTTATTCTAAATCGTCAATTATTTACTATTTTAAATTTAAGCTATTAATTTATTATATGCCAGATTTTAAAATTCATAAAAAAATAGATGATGAAGTTTTGAAGCCATTAAGAGTTATTCCTAAAGATTTTAACACAGAACTAATTCATAAATCTATGGATGAAGGCTCAGTTGATCATGGATGGATCCATAGAGTAATAGATAAATGGCATGACCCAGAATGGTTTGCAAGATGTGGTTTTCATACTTCAAAAATGGGTAATATTCCTGAATGGAACTTTAAAAATTATGTGTATACCTTTAGAGTAGCAAAGATTCATGTTCTTACTGATGAGTTAGCTTCTAGATATAAATCCAAATATAGAAAAACTGCAACAATAAATTATCTTAAAGGGACTGTAAAGAAACAGTTAAAGAAACGTTTCAGAAGGCAATTTAATCCTTAATCTTCTAATTTTGTTCACCAGTCAGATTGTATTCAAAAATTCATAATCTCTTACTATATTAATAATATCGTTTATGGATTTTTTAAGGGTATGAAAACTTCTCACATATTTGTTTTTATATGCGTCTTCAGCAATTTTTTCTCTTTTATCTATTTTTACTTCTATTTGATTTTCTTTAATTTTATTAGAAAGACATAAATAGTATTCTTTTACTTTGTTTAAAGTAACATTCGAGGGTAAATCCAAAAATTCCTTAGATATGTAAAATAACTTGAATAAAAACTCTTCTATATCATCTCTAATTACAGAAAGCTCTGTATCAGATTTAGTCAATTCTTTATCCAGCTCACCTTTACCAGGAAATTTTAAACTGTCATAGTTTTCTAACATAAATCTATTGATGTAATCAAGCTTACGTGGATTAAAAAATAGTGAACTAAAAACTAAAGAAAAATAATATAATACTCTGTTACTGTATATGATACCTTGTTGTGTCTTTAATTCTGCTTTAAATTTGCCTATAATATCTGTTATCTTGAGCTTACTGTCTGATAGATTGTTTATAATTTCTTTGATATTATTGTCTATAATTTCATTTTTGTATTCATCAAAAACTTTGGAATCGTAAAGAAAATATATTTTATCATCTATAGCAAACGCAGTAGTTGCTTTAGTATCAAAGACTCTTATATATCTAGATATAAGCTCTTTTGTATTTTTATTATTTTTTAGTATATTTTTTGTCTCGTCATCGAAATCTACATAGAAACTAGGAAGATTTTCTACTAATCTTATTGGAATAATTGTCAAAGTAGCTAAAATTATTAGGCTTATTAAAGTATAGTTTAAATTCAAATTGCTTGTAAAAGAAATAAATAAAAATCCTATTAGGCTAATGAACTCAATCCTTCTGGAATTAGAAAAGAAATTTCTTGCATATCCTAACAAAGCCACTGTTATTGCAAATGTAGCAGGTATTATCAAGAAAATAGAGCTATTAAAAACAGCAGCTGGAATTAATGTGGGCAATAGCCAAAAACCAAAGAATTTTCTTAGATTGCTAGTCTGTTTTTGATTCAATTGAGAACTAAGAAAAAATTCTATAAACCACTCTATTGGTATAATCAATAGCAAAAATGCTATTATCAATTCCAATCCTATTGATTCTAAGCTTGTAGAAAACTCCCACAAATAAGCTGTTCGTAAAATTATCAAAAATGTAAAAATATAAATTAAAGCTTTCAAAAAAGGATTAGCAGCAAAATTTAACAGTTTATATTTTATATCTAAAGTATTAAATCTAGGCATGATAATAATCATATTTAAATCTTGATAAAATAAGCTTTTCTTATGAGTAATGACGATACCGGTTCTGGTGCGGGAATACTTCTAGGCATACTTGGACTTACCTTTCTTGCTTATGCTTTGAGCAAGAAGAGGTGCGTATACTGTCAACAGGAGATGCCTTCTTGGTCTAAAAGATGTGCTTTTTGTGGAGGGATTAATCCATGACAGACATAAGTTTCTTTGACATTGGTAAAAGAACAACGCCTATAGCAAAGGCAACATCTTCAATAATTAGTCTAATTGTTTTTGGCATACTAAGTTTAAGCTTTATCAATAGTATAATTCTTCCTTCGACGCTTATTTGGGTTCTTGGAACATTTTTAGTTTTTCATTTAATAAGTAATTTGACCGAATCGTTATGGGAAGTCTGGGATCAGAAAAGAGTAGCTTGTAGTAAATGCGGTAGCATCTTGAAAGTAGAAAACAGATATTTTTGTGAAAAATGTAAAAAGCACATAACTATAAAGAAAACAAGAAAATGATAGCATGGTAGAAAAAAGAAGGTTGAGTAAATTTGAAATTACTGGATTTATTTATGTTTTAGCATTTGCATTTCTGCTCCTAATAGATAACATATTGAAAACATCCTATAAAACAATTACTTTTTATTTTTACATTGAATTTTTGAATATAACTGTAAATCTAAATATCATTATTGAAACTATTGTAAACGTAATGCTTTTGATAATGTTTCTATCTCTTTTAGTCTGGGCTTTGGTTAAAAAGAGAGACAAAATAAATGATGCTTTCAATGAATTAAAAGCATATTTCAATTTTTTTGACATTGTCCCTGGATTATCTATAGGGTGGCTACTCTCAATTGTATTCCTTAAAACAACGATAACATATCCTACTTTTTTCTTAGATATTTCGGCTATCTACTTTACACTTGCAGGATTTAGCTTTACTGCAGGTTCATTTTATTATAATATAAATAAGAACATTAGAAATGGTTTTTTTAGATCATCATCTTTGTTTGCTATAACTGGTTTTATAACTCTTTTATACTATCTTTTCTACGATATCATACTTAACATCAATAATCCTATTGTTGGACCTGTCATGATAATTTTTTTACTTATTATTGGTTTCTTATTTTGGGTTTCTTTTAGACGTCTCTTAATTTTAATATCAATGATTCCAAAGATGAATAATTAAAGATAAATTATTTATATCCCTATAGAACGAACGATTTCTAAATAGTTCAAATCTTTTAGTAGTAGGTTTCCTGATGCCATGCCATGGTTATCATTCAACCAATACTATAAAATTTATATGTTATTTTCTAAACAGGTTTTGCCCTTTCCTGAAGCTCTTTCATTTTTTTTGTTATTTGCTTCAGAACCCTCAAATCCATTCTATCCAGACAACCTTTAGGATAGCTTATAAGATCTACATTTATCCGAATAATTTCTTTGAGCAGTTCCTTCTTATGTTCTCTTGTCCTAGTTAGCGGAGCTACCATTCCCTGAACGCCACCCTTTTTGCTTTCTTCCTAAAGTACCTTGCAACCGTAGATCTCTGATCCTTGATAGAAATTCCATCAGGAGTATTTTCTACTTGACCTAAATATTTAAAGTGATTCACGCTTTGAAACATGAACTTACCAAATGGACTTGGAAGCTCCTGTTTCATCCACTGATGCAATTCAAACAATGAGTTAATATCGAGCAATGAGAACGATCCAGGAATAGGTTTCCATTGTGGCTTTTGCTTGTAATTGCCGTAAACAAAATTTGAATAAAACGCTTTACTGATTATCACACGATACAATGGATGTTCATCTCCCATGCAGACCCCCTCCTAAAAGGTTCGTTCTCAAAAGTTCATGGTTAATTCTACTATACTCCGCGGTAGTTCGGGCAAAAACTACCGAACGAACTACCCTACTATAAGGAATTTTTAACGAACTTTAACCCCATCTAACTCTATATTATTGTTTTTCTGGGAGTGTTGATATGCCGAACGAATTGATAATAATAATTGTAGGTTTGAAATATTCTTTTGGTCACTTACTATCTATTTGTTATAGTAAGATCATTCTCTCTCTACTACTACACAATTATTATTATCACCTTGTAGATTGAATTTCAATTGCTCTCTACCATAGTCATTAATAGCATAAAAGGATGTTTTTCCAAACGAATGACTAATCTTCTTCCTATAAAGAAATCCCATATCGTATAATTCTCTTAAATTGATACAAACATAATTAAAGGAATAAGGATTGTCTATTTCACCCCTCCTATACTGCCGCATTAATAATTCTCGTATTCTTGAAGAGTTCATAAATCGTTCGTTATTATGAAGAATAAACAGAATTCTCCTTTTTAGTCCACTCAATTTTACTATCTTAATATCTTCTATGATTTCTACCATTCTATCACATGTTGCTCATTTTTTAAGACTTAATAACATAAAATGTAGCCTTGGAGCATGTTGATTTCTTCACAAGTCCATATTTCTCTAATGAAGCAAGTATCCTGAAAACTTGCCCCTTTGGTAAGTTTAGTAAATTTCTTATGAAGTTAAAGGGCAATGGTATATCAACTTGTCTTAAAATGCTGAGGATAATCTGATCATTAGACAGGTGTTCTTTGTCTAAAATTAATATCTCTTTAGGGAACATTTTTAGCCCTTTAATCAGTATCTAAGCCTAATCTTTTACGACTTTCACCCTCAACGTATATCTCAATGTCTTTTACCGACATCTTACTAAAATCAAGATTTTTTGGTTTCATTAGTACCAGCTTCTTCCCTTATTTTGCTTCTAAAAAAATCAACTTTAGTAGCATACTTTCCAGAATTGACTATTTTTAGAAGCTTGTTATAGTCTTCAGTCGGAATCTCAAAAAAGACTGGCTTGAATTTTATCATATAAAAGATATATCACTGTTACCGACTTGAACAGGTACTGATAAGCTTATCAGTATATATTTAGGTATAAATTGTTTGGTAACAAAATATGCTATGTAGAATTGTTACCTTTTTATAAAACGGTAACAATATATTTTTCATATGCCTTTATCTGAGCTTGAAAAGCTATTCATGCCTAAAGAAATGGAATTTTTGAATGACCCAGCCAAGTTTGAAAGCAGTTACAATAAAAATATTGTCAAGACAACTAAATACAGAGCAAAGAAGCAATACTTGGAAATTATCAGAGAACTTCTTGAAATTGCTAAAAAGAATTCATATATGTTTAATGGAAATAACAAGGAAAGAATCAAGATTATAGAGCTTATTAGAAATTTTTTAGGTGAAAGAGTTAGAATAATAAATCAACCATTGAGCCAAAGTACAAAGAGAAAAATAATTAAACTTTTTGATAAAGTATTAGACGACATAGTAATTCAGACCGTTAAGAAAGGATATGAAGAAGATTGATTTAGAAACAATTTAAGATGTAACTTTTATGTCTCTCAATATTTTTATCAATTTAAGCAAGCAGTATGACACAAATATGGCTTCTTCTTTCTTTATCTGGCCTGATTTCATCCTGCCGTGAAGCAGGTCGTTTCTCAAATTTGCCTGATCATTATCTATCAGAAGAACCTTAAGAGACCTTTGAAAGTCCTCTCCTATCAATTCCTTGACTTGATCATCAATAAGAAGACCTCCCAAATCTATGCCTCTAAAGAATTTTGTTTTTTGATTTTCTAGAACTAAATCAACCTTGCCAGATTTTTGGATTATACGCCTTATTATCTCCTCAAAGTATGGAACAAGCGTATGTAGTCCTGATATATAGTCATTGGTATCGAATATGTGATTATAACCTCGACTAAGGGTAGGATATATGTCTTTTAGCTCATCTGCCTTTAGTAAGGAAACTACTTCTTCAAGCGTTTTAATCCCTAATTCATTTTCGAGCTCTTCAAGAGTTTTAGTAAGCATCAATTCATTCATCTTGATACCTAGAAGTATACTTTTCCTGACATAATAGTTAAATTTATCGTCTTCAGAGCTAAAGGATGCTATTGGCATCCCATCCTTGTTATACACAACTATAGGCAGAATAAATTGCAAGGGATTCTGGGCTTTTGACTCGCTTGTAGAAGTTAAAACTTTCTGATAATCTGGAAACAAGGAGTTATCATCTAATAATGCCTCGAATATATTACCTCTACTCTTAAGAAGAGAAATATACTTATAGACATAATCTTTAGTTATCGTAAATTCGGTTCTAATTTCCTTATAGATAATTTTTTGGTTAGTATCTTTCAATTTAAGTATGGCATCATCAATCTTGGCTTTAATCTCTTCCTGTTTCTCTGGGAATAAACTTTCCATAGACTTGTATTTTTTGGTTGCGTCAGTATAGAATGAGGATTGAATTAATGGAACTCCTTTTAATTCAGCCTCCTTTGTGTATGATTCTGCGATTTGCTTATTTAACGAATAGGCATCGTCTAATCCGTACCTTAATAAAATTTCTATGTGGTGCCTTAAGAAATGCTTATCGACTTGCCCGTTGTCAGCCTCTAATTTCGCTATGGTATTTCTAAGTTTCTCTGCACTCTCCCTCTTTATTTCATCTATATCCTTGATTCTATCAACATATTTTGACTCGATTTCAAGGAGATCCAGATGCCATCTCCTTTCGCCATCATCAATCAACTTAAGAATTGATTTATGAAGCGATTCAAATACTGTCTTAGCAAGCTCACCCTGCTTAAAGGAAAGACTTAACATTAGGGCAAACTCATATGCAAAGGGAGGAATCTCATAGAATTCTTGATATCTACCGTCTTTAATATATTTTTCAGCCGTTTTTAGCCAACCATCAACAGATTTTTTCATCCACTCAAAGCGATCGCTTCCAGTGCTAAAAGTCATTATTGCAAAGGAGTATCTGGCTTTTGATAGCTCATTAGCAGTTTCAGCATATCTCTGTTTATAGTAGTCTACAGCATCCTTTTTCCATTCGCAAAAAGGCAAATTAGAAAATGGAGCTAAATTCGCTTTTTTGAGATAGTAACCCCATTTATCTGTTATACCATATCCTAACGGGACATTCAATAAGTCAAATTCCCAACGTACTTGCTTAAGAGTTTCTTCATCCTTAGTTTCAATAGACCTTTTTCCAAGCTCATTCAGGTTTGCGTTTATATCATTTGAGAACATAGTTTCATATTCGCTATTAAGTATACATATTATTTCTTTATTGGTTTCCATATAATCCCTTATTTTAGACTTATACCAATATTTATATCTTAGCAGGTAGAAATCTATATATAAAGTATATAGAAACCATGAGAAATACCATCGGATTTATGAATTGAGTTCTGATAGTCTGCCGTCGGCGCATTTTTATAAATTTTGGACATGTATTTAATTTATGAACTACAAAGACGCTCTAGCTAAATTTTCTCAATACTATAAGGATAGATACGCGGTGGAATTTCCTACTATACTTAGCCTTTGCGATTTTAGAAACAAGAAAGTTCTGGAAATAGGGCCTGCCGAAGGTTATTTTGTTGAAGAAGCGTCAAAACTTACAAATGATATAGCAACCTCAGAAAATTCCGTTGATTTATCTTTTCCTGACAAATCCTTTGATACCGTAATTTCTAGATGGGTTGCTCAAAATATCGATGATTTAGAGAAATCAGTAAAAGAGATGTGCAGGGTCTCTAGTAGCAATGTAATAATAGTCTTGCCTTCGGAAGAGGGCGATGAGACAAAGTTATTGGAAGTAAAGTTTCCTGACAAATCTGATTCGAGGAAGAAAAGGTCAATGGACATAAAGAAATGGATTCTTGAGTCAGGTTTTAATGTTAAAGAAGAGAGAAGGTTATTGAAATTCCTATTCCCTGATGCAGACGAGGCCATAGAAATCTTTTCTGCCTTAGGCTTTGATAACAGCCTATCAGACGAAGAAAGACTAAGTTTAAAAGAATTCTTATTGGAAAGAAAGAAAAAGGATGGCGTTCATCTTACTCAAGGTGCTTCATTTATCTGTGGCTATAAATGAATATTTAAAATATAAAAAGCATAAAAGAAATTATCGAAGCGCCGATAGTCTAGCGGTAGGATATCAAAGCTTTGCTGTATAGGCTTGCCAAGCTGACGACCCGGGTTCGAATCCCGGTCGGCGCACCTTTAAATTCTGGTTTTCTCTATAATTAGAGTATGAAAGAAAAAGGTTTGAAATACCTGAGTTATTTGTCATTGGTAGTGGGACTTTCTTTTTTAGGTGTAGTCTTCATTTACTATGCGGTTGTTTTTAGCGCTTCAATAGGTCTGTTGACAGATCAGAATTCGTTCAGTTACATACAGCAATCAATAGGAATAAGCATTCAGCAGCTATATTGCAATCTATTTTTCATGATGTTCTCCTTGGGTTCATTTGGCGCGATACTAACTTACGCAGGCCTTGTGCTAATACCTAAGATAATAAAGGAATACACGTAGTGCGTAGCAATTACCATCAACAATATATATAGACCTGATAAATAATTTTTAGTGGTCTAATGTATGAGGACATAGAAGCAATAAGGAGAGAGGTTTTCAAAAAAACGCAAAATGAGCCTCTGGCATCCAAACCTTTGCCTCATGAAATAATAGACATAGAAAAGATGATAGAGGAGACACCGAAAATAGCACCCCTATTCGTAAAGATAGAGAAATACAAGGAGATTCTTGAGAGCATACAGAAACTGAAGATGTCAATGAAAAACATCCAGTTCCTCTTGTCCTTCAAGGAGCAAATCAAGAAAATAGACACAGAGTCCGATGAACTGTTGCTCAGGACCATACAAGGCTTCTCCCAAGCTGTTAACGACTTCAGCATGAACTTCGCAATACCAAGGGGACTTAGCTATATTCCCAAGCCGCCTCTTGAGGAAAGAGTCGATGCCTCTGTTTCTGATCTGGGAACCAAGATAACCAAGTTAAGGGAAGAACTGGAGAAAATAAAGATTTAGTAACATTTAAGTTCAAGTCCTTGTCTATATTTTTATAGATTGAAATGGATTGGTTTGAGTTTTTATCGGACATAAGCAATACTATAGAGCCTTATATAACCCTAATCATATTCTCGCTATGGTTTTCTTATATAGCTAAGAAGGAAAATCACATGCTATCCCGCGTCAGCATACTAGAGTCTGTTGTCGGATTTTTGATAGTGATGATCGTGATTAGCATGTACAAAGTTAATTACATTGTTCCTAGTGATTATGCTTTCTACACCTTTTTCTCGGCCGTAGGACTCCTATGGGGAACCCAGGGCTTGGTGTGGGGGCTGGTCTTTTGGCTGATTCCCATTGAGAGGATTTTAAAGATAGAGTTTAAGAAACATAAGATAGCTACATATCCTTAAAATTTTAAATACTCTAAAACAAAAGTTAGATTTATGCGGGGGTCGCCCAGTCTGGTCAAAGGCGCAAGATCTAAAAATGCGAAGCTTAGGATGCGAAGCTCAGAAACCCATGAGAGACCTTGTGGGTTAGTCCCTTCGTCGGTTCAAATCCGGCCCCCCGCATGATTTTTCATGTTAATTCATCTGTCAAAGAAATAAGATCAGTTTGCTTGTAATAAAATTCTTTTATCAGAAAAACTGTTTAAAATTGTTTCTAATTCCTTTAATTTTTGTTCCCTACCTTCCTGTACTATTTTTACCCTTTTTTCAACCATCTCTTTCTCATTCTTTAACTCCCAAATTTCCTTCTTTAATCCTTTCACGTCGTTCTCCAAACCGCTCTTTCTTTTTATAACATCTTGAGACGTTATCTTTTCTTCCTGTTTTTTCAGTTCTTCAGAAAGCTTTAGATATTCATTGATAATTTTTCCAATGGCATCGTTTTCTATTATGTTATTTATGATATCCAAAAACTTGTCGCTGTCCTTCAAGGTCAACTCTTCTTCAAGAATTTTTATCTTTATGTCTCTGAGAGCAGACTTGAAGATATCCCCTCTGGAATCCTCAGACAATATTAAATCTAAAGATCTCTGTAAATAATAATCCAAAACCTTATTTTTAGCAGACCAATTGTATTTTTTCAGAGGTATCTCTACTTGAGATATGTATCCTATGAGTTCAGATTTTTTGTTTTGCATTTTCCGTCTTATTTCTCCTTCCATCATTTTCATTTCTAAAAACCTTTTCCACTCTCCACTCTCAGGTAATTTTTCTAGCTCATTTGAAATCCTACACTCTTTTTCTCCAGCCTCTTTCAGCGCCTTTTCTAGTTCGCTAGATTCATTTCTATTAAGTTCTTGCGTCAGTTCTGATATATCGGCAACAAGCTTCTTTGCTTTTAACATCTTCAGATTAGAATCTTTGAAATCCTTTAGCATGTTGCCTAGCCTATTGTCTATATCGACCATCTGGAAAAAGGTTTGTACCACCTCTTTTCCTTCCTTTTCAAACAATATTTTAACAGACGCATAGTCCTTTACCGCTTCAAGGTTTACAGTGCTGATCAATTTATCAGTTTCTTCATTGAAGCTGAGAACAGAATTCATGTCTTCTCCGACCGGCTTTTGCAGGTGCCTTATCAAAAAGTCCATCTTGTCAACAAAGCTTTTTCTACTGCCTACAGCTTTTCTTATAACTATCGGATAGGTTTTCTCTGGATAAGTAGCCTCCTCAAGAATCTTCAGTTGCTTTTGCATATCATTAGCAACCGCCTTTAAGTTTTCATGCTCTTTTTTGACAGAATCTTTTAATGACTCAAAGTCTTTTTCCATCTTGCTTCTTAAAAAACCTTCTATTTCTGAGAGTGAGATCTTAATCTCTTCAGTTTTCACGTCCTCTTTTTTACCAAAAGCCTTGTCTAACCAGCCCAATTCAATCAAAAATATATAATGATGCGAAAAATAAATAATAAGGTGAATTAATGGATTTGCTGGAAAAACTGGTCAGCACTTTCGGGGTAAGCGGGAACGAGGATGCTGTCAGGGATTTGATAATGGAAGAGATAAAGAATTATGTTGACGATGTTTTCGTTGACAAGTTAGGCAATCTGATCGCGCACAAGAAAGGGGAGAGACCAAAGGTGATGCTGACAGCCCATATGGATGAAATAGGTTTGATTTCAAAGGGTATAGAGGGCAGGGGAAGAATATTGTTCTCGACCATAGGTTTTATAGATCCGACAATGCTTTTAGGAGAAAGAGTGCACATAGAGACGGAGAAAGGAATAATTCATGGAGTGATAACCTGCAAAGAGGTTAATGATGGGACCATCTTGAGTTGCATACCAAAGATTGATGAGTTATTCGTCGATACCGGTCTGAGCAGAATTGATCTCAAAAAATTAGGGATTGATGTTGGAACGTTCATGACACTGGAAAGGGACCTTTACTACTTAGGTTCTGACAAAATAATATGCGGTAAAGCTTTTGACGACAGGATAGGCTGCTACGTGTTGATAGAGCTAGCCAAGAGATTGAAGGAAACTAGCAAAAACGAGATATACTATGTTTTCACGATACAGGAGGAAATAGGACTGGTCGGAGCATTGACTTCAACCTACATAGTCGAACCTGACTGGACAATAGTGGTTGACGTTGCAGAAGCAGCAGACGCTTGTGGAGAGGTAACAAAAACCATTGGCAGAGGACCCTGCTTAACGATTAAGGATGCCCAAACCATAGGAAACAGAGTCTTGAACAAGCACATAATGGAAATAGCTAAAAAGAACAAAATACACATACAGAAGGATGTTAGCGACGAGGGCACAACTGACGCTGCGAGCATATCAATAACCAAAGGCGGAGTGCCTTGCACTGTTCTTGGCATATGCGTTAGAAACCTCCACACCGCGACGTCGGTAACAAACGTAAAAGACATAGAAGAGACGATAAAGATTTTAGAGGAATTGCTAAAGATTTCACCTGATGGCGAACTCTGGAAATAAACTTTAAATAAACTTGAGCATTATTTTTATATTATTCTATTAAGGTGATGGGATGGGTAAAACCGAAGAAAATTTAAAAGCTGCATTCGCAGGAGAATCGCAAGCCAACAGGAAATATCTGGCATTTGCAAAAAAAGCTGAAGAAGAAGGGTTTGTCAACATTGCAAAGTTATTCAGAGCAATTGCCGAAGCTGAAACAGTCCACGCCTTGAACCATTTGAGAGTGTTAAAAATGATCAAAACTACGAAGGAAAACTTGCAGGCTGCCCTGAACGGAGAAACTTATGAGTTTACGGAAATGTATCCAGACTTCATCAAAACTGCGACAAAAGAAGGAATCAAGGATGCAGTAATATCATTTAATTATGCTAACAACGTAGAAAAAATACACGGAGAATTTTACAAGAAAACTTTGAACTCGATTAATAAAAATAAAGATATAGAAGAAAAAGAATTTTTTGTTTGTCCAGTATGCGGCAACACTTTTGAAGGACAAGCACCAGATGTTTGTCCCATTTGCGCAACTCCTAAAGAAAAATTCAAGAAAATTTCATGAGGTGATAAATTGTCTGTTAAAGAGGTTAATGAAAAATATAGATGCAACATATGCGGAAATGAAGTCATAGTAACTAAAGTTGGTGGCGGGACTTTGGTCTGTTGCGGAGAAGAGATGGAACTAATCGAACCTAAAAAAACCAAGAGATCTATGTTAGAAGAGGGTTTTGAAGTTGAAGATAAAGAGGAAAATGATGAAAAAGAACCCAAAGAAAAAGAAGATTACGAAGAAGATGAGGAAGAAGAGGAGGAGATTTAATATGATGTCAAACATACCTATTGATTTGAAAAAAGTTGATAAGAATAATATTAACAAAGAGATAGCCAGGATAGGAATGATAGCAGAACTAGATGCAGTAAATCTTTATGAACAGCTTGCAGCCATGACAGACGATAATGATATAAGAGAGGTACTTCTAGACATAGCAAAAGAAGAGAAGACGCATATGGGAGAGTTTCAAGCCTTGTTGCTAAGAAATGATAAGCAACAGGTTGAAGAGTTGAAAAAAGGCAAAGATGAAGTCGATAAAACTACAAAATGACAATGGAATGATTAAATGAAGGCTTATACTAAGAATGATGAATTAGAAAGTTCATTGAAAGAGAAGCATACGCCTGTAATCAAAGCTCCTGAAAAGGTCAGAACCAATGAAGAATTTGAAGTTATAATAAACATTGGAGAAAAGGTACCTCACCCAAATACAATTGAACATCATATAAAATGGATTCAAGTGTTTGCTGAGGTTGAAGAAAGGGCTTTTAACCCTGTCCATGTTGCAACCTTTGATCTCGGCCCAACGTTTGCAGAACCTAAGGTTAAGTTCAGAATGAAACTGGAGAAAACAGCAAACCTAATTGTTTTAGGGTATTGCAACCTTCATGGGATTTGGGAAAATTCGATGAAAATAAAAGTAGAGTAGCCTCTTAATTATCAGTGGGATTTAACCAGTTCTTCAATGACTATTATAAGTAACATAGATAATATTAATATTCCAAAGAATTGAAATGTCAAATTTAAAAATTTCATTGAAAATTCTGAAGTTGAAGAGCTTATTTCTCCTCTAAGCGATTCCAAAATTGATTCTATAGATGAGAATGGTGTTTCATTTTGTGAGGATGACGTTTCTGTAATAACATTAAAGCAATGAGAAAGCATAGTATTGTTCCAGTTATAAGTATCGTTTGCCCATTGATTCCAGCATACTGTTCCTGAAATACCTGTTGTATCTATTGTTTGATTACACCAACCAGAAGTTCCTGACAAGTAGCATGTGGAAGCATTTGACCAAACTCCTGTTAAATTATATCTAAATATAGCGTTACTTAATCCTGAATCATCACTCCATAAAACAGTTATGTTTACTATTGTTCCTGCTGTTGCAGAACCTCCACTATTGTCACTATCAGAACTGTAAGTTGGCGGATTAGAATCTGAAACTCTGCAAACATTACCAAATCCGCAAAATAAACCACTGCAGCAGTTCTCACTTTTTGAACAGCTGGTTAATTTTTCACTGCACTCTGTATTATCATTTGGATCATAACTAGCAGGATTGCTTGAGTTACCATCACTGTGACATCCAGTATCATTAGCATCAATTAAACCATTACCATTATTATCTATTCCGTCACTACATTGAGGAAGAGGTTTACAATTTATTGTTGTGTTAGTGTCATTTAAGCCTCCCCAACCCCTGTTTTTATAGAAATCTGTTTTAGCCACGCAATAATCTACAATGTAATTGCCGGTTTGGTCGCATTTAACAGGAGGTAGTGTTGCAATGCCATTCTCACTCCAGCTGTCAAGCTCTATGTAATGTCCGTCCGGATGTACGACTCTGCATTCTACCAAACACTTGCCAGGTAGGCTGGAAGGGCAAAATCCATTAACATTTGTAGAGAACGTTTCCCCCAGAATTATACTAGTTTTTGACACCGAATAAGTATTTATTGTTGGTTCGATGTGACTGCATAGGTTTGTCACATTGCATACAGTGTGACTGTTGTAATTACCATCACAGTCTATTTTTGCATTGGTTCTACCACAATTATTGTCTGACCAATTCCTTACATCGCCGGGCTTTTCTACAGGAGGAACACTGCAGTTTAACTCAACAGCACCGTTACAACCAACAGTAAAATACTCTATGGCAGAACAGTTCATGTTATCATTAGTATCGTTACAACAAAATGTAACGTTATGATTATCATTAATTACAGAAGTCATTAAATTATTCCAGTTCCCAGAAGAGTTCGTCATTGTTACATTAACATCATTATCCAAGCTTCTACCGCACCAAGAACCTTCTTTATCCAAAGTCACATTAGCCCATATAGAGGAAGATTCATAAGTTATGTTTTGAGGTGATTGAATCGTTATAATGGGCGGAGTACTACAAAAATCACACATGGGATTACCTCTATTAAAAGGCTGTCCTCCAACACAACAACTTAATGGAAAACAATATCCAGACAATCCATCGCAACAGACATCTATAACAATTGTATGACATAAAGTATCAGAAAAAACCAACTTAGATTGAACAAGCAACAAAAACAGTGTAAAAATTAAAACATATTTTTTCATAATAATAATTCAAAATCCTTACTAATAAAGGTTTTAATCAATCATTATCTTTTTTTGGTTCTCTTATTTCTAGATTTTATTATTTCTTGAGTTATTATGATTAACAAAGCAAGCAATGCTATTATTCCAATTAACTGGAATATCATAATAATAAAATTAAATGGGTTTTGATAAGGAGCAGTACTTTGATATGGAGTAGTAATTTCTGGAACTGGTTGTTCTGAAGGTGGATTTTCTTCAGTATAATTCATCAAATATCCTCCTTCCGGTTGACAAACACCGTTAATATAGTATCTACATTGACTAGTTGATAAACTATAAACTAAATTAAATTGAAAAAATAAAAATAAAAAAAACATTAAACAAAAAACTGCATCTTTTTTCATATTGATACCTCAGTTATTATACGGATACTTTGTAGCTGCATGCAACGTAATTTAATCCTCTCAATGGTGGTAGGGTCACTTTCCACACGTTTGTGCCGACAAATGTTAATGGAACATTTTGACAAGTTTGTTCTGTTGCTGCTTTACCATAATATCTAGCCATAATTATTAAATCACTGCCATCTACTGCACCGTCTCCAGTAAGGTCCAAGTCTTTTTTCTGTATGTTACTATAACTCTTGTAAGTATCTGCATAAGTGCCCAAGAGTCTTGCTACTATTGCAAGGTCCATTCCATCTACCACACCATCTTTATTCATATCTGCCCTAGCACAGCCACTGTCCTTTGATGTGTCTACTATTTGTCCAAAGCAACTTTGTTCAAAGCTAATATCGCTATCATTAATTTTGCAATCTCTATTTGGATCTGGATATGGATCTTCAAATAGACGACCTGATAAGGTAAAGAAGCACGATTCCCCAAAATTTTGATTCCAACATGCTGCTTGTCCTGAACCGCATCCAAAAGCTTTGCCCGCAAGTCTCAAATCTTCATAGTCTATTTTGCCATCTTTTGTTACATCTGCTTTTTCATTAACACCTGCCGGGAAAGTAAAACTGCAAGCAGTACATGATCCTTCTCCATTTCCGCTCGGTAGATAAATTAGGCTCTCAAAGTTTCTAACTCCCAACATTTGATAGTCTACAGATGAAACTTTTTGTTCCAGTAGAACTATATAACCTGTGACATTTTGAATTGACGTTGCTCTGGTTAAGTATGCATAAACTGAAAATATAACCACAACTGAAATCAAGATTATCAATATTTGTTTATTACTAATTTTCATATTAATTTAATCATAAACCCGGTATATATAGTTTTCTATGTTTCTTTGTAGTTCATTCCCATTTCAAAGACTTTCTTGTTAAGCTCAAAGTACTTTGGAGGAACCGTTTCTTTTATTGTCTCAAGAACAAAGTTTTCCTTTAGAGGAAGCAATCCTTTGGAAACAGCATAACCTAAGATAAATATGTTTGAAGTAAGAACGGAACCTGTCTCTTTTTCAACAATGCTAGAAGCATTTAAGACTATAATTTTCCCTGAGAAAGGTTTTATGTGATTAACAATCTCTTCCATAGACGGATATTTCTCTCCGAAAGCTGATACGGTAATAGGCGGTATCTTGTAATCGTCTATAAGGAATGCGGTTTTCTGCTTTTTCGATCCAAAATAGGTTGTTCTTAATGCTTCTAATGGCTCTAAGGCTATTATCAAATCTGCCTCGCCTTCCAGAACCAAAGGTGTGTACATTTTTTCACCAAACCTGATGTGAATGGGTATGCTGCCACCTCTCTGAGCCAAACCGTGCAGTTCAGTTGTTCTAACATCATAACCTTGTTTTAAAGCAGCCTCAGCAATTATCATTCCTAATGTCAATGCTCCCTGGCCACCCACACCTACTACAATGACGTTAAATTCTTTCATTCTTTCTTCACCTTTCTAAATTTATCGTAAATCCAGAATATGAGACAGGTTATCAGATACCAAAATAAGATAGATAAAATAAAACCGAATAGAAATGCAAAAATACCTAATTTTAAAAAATTCAAAAAAACTATAGGAAATGCCAAGAATAAGAAAATTATGACACCTAATGTTTGAGTAAAAATTGGTGAAGAACCTAGAAATGGTGTAAAACTCAGATATATAAGGACAATAAAAATTATAGCAATTATAAAAACCTTTCTCCAGTCTGGCTTTAGGAATTGCTTTACGTTCATTCTTCTTTCACCGCGTGTATTGCTTTGTTAGGACAAATCTGAGCGCAGACCGCGCAACCCGTGCATATGTTCTTATCTATCTTATAGACTCCGTTCTCTTCACTTATTGCAGGGCAGGCTAACTCATGCAAGCAAATTCCAGCTTTTTTACAAACGTTTTGATCTATCTCGAATTTAGCAGTCTTTATTCCCTCCGCTTTTTTCTTCCTCATGGCCAATAGCTGGCACTCTCTCTTGGCAACTATGACTGAAACTTTATCCTTTTGCAAAAGTTCTCTTATTGTGCTTATCATTAGATTAACATTAAACGGATCAACGATTCTAACATCTTCTACGCCTAAGGCCCTTGCAACCTCATCTATGGCAACTTCTTTGCAAACTTCTCCCATTGCAGTTTTTCCAGTTCCTGGATTTGGTTGATGGCCTGTCATCGCAGTTATCCTGTTGTCTAAAACAATTATCAATGGGTTTGATTTGTTGAACACTGTGTTAACCATTCCTGGCATACCTGAATGAAAGAAGGTTGAATCACCCAAAAAAGCTATAACTTTTTGGTCAGTGACTTTTCTTATACCATGTCCTACTCCTTCGCTAGCTCCCATGGAAAAGATAAAGTCCTGAGTTTCGAATGGCTTGAAGACACCTAATATGTAACAGCCAATGTCGCCTGCATAGACAACGTCCACTCCCTTTGTCGCAACTTTAGCTGCATAAAAAGTAGCTCTATGAGGACAGCCTGGACATAAGATAGGAAGTCTTTTTGGCTCCTTTATTTTCAAGTATTTTTTCTTGTGAGCGACTAGATCAAAACTGTATTTCTTTCCTGTTATCTGACTGAGAACGTTCAAAATCATTTCCTCGCTGTATTCACCAGCATACGGAAAATAACCTTTTCCTAAAACTTTTAATTTTGGATTTGCTTCCTTGGCAAGCATTTTAACATGATTTTCAACTATCGGCTCTAATTCTTCGACAACAAGAACTTTTTTGAATCTTTTAATAAAACTCTTGATCAAACCGTCTGGCATGGGATAGGTAAAACCGATCTTTAAAACAGGCAACTGGACTTTCAAATCATCAAAAGCGTCCATCAAGTAATCAAAAGAGACTCCTGTGACTATTATACCCAAGTTATCCTTAACGTTTTTGTTAACCAAAAAATTCATGTTGGATTTTTCAGAAACTTCCTCTATCTTTTCTAACTTCTCATGAAGTTCTCTATGAACTTCAATCACATATGGCGGAAAGTTTCTAAAGGCAATGTCCTTTATGAATTTTCCTTTGGTATTGCCTTTGACGATTTTTCCCAGATTAACAATGCTTCTCATGTGCGACACTCTTGTGGTTGTCCTTATCAAGAAAGGTATTTTGAATCTTTCTGACAGTTCAAAGGCTTTTTTAACAAAATCCTTGCATTCTTGAGCATTGGAAGGTTCTAACAAGGGCAGGTGAGCTATTCTGGCAAACGGCCTAGAGTCCTCCTCAGATTGGCCAGAGCTCCAACCTTGTGGATCATCTGCTACAAGAACAACCATTCCTGCTTTTACTCCTGCATACGCTAGTGGGAATAGACTATCGCAAGCAACATTCAAACCAAAATGCTTGAAGAAGCACATTGACCTTACTCCTGATAAAGCAGCACCTGCAGCAACTTCCAAAGCCACTTTCTCGTTCGTCGAGTATTCAAAATAAATGCCTGCATCCTTTGCTATTTCTGCGTACGTGTCTCCTATCTCGGAAGAAGGCGTTCCTGGATAAGTAGAAGCTAAACCAATACCGGATTCTAAAGCTCCCCTAACTATGGCCTCATTCCCAAGAAGAAGAACTTTTCCTTTATCAAGCAAAACTTTGTGCATATAATTAATATCTGTGGCCTTTATATAAAATTATTTCATTTTTAATATATGTTTGATATGGGTCCAGAGGGATTCGAATTTTCTTTCATTTCTTTTTGACCTTTCTAATTCTTAATAAAGCATAAATGATAAGTAAAATGCCAATAATCAAAAATAACGGATATAAGAATTCTAATATCTTGAGATGAATACAACTTATAGAGTTTACTGTTGTTGTAGCTTCGTTTGGTGTTGTTGTGCATAAGAAATAAAGTTGATATACGTTTCCAATAAAAACAAAAATTAATGCTGGAATTGCAAGAAATATTATTCCGCTATAAAGTATAAAAAAATCTATCGTTCTCATGTTTAGAATTTAGTGATTCTTAGTTTATATGTCTCATCCCTCTGAAGAAACTGTGAAGAACATCAATATGGGCCCAGAGGGATTCGAACCATCGACATACCAATCTTTTCAATTAGCTATAATCTTTCTCTTATTATCTTTGCCAATCTTTTGATGCCTTCCTCTATCTTATCGTCATCAGTATTGCTAAAGTTCAACCTCATGCAATTCCTTCCGCTACCGTCAACGCAGAAAGCGGCCCCGTTAACATAGGCGACCTTAGCCTTTATTGCGTCCAAGAACATTTCTTTTGTGTCTATTTTTCCAGGCAGAGAGACCCAGATGAACATTCCGCCTTCAGGCTTTGTCCAACGAGAACCCTCTGGAAAATGTTTTTCCAAAGCCTTTATCATGACATCCCTTTTCTTTCTGTACATCTTCCTTATCTTTGGAATCTGTTTGTCTATGTAACCTGACCTTATGTATTCTTCTGCTATAAATTGAACAAGCATGTTAGTGCAAAGGTCCACTCCTTGTTTTGCTATGGACATCTTCTTTATTATCTCCTCGTTCGCAACCAACCAACCTAGCCTGAATCCTGGAGAAAGGACCTTGGAAAAAGTGTGTGTATAGATTACTTTTCCGCTCTTATCCATGCTTTTCAGCGAAGGAACGCTTTTGCCAGAGTAGTTCAATTCCGAATAGGCCTCGTCCTCTAGAACAAGGATGTCGTATTGCTCCGCTATCTCTAAGAGATGCTTTTTTCTTTCCAATGATAATGAAACGCCAGTAGGGTTTTGGAATGCCGGTATGGTATAAATAAACTTTATTGGTTTTTCCCTGTTTGCTTTTATCTTCTCTTCCAGAGCATCGGTCCTCATGCCGTTCTCGTCCATACCAATAGGAATGTAGCTTGGTTGATAGCAGTTGAAGGCTGACAAGGCCCCGACATAAGAGGGACACTCAACGACTATGTAATCGCCGGGATTTATGAGAATTTTAGGCGTCAGGTCCAAAACCTGCTGAGAGCCTGAAGTTATTATTATTTGTTCCAAATTACAATTTATCTTTCTAGTTTTTTTCATTCTTTTTATCAAAGCTTCCTTTAGTGGCGTTATGCCTTCTGTCGGACCGTATTGCAAGGCCTGGGTGCCATGCTTTTCTAGAACATTCTTTACTATTTTTTCAATGATTTTAATCGGAAAAGCTTTTGGACTCGGCATTCCTCCTCCAAAAGAAATTATATCAGGATTCTCTGTTAGCTTTAGCAACTCTCTTATCTCAGAAGCTTTCATAAACTCTGTTCTGTCAGCGTATTTCATAATTATAGTTGGTTAACTTTGTTAAAAAGATTTCTGTTATAAAATCTTTACAAAATTGATATTTTCCTTTGATTTTCTAATAAATATCTTGTCTCCGGTTTTGATATCAGCATATATTCTCTCTTCTTTTCTTCCGTCCGGCACTATCTTATTTTTACTGCTTCTGAAGAATTTGATGACAACTTCCTTGTTATCCGGGATTATTTTGCTTTTTTCAACTCTCTTCATGACTTTTCTATTTTTTATGAAACATGTTTTGTTAAAATATGCTGAACAGACAGGTTTTACCACAAGCTTCTTCTCATTTTCTTTTAAGACAGCACCACCAGCAGTCCAGTTATAGCCTGTAGAACCATATGCAGTAGCAACTATAATGCCGTCCCCTATCAATTCGTCCCCAAAAGCATCTCTTCCGTTTATAAAAATTCTAAACCTGCTTGCACTTTCATCATCCCTTAAAACAGAAATATCGTTTATTCCCCATCTTTTTATACCACCAAATAAGACTTCAATCCTTGTAACTTTTTCAATTTTATATTCTCTTTTTTTGATTTTTTTCAAAGTTGCAGAAAAAGGAATTTTTAATCTTTTAATTGAAAGTAACGATGCGTCTGGATATTCTTTGACAGCCCTAAAAACTGTCCCATCTCCACCAACAACTATAATAATATCATACCTGACTTTTTTGATTTTGCTACAAACGTCGAACTTTATTTTATTTCTTTTTAAGATATTTATTATTTTTTTAGCTTCATTCTTATAAAAGGGTTCGTTGTTGCTGAATAATCCAAGCTTCATGCCTATAAGTTAGAAATTTGAACATAAATAAACAGCTAATATTAAACTTTAAATAAATTACCAATTAATGATTTTTATGGATGAGGAAAACAATCCTGTAGAAGCTGCAGAGAAACCTAAATCAGAAGAGAATATCATAGTCATAAAGAAAACAAAAATCATCATAGCATTCGCTGCGGCCATAATTATAATAGGTGCAATAATAGGATACAGGCTGTTCTTCACAAGCAATCCAGACGGTAAAGTAGAGTATATAGCGAACTATAGTTCTGTTCTAGGTAATGCGAATGCAACTGTATACGTAATCGAGTTCTCTGATTATGAATGTCCTTACTGTCAAGCTTCTGAAGGAGAAAACCAAGAGGTGATTTCAAGACTAAAAGAGGGAGACCCCGCATGGGAAGCTCCAATGCCAAAAGTAATAGAAGATTATGTAAACACTGGAAAAGTAAAGCTCGTTTTCAGGAACTTTCCTTTGCACACAAATTCTAAGGAAGCGGCACTAGCAGCTAAATGCGCCCAGGAACAAGGCAAGTTCTGGGAGTATCACCAACTTCTGTTTAAAAACTATGATGCCTTAACGAGCACTGACTTGAAGAAATATGCTGTTGACCTAAACTTAAACCTCAGCCAATTCAACCAGTGCCTGGATTCAAACAAATACCAAAATAATATTGATAATGACATGAAAGATGGTGATGCCTTGGGGGTTTCTGGGACTCCAACCTTCTTTGTAGGTAATGAAGAAAAAGGATATGAAAAGGTTGTAGGTGCTCAATCATTCTCTGTTTTTAAACAAATAATAGACTCAAAGATTTCTGTCTAGCCATTCTCTTACCACTTCTTCTGGTAATGCTCCTGCAAATTCTGCAACCATCTTTCCATTTTTAATCATCTTAACAGAAGGTATGCTCATTACTCCATATGTCTTTGCTGTTTCTTTGTTTTCTTCTATGCTAATCTTTACTAAGACAAATTTATTCTTATATTCCTTCTCTAATCTTTCTAGTATAGGCCCTAAGATTTGACATGGTGTGCACCAACTAGCCCAGAAGTCAACCACGACAGGTGTTTTCAATGATCTCTTCAAGACCTTTTCATGGAATTCTTTATCATTTACCTCTATCATTTTATCACTATTCTAATATTCTTCTTTTTAAAATAAAAATAGATGAAAAGTATGATTGATACCACAGCTATAAGGGACACGGTTTCTATGTCATGACAGGAAATGAAATAAAAAAATGACCTCAATTCACAGGAAGCGGAGTTTGGATCACAACTTCCAAAGGTTATTAGATTATAAATACCGTAAGCAGAGTAGGCCAGACTAGCGAAAAAGCTTATTGTGAATGCCCATGATATCGGTTTGAAGTATTTGTAAAAGAATCTTGCTAGCGATGGGACTATCATTAGTTTTGATGTTATCTTGTTTTTAATTTTGGTCTCTAGTTGAACATCACAGGGTCTAAAGGTTATCATACGAAATACGCATTTGAAAGCGTCCTTAGCAAGAGGCCTGTAGCGAGCCGATACTATGCTCAGAAACGAAAAAACTATCAGTGCAACGATGCATATTACCATTTAATCACTTTCTAATATTATTATAAATCCAAATTATTAAACAAGATAGGATGTATAGGTAAAAAGAATCAAAAATAGATGCTATTGTTTCTATTATAGTTTTTATATTAACTTGTTCTAAAGTAAAAAACACACTGGGTAAAAATAAAACTATTATGTTTAAAAATGGATGGACTACAATTGAGATAATATTTATAGTATCTTGGCCTATCTGGAAATTAAACAAAAGAATTTCAGTTATAAGGCCTACTACTATTGGCAGGAAAATGAAAACTAATAGCCTCTTCCAATCCGGCCTGAGGAATTTTTTAAAATTCATTCAATCACCAAACGCCTTTGCAATGCCGTTTAATTTTTCTATGAATGTTTTAACTTCTTCTTTCGTGTTGTAGAAGTATAAGGATGCTCTAACAGAACCTTTTGGGTCATGCAAGAACTTGTGTATCGGATACGCGCAGTGCATGCCAGACCTAACGAATATGTTTTGTTCGTCTAGCATTATGGCAACATCATGAGGCTCCATTCCTTTGATATTGAAGGCTGCCAATGCTCCTTTTTTACTGTAATCCTTGGGACCGATGAGATTTATTCCTGGAACTGTCAAGAGACCCTCTATCAACATTTTTGTCATCTCCCTTTCATAAGTTTCTATGTTCTTCATTCCTATTGACGACAGGTAATCAACAGCAGCACCCAAGCCTATACCACCTGCATAGTGCTGTATTCCTCCCTCTAACCTCTGAGGCAAGTCTTCAAGAACACAGGTTTTCAAATCAGCATCCTTTATGGTCTCTCCGCCGATAATGAAAGGCTGCAAATCCTTTAACAAATCATATTTACCATACAAGCAACCTATACCCGTGGGACCGCACATCTTGTGACCGCTAAAACCTAGAAAATCAATATCTAATTTTCTAACATCCATCGAATAGTGAGGCACTGATTGAGCTCCGTCTACTAAAACCAACGAACCGTTATCATGAGCTATCTTGATTATCTCCTCCAAAGGAGCTCTCGTTCCTGTGACATTGGAAGCGTGAATAATCGAAACAAGCTTGGTTCTTTTATCAATCTTGTTTTTAAAATCTTCTATTTTAAATTCGCCATCATTATCGCAAAGAACAAAGTCTAAAGCTATATCTCCTTTCTGAGCCTTCAATTGCCAAGGCAATAATCCGGAAGTATGCTCCAAATTTGTAGTTATAACTTTGTCCCCTTTCTCAAAATTAAAGCTGTGAGCAACTAGATTTATCGCTTCTGTCGTGTTCCTAGTCCAGATTATCTCTTCAGCTCTTTTTGCATTAATGAATTTGGCAACTTTCTCTCTTGCTTTTTCAAATTCCTCTGTTGTCCTTGTGGCAAACTTATGAACAGAACGGCCAGCACAACCAGTGTATTCCGTGTAATAACCTAATACAGCATCAATGACTTTTTTTGGCTTTAGGGTCGTGCACGCTGAGTCAAAGTATATGAAAGGCTTGCCGTTGACCTTTCTCTGAAGTATAGGAAAATCTTCTCTTATCTTATCTATGTTCATGCTCATCTCTAATAATAATATTAAGCAAAGAATTTAAAAACAAGGACTAAGTAGCACAACCACCAGTGGCTGCACTACCCGTAGCACTAAGATTCTGAGAGCATTCTGTAGGACTCGTTGTAAATGCTGCACAAATACCTATTTTGTATGCGTCTGGAGTCCTGTCTCCATTGTATGTTACACCATTGATTATCAAAGTTGGCGAACCTGACACGCCATTTGCTGATGACAGACTGGCATCCGCACTAATCAAGCCCATTCCGTCTGAGCCCTTGGAACAAGTGTCTATCTTTGAAGTATCTATGCTAGCATTTTTGGCTGCACTTTTCCAGCATGCATCATAAACAGTGGTATCGCTACGCTGTCCAGAGCAAGTAGCATCTATTGCCATCATGTAATTCCAGTAAGTTTTCTGATCATAGTACTTCATTATGCATAACTGTCTCAAGTCTTCTTGTGCCTCTACCGCTCCGTGCAATGATTGAACTGTATCTGGTGTTGTTCCGCTAACACTTGCTATGAAATGAACTTGTATGTCTGCCTTGCTTCCGAGCAAGTCGACCACTGGTTTCATTGCTTGCTCTGCTTGGATTCCATATGGGCAGAACGCCATCACATACAATTGAACAGTAGGCTTTGCTGTTTTCGGAGTTTCCGTAGGTTGTTGCTGAGATGTTTGATTTGTCTGAGGCAGATTTTGTGTTATATCAAGCGGTGATGATAAAAACATGTATGAACCATCTTTTGTCACGTAAACAGAAACATTTCTTCCTTGGTAATCGACGGAAATATTATAAACACCTTGAACATCTGAAACTGAAACAAATGATGCTGTTGTGTTAGGCTGTACTAGATTATCATTAATAAACTTCACAGCCTTAAGGGATGCTTCTTCTGGCTTCAGAGTACTAGAAGTGCTAGTTGTAGTTCCGAATAATTTTGATCCGAAAATTACAACTGCTGCTAATATTATTATGAGAGCGATCGAAGAAATCATCCAAACATTCATTTTAGGTACTTTGGGTGATTTGAAATTCTTTCTCTTTGCTAGTAGATTAGAAGGAATCTTTTCTTCCAGTTCTGTTTCCATATCTTCTTCAGGCATAGAAACATCATAAGTTTTTAAAATATTTAAAGCTTTTTATTATTCAAGATTTTAGCCTTATCAATTGATTTTTTGGGAAAATAGTAAAGATGTGTATCACATTTACAGTCGCTAGAGCCAAATCCCTTTAGAGTAACTCTACCGCCTAAGGATTTTATCTTCCTGCTTAGATCGCATTCATCTTTAGAGTTAGTTTTTATCACTGTATCGACAATTCTAGCATGCTTCAGAAAATAATCTATATGCCAGTGGAACTTCTTTCTCTTGCTGTAATGTCTTTGAATTCTCTTTTCCAAATTGTTAAGAGCAGAACCTACATAGCAATAATAACCTTTGGGAAATAGCTTTTTCCTCTTACCTATTCTTATGTTTTTACTTTTGTTCAGAAATATTATAAGACAGTATATCCCTTTCATTGTTCCAGTTTTAGAAGTTTTTTGATTTGCTCTGTGTTAAAGCCTATTACCATCTGTCCGTCTATCTCTATCACAGGAACGCCAACCTGTCCTGACTTTTCGATCATTTGTCTGGCTGCCTCTGGATTTTCCTGAACATTCACTTCTTCAAAAGGTATTTTTTTATCCTTTAGAAATTCTTTTGCCATCTTGCAATATGGACAAAAATTAGTTGAATAAACCTTTACATTCATATTATATCATTTGTTTAGCAAAAATAAATTACTTTTTCTTTATCACTTTATTCAAGTCCTTGAGCAGTTTGTCTACCTTAACGTCATGCGATTCCGCTGCCTGTTCGACTGTTTCCCCGGATGCTAGATGGCACATCGCACAAGGCAGGCCATACCTAAAGAAAACTTCTTGCGTCTCAGGATGCTTTACAATTAGCTCTCCCAAAACTGTTTTCTTCGTTATTTTTTCCATTCTAATCATTTAACGTGTATGCATTGTACTGGGCATGCGTTCTCTGCGTCCTTGTTGCAAGCAGCATCTTTAACAGTTAGTTCGAAATTCTTTCCTGCCTTCTTCCCACCTTTGAGAACAGACTTTCCATCGTCTCCCATTTCCCAGAAATCAGGACAAACTGCTGTACACGCACCGCAACCAATGCACTTGTCTCTTTCGTGAATTACTTTTGGCATAAATATTGAGTGTAATAGAGATATATAAATTTTATTGTAGGTAGATAAAATATATTTATGGTATGATAATCTTTGTTGATTATTTTTTATAATGTAATTCAACAGCGTTAGCAAATCCGCTTGCCAGGCACTCTGCTGTAAGAGCATTGTAAGTAACTGATTTACTTTGATATCCTATAGAATTTTTAATTACTTCGTTAGCAATTCCTACAATTAGGTTTAAGCCCATGCCAGTCCCGTTCACATATGGATCTTCGGCTCTCCTTTCTTTACAATCATCAGAAGCTGACGCAAAATAAGAACCCGCCACTTTTGCAAAACATGCACCTGCTGCTATTCCTGAATCTTTTGCCATTTCTAATAAATATTGATTTTTTGTTACAAGATATCCAGCACACTCTCCTAATGCTTCAAAGGTAGCTCCTATTCCAAAAGCAAGATCAATTAATGGTGCTTTTCTAAGTTTCATTTTATCACTAGTTTTAATATGATAGTTAAAGATTTAAACTTAAACTGATTTATAAAGTTTTTTAATTATTTTTTAAGAATTTTTTCTTCAAACTCTGTAAATTCCTTGTGCCTCTCTTCGACTTGTTTCAATGTGCTTACTATTCTTTCATGATCTTTTTGCAATTCTTCTGGTACTAGTTTTTTATTTTTTGAAAGATAGCTGTAAATAGCTTCTTTCAGAGCATCAGAAGCTAGAAAAGAGCAATGTACTTTTATTGGTGGTACTGGGCCTGACTTTTTAAGGATATCTTTATTTGTTATTTTGAGAGCTTCTTCTACGGTTTTGTCTTTAGCAATCTCTGTAAGCATACTGCTAACGGCCAAAGCAACTACGCATCCAAAAGTTT
>Ga0315279_10000315_pt1 | contig 100876 bp, 78 predicted proteins | sample YL17G06_20_MG_FD_203694 | JGI IMG/M metagenome (GOLD analysis project Ga0315279, IMG submission 203694) | Sediment microbial communities from Yellowstone Lake, YNP, Wyoming, USA - YL17G06_20 | ecosystem: Environmental > Aquatic > Freshwater > Lake > Sediment | place: USA: Wyoming | collected... | reverse complement strand
TTTCCAGGCGCTCCCGTAAAGGCACGCGCAGGACGCGATCGCGGATCGGAAGGCGGCTCTTCTTGACCTCTCCGCCGAAGCAATGTTCAGCGGCCTCTGCGTAACCTGCCTGCCCACCCGCGCGTTGCAGGGTGAGTTCACCATCGCCAAAGGGGACCACCGCCAGCTTCGAGGCGCGCGCAATTCCCTCGCGGGTTTTCGAAGCCACCACCACCGAGGCATTGGTCTGAACGAGGTCGCGGAACTTCCCGGTCCCCTTGCGTCCATCCAGGCGGCGGTTGCGCAGCGCCACTGCAACCACCTCCTCACCCTCGAGCCGGGCCCACGACGACGATCGGGCGCCGCGGGCGGGACCGAGATAGTCCGCGTCAACCGGCTCGATCGTAAAGGTGTTGGTAGGCCGCAAGACGTGGGTCAGGCCATTGTATTTCGCGATTCGCTGGGGCGTCGGCATGCTGTCTTGCTCGTCGCCCGTGAAGCTGTTCAGCGAACCGAGCGTACCGATGAGAGCCGAGTCAAACCAGATCTCAGGTATCGTGATCCAGTCGTATCCGCCCGACCCATAGGTTGGCATACCGATTTCACCCAGCAGGCTGCTGAAGAAAAAGCGGCGATTGGCATCCAAGTCGTATTCTCCCGCCGCCATGAAAAGATCATCCGGGCTGTGCAGGTCGAAGTACTCGGCGAAAAGCGGCGACAGGCTGTAATACATCACGACAAGATCAGGATTCGCCTCTCGCATGCCTTTCACCACCACGTCGAGGCCTTTCAGCATCAGCTTCTCTCCGGCCCAGCTCATGTCTTGCGGCGCGGCAACGGACAAGGGAGGAAGTTCATAACCGAAATCGAATTTCACGAATTCAGGCTTGTAGCGTTCGACAAATCTTTTCGCCAACGCCCGGAGCACCTTTTCGACCTCAGGCTGCGTAAAATCCAGGATGTAATATTTCGCATCGTCGCCAGCCGAAACAAGCGGCTTGCCATCCGCGAGATGCAACATGTGTGAGATGTTCAGACCCAGGTCCGCGGGATCCTCACAGCGCATGAAAGCCGCCCAGAGTCCGAAATAGAGGCCGTCCGCGCGCACCTGCTGGCGGAACTCCTCGAAGTGAGGGAATCTTTCCGCGGAATGCTGAAGGGCCCCGTACTTTCCTTCCCATTTATCATCGATAACAAACATTTTCGCCTTCATGCCCGAGGCCTTCAGTTCCTTGTAGAAAGAATTCAGGGTCGCCTCGTCCAGGTGAGGCCCGGCTTTTTCGGCGGCCACTTCTGCGCCCCAGCAGTTGAACTGCGGCGAAAGCAGAACCGCGTTCTTTTTCGCGGAGTTCGTCTTGCGTTGTATGACTCCTGCCTGAATAAGCCCTCGGTAGTAGGCGCGGATTGCCTCGTAGTAATTCGGCCCGAGCGTCCAGTACAACTTCGCACCCAGGGTCAGCCGCCCAGGTCCGTGCAGGTGTCCCCACACGTCGCTTCGGTAGCTCACGATCAGGCTGTGCCGGCCGTGGTTCGTTTCAAAGAAGAGGTCGCCGTTTGGAAGGTCAGCAAGTCCACAGCAAAAAGCATCAGAAAGATACCTGCTCATTGAGGACTTGATAGCGCCGTCCTTGTTGCGGTGAAGTCCGCAGAAGTAATGGGCAGGTAATCCCCACTGTTGCAGCAGCCCCGGCGCCGGAGAAGAACCCCGACCAAGCCAACTGGTGAGCTCCACGCCCATGTCCGAAGTCACGATCGGGCTGATGCCGGAGGATTCGCTGATACCTGGGAGGATAAGGTAGAAGTTTTCGAGCGCCGGACGGGCGGCTTCGCCCGTGCCTTCGGCGAAATAATGCAGGGCCACCACGTCCTCGGCGGTGGGAGTTTCGTAGCTGACCGGTTCCAGCCAAAGCCCCTGGTCCTCAAAGCGCCAGGTTACCGACAGTTTCCCCGATCCATTCACACCTTCGTAGGTCACGGTGAGTCGATCGTCCTTAACGTCGTGCGCCACGGGCTTGCCCGAGGTGCATCGGCGAGCCCCTTTCTGCCCGGCGGGTTGAACGACCACCGCCGGCTGGAGCTTCCCGCTCGTCATCACCCGACCCTTCTTGTCCAGCAAGCGGAAGAGATCGTTTTCCTGCGACCATTCCCAGGTATAGTTTCTCCCGCTAACTGTAACCGATTTCCCGGTCTGGTTGATTTTCGACGAGCTGGCTGCGCCTGCAAGCTCAAGGCTACCCAGCAGATACGATGCTGCAGTGATCTGGAAAAAATGACGTCGGTCCATAGTGGCCATCGGAGTTCAACCTCATATTAATCCCAAATATATCTCTGAAACCTGAAATCACAAGACGTGCCGGATTGGGGCGAGACCGTCCGAAGAAGACGAGAAGAAAACGAGCGGTGGCGATGTTCCGCGCGAGGAACATCGCCACCGGGAAGGCCACGACGCCAAGTCTAGAAGGTGATTTTCGCGCCGATCTGGATATTGCGTGGAGGGGTTACGCTCCCGTTCCATCCCCCGAAGTTCGCGCTGGACACATCGGTATCAAACGGTGCACCTCCCCATGTTCCATCTCCGACTACCTTGAAAACGTGCCAATTCCAAACGTTGAAGAACTCGGCTCGGAACTCGAATTTCACACGCTCCGTGATGCTCGTGTCCTTGATCAAGCCGAAGTCGTGGTTGTGCCATCCAAAACCTCTTGCGTTCGAAATGCGAGGTCCTTGGCCAAAGTAGAAAACGCCACCCGGAAGCCGTCCCGTCGGCTCAAAGGCAGCTTTGTTGAACAAGGGTTTGGAGGGGTCGTAGCTGCCCTTGTCCACGGCGAATGGGCTGGCACCCGGGAGGAGCGCTGGAATGCAAGCCTCTTCAAATTGCCAAGGCAAATTGCATTGGCCGTTGCGGAAGAAGAATGGAATGCCCGAGTTGGCACGGAAAATGCTGGTCGCCTCCCATCCCCCCAAAAGCTTGTCGACCACGCCACCCTTGCTTAGGAAGCGCTGTCCCTTCCCAAAGGGCAGTTGATAGATAAGCGCTAGCGAGAGGATCTGGGGAGCGTCATCCACCGCCAGCGCCTTGTTCCTTTGCCGTTCATAAGGCGAGATCGCTCCGGACGCGGAATTCCAATTAAACGCAAACGACTGCGTGTTATCGGAACTGGTGAGCAGCTTGGAAAGCGTATAGGAGGTCAGCATGGAGAATCCGCGTGCGAAGCGCTTCTCAGCTTTAAGTTGGAAAGAGTGGTAAATCGAGTTACCGGCATTCTCGTTCAAGCCAAAAATCGCCGAGCAGTATTGTGGATAGGGGAGGAGCGCCTGCGCTACCGTCGGCGTGCAGGCACTCATCTGTTCGATCCAGCCGGCGTAGGGAATAGACACCCCATCAAGCGACGTCTGGCCCGAATTGGGCGTGAACTGATCGAAGAGTTGCGACCCCATGGAGAGAAGCGTCGGGTTCAAAGCGTTGAGAGGAGCGGTTTGGGAAGCCAGGCGAGTTCCCTTGTTCCCCACGTAGGCAGCGCTGATATAGAAGTTTTCCGTAAATCGGTGCTCGGTGGTAAGGTTCCACTGCTGCGCGTACGATAGGCGGTTCGCGTCGAAGGGGCGGTAATCCCCTCCGCCACCGTTTCCGGCATTCAGCCCCTTGCCGTTGAGAAAAGTCGAACTGATGAAGGGCGGAGGGGTGAAATTCTGCGGAAATCCCTGGTTAAGAACAAACGCGGGGGTCAGCCCCCCCAGCGAGCTTGAGAACGCCACGTTTTCGTTGAAACCATCGGTCGCGATGCCTCCTGACCAGCCCGGGTAGAAGGCCTGCGTGAAGAAGATGCCGTAGCCTCCCCGGACCACGGTCTTGGGATTCCAGCTATAAGCGAAGCCAAAACGGGGCGCGAACGCCTTGTAGTAGACGTGTTCCGGATACCGGCTTCCAAAGCTGGCGTCTCCCCACTTCGTTCCCGCGAAAGCCAGACGTCCAGGTCGGCCTCCAGCCCCGGGGTTAGATCCAACAGGGTCGAAGAAGGAAGACTTGTCGTTCTTTTCCCTGGAGGGGGGGGCTAGATCCCATCGGAGACCGTAGTTGATGCTTAATTTGGAGGTGGCCTTCCAGGTATCCCCAAAATAGAGGGCTACTGAATCGCCTTGGGGGTGCCATGACAATACGGTGCGGTAGTCAACGCTGGCGTTGTCGACTTTTTCCAACAAGAAACTGGCTATAGCGTTGCCGCTGTTGACCCCGAGAAGGCCAGTGCTCAGTCTCGAAAAGTTGAATGTTCCGGATCCGTTGTCCTCAACATCTTGAGGGTAGGCGAAATAGCGGTACTCTCCGCCGAACTTGAAGGTGTGCTTCCCCCGCACCCAGGTGAGCAAATCGTTCAGGGCATAGGTGGGACGCACGCTCAAGAAATCACCATTGCCACCATATCCCGTGAATTGATCGAACCGCATAGCCGGCTGATGGACGTGGTTGAACACGCCGGCAATCGCCGGGACCTTGTCCACGCAGCAGTCGCTGAAATTGTAGAGGTGCGTGAACCAGTTGAGGTAGCCGAGTCCCATGTGGTTGAGCAAGTTGGCCGTAAGGGTGTGATCCCAGTTGATGCGGGGCGTGTGAGCGTGGTCTCGATCCCGGATGCTCTCCGAGGTGATCACATAGGGCAACGACGACACGAAAAGAGGAATCACTTTCGTGTAGTGTTCCGTCACGCTTATGTGGTCCTTGGTGCCGATGTAATGGTCGACCCGAATATCCCACCGATCGGCGTTGAACCAGCTCGTGGCTACTCCTTGGGGAGCTTCGTAGTTGTTCACAGACCCTGGACGATTCGGCAGCGGCACTTGGCTAAGCCACTGCGATGCCAAAGAGTTTGCCAGCCGAGGGTCCGTAGAGCAAATAACGTTCGGTGTCTTGCCGTCACAGCCCATGAACTGGTCGCGTGTTACGTTGCTGGTGCTTAAGGGCAGGCTAGGATTTAGAGGACGGGTGGTGTCCGGGTCGTAGATCGGGATCAATTTGCCGGTGCTCTTGTCTATCCACTCACTAAAATCTCCCTTCCTCATCTTATCCGTCGGCAGACTCAGGATGGGTTTTGTCGTAGCGCCCACGCTACGAAATCCCCCAAAGTGTACGAAGAAATAGGTCTTCCTCCGACCTGTCCAGAGGACTTTGGGGATCTTGGCCGGCCCCCCGACGTAAGCCCCGTAGTCGTTTTCCAGATCCTTCCCCCGCTTGGCTACGCCGAACGGACGGGCATTCAAGACAGTGTCACGATGGAACGCATAGACACCGCCGTGGAACTCGCTGGTGCCCGCCTTCGTTACGACGCTAATGACTCCCGACGTCGTTAGCCCGTACTGGGGCTCGTAGTTCGAAGTCAGCATGCTGACTTCCTCGACGGCCTCGGGGGCAATGGGCATGTCTGTGAAGGCCACCATGCCGGTCTGACTAAGCAGACCCTCTTGCATCGTCACGCCGTCGAGCGTAGCTTCGTCCCCCGTCTGCAAGCCGCCATTGGTACGCGCATTAAAGGGGGTGTTTCCACCGGCGGTGTTCACACCGGGCATCAGAACAATGAACGCGAGCGCTGACCGCTTGGACCCCGCAGCGAGCAAGGGAAGCGTCGTTATCTGAGCCGGAGTGATGGCTTGTTTAATCTCGGCATTCTCGTAGTTGAGCGGCGAGGCGTTGGCCATCACCTCTACGGTTTGGATGGCAGCGCCCAGTTCGAGCTTCACGTCTACTCGCACCGACTCATTGATGCTGACCGACATTCCCCTCTGCACGAAGTCCCGGAACCCCTTGGCGGTAACCTTCAGCTCATAGGCGCCCCGTTGCAGGTTCGGGAAGGCGTACAGGCCGTCCGGACCGCTGGTAAAGTTCGTCGCCGCCCGGGTTGCTACGGCTGTCAGCGTGAGTTCGGCGCCGGGCACTACCGCACCACTGGGGTCGGTGACCTGGCCGCTGATCGAGGCGTTGAAACTTTGCGCCCACCCTGAGGGCGCCAAGACAAGAGCGAACACGATCGACAAACTCCAGCCCATAGCTCTTTTCCGCACCATTTCTCACCTCCAAAGAAACCCAGACCCGACGCGAGGGTCATGCATTTTCCGAAGAAGAGGGCGGCGAGTTGTTATGTTGTCATTATGTTCTAACCGGCGGTTCTCTAGCCTCCCTGGTGCCTTGCGCAAGGAGATTGCTCGCAGACCGGCCTCAATGTTTCACGCCTCAACCCCCTTGTCAAGCCAAAAATATTCTTGTATACTTACATGCCCGGGTTTACTAACGCCTACTGAGTTGTTATAACAACATGTCTGCCCCAGATCGTCTCAAGATCCATCACAAGGTCGGTTTGCACGGTGGGTTTATGCGCGTGAAGTGGGCCACCGGGGTTCCACTCTATGTCCAAGTGCGCCAGAAGCTCCTCGAAGAACTCAGCAATATGGCGCCCGGCGAGGCCATCCCGACTGAGGCCGAACTCGAGAAGCGCTTTGCGGTCAGCCGCATTACCATTCGCAAGGCCATCGAAGGTCTGGTTTCCGATGGTCTGCTGGCGCGGCGCCAGGGACGGGGCACCTTCGTCCAGCGTTCCAAACTGACTCACGAGTTGGACGCGATTACCAGTTGGACCGAGCAGCTGCGCGCGCTCGGGTACACACCTCACACCCGCGACCGGGCTGCGGAAGAGATTCTGCCGCCCAAGCGAATTGCCCACCTGCTAAAGCTTGTCGAGGGAGAACAAGTCATTAAGCTCCGGCGTCTGAGGCTTGCCAACCAGGAGCCCATTACTCTCATGTTCAATTACCTTCCCAGCCGCCTCGTCCCGGGCTTTCTGGAGATTCCCTTTACCTCCGAGTCCCTCTACGAGCTGCTCCAGCAGCGCTACGGCCTGGTGGCGGCTACGGCAACGGACACCGTGGAGACGCGTGAAGCCAGCGAAGACGAAGCGGCCTTGTTGAAGATCCAACCTTGGTCCCCCGTTCTTTGTGTGACCCGCCTCAGCTTCCTCGACGATGGCGCCCCCCTGGAGGTGGCTGTCGCCATCTCGCGCGGAGACCGGTATCAATATCGCGTGAGCCTGCGAGGCCGCATCCGCCTGGAGTCGTCGCGCTCCGCCCCTGCCAGCTTGTCCAGCAACGGCGGAGGCCCCTCCTGATGCCTCTGGTGCGCACCGTACTGGGTGACATTGACTCGTCTGCCCTGGGAGTGACCGACGCCCATGACCACCTCTTGATCCGCAGCGGCCTCGTGCTCACCATGGAACCTGGCTTTCGCCTGGACAGCGTCGATGTGGCCGTGCGGGAGGTGCGGGACTTTCAGAAGTTTGGCGGGCAAGCTCTGGTCGATACTGCCCCCCTCGGTTTCGGGAGGGATCCGGAAGGCCTAGTGGCTATCGCGCGCCAGACGGGACTGCACGTTATTGCCTGTACCGGCTTTCTCAAGCCGGGATACTACCTCGATTCTCATTGGCGGAATCACTACTCGACCGAAGAGATCGCTTCCTTGCTGAGTGACGAAATCGAACGAGGAATGGACCAGCATGGCTACGAGGGTCCGCTCGTGAAGCGCAGCGCCGCTCGCGCCGGAGCGATCAAGGTCGCCTCGGATTACCAAGTCGTTGACCGCCGCGCCCGCGTGGCGTTTGAGGCTGCGGTGATTGCGCATCGAGCCACGGGCGCACCCATCCTCACCCATACGGAAATAGGGACGATGGCGCTGGAACAGGTGAAGCTGCTCGAATTGCTGGGTGTGCAGCCCGCTCACGTGGTACTTTCCCATGTGGACCGCAATCCCGATTGGATCGTTCACCGGGACGTGGCACAGACGGGCGTCTTCCTGGAATACGACGGGGCAGGGCGCGCAGTGCGGGAACCTCCCGAGACGAATTGCCGAGCCACGCGCGTAGAAATCGAGCTCGCTGCTCGTCCAGAATATTCCATCGCACAGGAGAACACCTAAATGGTTCAGCCAGCTTCCTCCCGCTACCTCGAAGCCGCGCGGACGATTGTCGAGCGGATTACGTCGACCCAGTCGGAGAACCTCCTGAGGGCCGCGGAGATCTGCACGGATTCCATCGCCGCGGGCGGCTGGGTGCACGTCTTCGGAACGGGACATTCACGCATGGTGGTCGAGGAAATGTTCCCTCGCATCGGGAGCCTGGTAGGCTTTCATCCCATGGTGGAACTTTCCCTGACTTTTTACCACAACGTGGTGGGGGCCAATGGCCTTCGCCAGGCCCTGTTCCTGGAAAAGATCGAGGGGCTGGGGGGAATCATCCTGAAAAGTTATCGTTACGGTCCCCACGACAGCTTCATTACCATTTCAAGCACGGGGATCAATCCTGTCCCCATCGAGGTCGCCCTGGGCGCCAAAGCGCAGGGCATGAAAGTGATTGCAATTACCTCCCTGGAGCATGCCCGCTCGACCCGGAGCCGGCACAGTTCCGGCAAGCGGCTCTTTGAGGTGGCTGACGTGGTGTTGGACAACTCCTCGCCGCCGGGTGATGCGATGGTGCGTGTGGATTCGGTGCGTTATCCTGTGGGACCAGGTTCATCCGTGGGGGCCATCTGCCTCGTGAACGCTCTGAAGTGTCAGGTGGCGGAGAACCTCGTCCAGCGTGGGATTCAGCCGGACGTGCTTCCCAGCCCGCACTTTGTGGGGGATGCGGATGCAGAACGCGAGTTCGAACGCGCCCTCGAAGCCTATCACGACCGCGCGCAAAAACTCTGACCATGACACCTTGCCTGCTGGGACTGGACATCGGAACGACCAATGCGAAAGCGGTGCTGCTCAACTCGCATGGGAAGATTATGGGCGAGGCCCGCGAGAGGTACGGAGTCAGCTTTCCGCGCCCCGGCTGGGCCGAGCAGAATCCCGAGATTTGGTGGCGGGCGGTGTGCCGGCTGGCCCACCGACTGAAGCGTGACGCCCCGCAGGCCTTTCCTCGCATCGCCGCCATCGGGGTGAGCGGCCAGGGCTGCCCCCTTGTCGCCCTCGGCCGCAACGGGAAGTGCCTGCGGCCCGCGATTCTCTGGCTGGACACGCGCGCGGCCGACGAGACCGCCTGGATGGAGTCCGAAGCGGGCAACCTCCTGCTTCGGACAAACGGCAACCGTGTGGGGGCCTATAACGTTGAGCCGAAGGCGCTGTGGCTCCGCAAGCATGAGCCGAAGATTTTTGCCCGGACATTCAAGTTCCTCACCACCGTCGGATACGTTAACTTCCGCCTGACGGGAGAGCCCGTCCTGAACCACTCCGATGGGGGAATCCTCTTCGCCTACGATCCCGCGCGGCGTGCCTGGTCGGAGGAGTTGCTCGCCAAGCTCGGGATTCCCCAGGAGAAATACCCACGCCTTGCGGAGTGTCACGAGGTGGTGGGAAAAGTCACGCCGCAAGCGGCGAAAGAGAGCGGGCTGGCGCCGGGCACGCTGGTGGTTGCGGGCGGAGAGGATAGCAGCTCCGCAGCGCTGGCGGCCGGAGCGGTGGAGGCCGGCCAGGCTTTCTTATCCCTGGGGACCGCGGCGGTGTTGGGCGTCGTCTTGCGCCAGCGGGTGAATGAGCCCCGCCTGCTCTCCTTCCCTCACGTGCTGCCCGGGCGGACGCTCCTGAATGGGTCCATGAGCTCGGCGGGGGCCTCTCTGGAGTGGTATGTGCGGAACTGGTATGCGCCCGCCCCGGGCACCACCAGGAATTCGAATCCCTTCCGAGCGCTGGACCGCGAAGCAGCGCGCAGCCGCCCGGGGAGCGGCGCGCTGGTGTTCCTCCCCTACCTCTCCGGTGAACTCCATCCGATTTTGGACGCCCAGGCGCGGGCGGTTCTCTTTGGCCTGGCGCTGGACCACCGCCGCGGCGATGTGGTCCGGAGCCTGATGGAGGGTTGTGCTTTCGCCATCCGCCACAATCTGACGATCGCCGAGGCCGCCGAGCCCAGGCGGGGCGAGGGGAGCGCCGGAGCAGTCGTGCGGGTGCGCGAAATCCACGCCACGGGCGGTCCCACGAAGAGTTCGCTCTGGTGCCAGATCATCAGCGATGTCACAGGCTGCCAGCTCGTGCTCTCGCAGGCGGGAGCCCCGGAAGGAAGCGCCCTGCTCGCTGGCTGGGGAGCTGGGTTGATGGGGAACCCCGCCGGATTGGTTACTGAACACCTCCAGCGCTCTCGCATCGTGCAGCCGCGCAGGGAAACACGCGACATTTACGATAGACTCTTCCACATTTACCGGGAGCTGTACACCCGATTGAAAGACCAATTCCCCGTCTTGCGCGAGGTGCGGAGTCAACTGGGCGGGAAACGTGCAGCGCCGCGGCGGGCCTTAGGAGAGGGGCGGCGACCACATGCGACTTAAAGGAAAAGTAGCCCTGATCACGGGGGCCGCGCAGGGTATCGGATTGAGCGTGGCGGAGCTTTTCGCGCGCGAAGGCGCCGCCCTGGTGCTGAATGACTGGAACGGCAAAGCCGGGCGGCAAGTCGTGCGACGCCTTCAGGCGCAGGGCTACGAGGTGCAAGCGGTCATCGGCGATGTGTCCCGGCCCAGGGTGGCGCGAAGGCTCGTCGATACCGCCCTCGCGCAATGGGGTCGGGTTGATATCTTGGTCAACAACGCGGGTGTCGGCGGGAGCGCCCACGGGGATGGCCCCGTCACGGAGTCGAAGCAGGAGGCCTGGGACACGATCCTGCGCGTCAACCTGAAGAGCGTGTTTCTTTGCTGCCGTTATGCGATCCCGGAAATGATCCGCAGCGGGAGCGGGGCCATCATCAACGTTGCTTCGGTGCTGGGCTTGGTGGGTTGCCGGGAGCACTTTACCTCGCACGCTTATGTGGCGAGCAAGGGCGGCATGCTCAGCCTGACCCGCGCCCTGGCGGCCTATTACGCCCGCCAGCACGTGCGAGTCAATACCGTCTGCCCGGGGCTTATCAAGACCCCGCTGACGGCGAAATCGCAAAGGCGGCGGCGCGTCCTCCGCTATGTGGCGCAACGGCAGCCGTTGGTCGGGGGCCTGGGCACTCCCCAAGAGGTTGCCTCCGCCATCCTCTTCCTCGCCTCCGACGAGGCTCGCTTCATCACGGGAGCGGTGCTGCCGGTGGATGCCGGCTGGTCAACCGGGGTGTGAACGCAAATCTCTTGGTGGCGCGGCGTCTCTCGGCGGACCGGTGCAAGGCTCGAGCGGTCCGAACATCCAGGGATGCCTCGAACCTTTTCAATCCTTACGGCAAGGATGTGCCCATGTCAAACAAGATTCTTCCTGTGACTACGGTCGGCAGTTATGCCTGGCCGGGGTGGTTCTACCTGGTGATGGCAGCAGCAGAACGTGGCGAGCTGGGCCCGCAGGATCTCCAGGAAACCCTGACGGATGCCGTGGAGATCGCCCTCCAGGACCAGCGCGCGGCGGGCGTGGATATTCTCACTGATGGTGAAATGCGCCGCGTCGATTTCATCGTGAGCTTCCCCAAGCGCCTGCGCGGGATCCGACAAGTCCCTCAGGCACGCCGCCTGGGACCGGACGGGCACGACCAGCGGCCAAGGTTCGCCATCGAGGGCGACATCACGGCGCCCGAGGGGCTGGGGACCGTGGAAGAATTCCGCTTCCTTCGGGAACATGTGCAGGGCACGCTGAAAGTGGCGGTTCCGGGTCCGCATACCATGGCGGGCCGGCTGGCGCCGGACGGCAGGATTTATAAAGCCCGCGAAGACATTGCCTGGGCGCTGGTGCCAATCGTGCGGCGAGAACTCGAGGAACTGGTGAAGGCGGGAGCGGACCTGATTCAGGTCGATGAACCTTCCATCGCCTGCTACAAGCAAAACCTCCCGAGCTTCGTCAAGATCTTCAACGAAACCGTCAGGGGGATTGAGGCGAAACTGGCCGTCCACCTCTGCTTTGGAAATTATCGCGCCCGGCCCATCGGCTTGCGCACCTACACGCCGCTGTTCCCGGGTCTGCTGGAGGTGAGAGCCCAGCAGTTCGTCCTGGAATTTGCCAATCGTGAGATGGCGGAGGCTGACCTCTGGCAGCGCTTCCCGAATGACCGCGAACTCGCCGCCGGGGTGGTGGACGTGAAGAACCACTTCGTCGAACCGGTGGAAGTCCTCGCGGAGCGCATTCGGGTCATGCTCAAGTACGTCAGGCCGGAGAAGCTTTGGCTTGTCCCCGATTGCGGCTTCAGCCAGACACCGCGGTTCCTGGCCTTTCAGAAGCTCTGCAATCTTGTGAAGGCGGCGGAGGTTGTGCGGGCCGAGCTGGCCGGGTCAGGCCACCAGAGCGTGCGCCGTTAGACTCCTCCCGCTTCCGCAGCGCCGTCAATCTCTCCCCAGCAGGCATCCAATCGTGCCGCTTACGTGGGCGGTCCGGGCGACATGCCGCTCCTCCCCGACCATCATCGTGCCTCGAATTACCTGGGGGCCCAGATCGCCTTGGGCGCGGTGGTCGGAAAACATAACGCGCATGTTGGAGGCTTCGCTTTCGGCCAACACGAAAGCAACCTTTTCGGGCTCATAGCCACCGACCGCACTGGACTGGCCCTCCGCCAAGTACAGCGCCTCTGGGGAAATCTGGAGGCCCTCTACTTTGAAGACCAGTACAAGCTCACTCGCTGGCTGACACTGACCGGGGGGATCAGGCTTACTCGCTTCTCAGGGCTGCTGGCCGAAACCGCTTCGAGCCCCCGCCTTGGCGCGGCGATACGGCTGCCGCGCCTGGGTTGGATTCTGCGGGGATACTACGGACGTTTTTATGAAGCCCCGCCTTTGACGACGGTTTCTGGCCCTCTCCTCGAGCTTGCTGTATCCCACGGATTCGGCTTCCTGCCCTTGCAGGGAGAGCGCCACGAACAGCATGAGTTTGGCCTGACGATTCCATGGCAGGGGTGGACCCTCGACGTCGACAACTTCCGCACGGGAGCGCGTAATTATTTCGACCACGACGTTCTGGGGAATTCCAGCATCTTCCTGCCTATCACCCTGGAACGAGCACGCATCCGCGGCTGGGAAGCGACCGTGCGTTCGCCCCGACTCTTTCACCGCGCGCAGGTCCGCCTTGCCTATTCGCGCCAGTACGTGGAGGCGCAGGGCGGCGTCACGGGCGGTCTAACCGACTTCAAGCCGCCGCCCTATGGCGGTTATTACTTCCTGGATTACGACCAGCGCCACACGCTCAGCACCGGTTTCGACCTGAGCCTGCCCCATCGAAGCTGGGTGGCAGGCAATCTTTCTTATGGTTCAGGATTTCTGGACGGTGACGGGCCCGGCCATCTCCCCGCACACACTACGGTCGATCTGGCGGTGGGGAAGTCGTTTGGCGAGCAGTGGTCACTCCAAGCCCACGTGCTGAACCTCGCCAACCGGCGCTTCCTGCTGGACCGGGCCAACGAGTTTGCCGGAACCCATTACGCCCCACCGCGCCAGTTCGCCGTCGAATTACGGTACCGTTTTCGTTACTGAATCGCGCAGCCCATCGCCTCTGGCTGCCGGACAGGCCGACGGGCCGGCGCCTTTGGAAGTAGCAGTGCTCCGGCGGAATGTTGCTTCCATGGAGGGCGCCTGTGCTCGGACCATTCAGTCCGCGCGGCGGGTGGATTTCTGACGAAGGCGGATACGCAACCTCGGAGCTGAAATTCGCAAGTCGGCGCCGATCAGTGACCCAGGGTTGCGTCCTTCCTCTTGGGGACGAAAGGCAAACGAGTATGCCCGCCGCCGGTGACGCTGACCGCAAAAGAAAATGGCGCTATCCCGACTTGCGTCGGGATAGCGCCGGAGTCTCGAGAAACAGCGATGCGTTGCTAGAAAGTCAACCGGGCGGCGACCTGGATGTTCCGCGGGTTCGTCACGCCGCCGCCCCACTTCCCGAAGTCCGGACTGGTGATATCGGTGTTGAAGGGCAGACCCCCCGATTCTCTTGAATCGATATTGAACCTATGCCAGTTCCAGATGTTGAAGAATTCGCCTCGGAGTTGGAAGTTCAGCCGTTCAGTGAGCTTTATGTTCTTGATCAGCGCGAACGACTGGTCGTGATAGCCAAAGCCCCTCACGTTGGTGATGCGCGCTCCGCTGCCCAGGTAGAGGGGTTGGTCGGGGTCCGTTGGCAGGGTGAAGGCACTGACGGGCTCAAAGGCCTTCGCGTTGAACAGCAGGCCCTTGCCGGGATCAAAGCTGCCTTTGTCTTGCGCCCAGGGGCTGGCGCCCGGCAGAATCCCCGGGATGCAAGAGGCGTCGAAGTAGGACTGTGCACCTCCCGCGCACGACCCCGCCCGGAAGAAGAACGGGGTGCCCGAGGAAGCGCGGAAGATGCCGCTCATCTCCCAGCCTCCCATCAGTTTGTCGACAATTCCCCCGGCGTTCAGGAAGCGCTTGCCTCGGCCGAAGGGCAGGTCGTAAACGAACGTGACGGAGAGTATGTGTGGCACATCATCGGTGGCCAGGCCCTTATTTCGTTGTCGTTCGTAGGGTGAGATGGACCCCCAAGCACTGTTCCAATTGGCCGCAGTCTGCTGGGTCGTGTCCGAGCTAGCGATCGTCCTGGACCAAGTGTACGCCGCCAGCATGTATGCGCCGCCCGCAAACCGCCGCTCCGCCTTGAACTGGAAGCTGTGGTAGGTGGAGTTGCCGGCGTTCTCATTCAAGCCGTTGAGCTGGCTGCAATACTGAGGATACGGTAGTAGGGCTTGAGCGACATTGGGGGTGCAGCCGGCCGCCGTCAGTTGTTCAATCCAGCCGTCGTAGGGAACCGGCACACCGTCCAGACTGGTCATGCCGGGTGAGTAAGTATCCAGGAGCTTGTTCCCCATGGAGAGTAAGCTCGGATTGAGGGCATTGAGCCCGGCTGTGATGGACGGCAGGCGTGTTCCTTTCGAGCCCACGTAGGCCGCACTAATGTGAAAGTTGTCCGTGAACTGGCGTTCGACCGTCAGGTTCCACTGCTGCAAGTAGGCGAGACGATTGGCGTCGAAGGGACGGTAGTTTATGCCACGTCCGTTGCGGAACGAGGCGTCAATAAACGGCGGCATCTGGTTGGCTGGCACCGCCGGGAAGCCCTGGCTGAGCAAAAAGGCAGGGGTCAATCCGCCATCCGGGCTCCCCAACGAGTAGTTGGAGTTGAAGCCAGATTGGTCAATACCTCCGCCCCAGCCCGGGTAGAAGGCCTGGGTGTAGAAGATGCCGTAGCCGGTTCGGATCACGGTCCTGGGATTCAAGCTATAGGCGATGCCCAAGCGAGGGCCGTACCCCTTGCGCCAGGGGTACTCGGGTGTACGGCGTCCGAAGCTGGCATCTCCCCACTTGCTTCCTGCAAAAGCTAGACGGCCTAGCCGCCCGCCTGCACCAGGGTTCGGGCTGAGCGGATCAAAGAACGCCTGCCGGTCATACTTCTCCGCCGAGGGGGAGTAGTAATCCCAGCGTACGCCAAGGTTGACGCTCAATTTGGGCGTGGCCCTCCAGGTGTCTCCCACGTTCCAAACCACGGCAATCTGGCGGGGATAATCGGAAGCGGTGGTTAAGATGTTGTAATTGGCATTATCCACGTGCTCCAGGAGGAAGCTGGCGATTTCATTGCCGCTGACGGCTACTTGCGGCAGGCCGGTCTCAGCTCTTGAAAAGTTGAAGGTGCCGGAGAGGCCGCCGTCGGTGTGAACGTTCCCGCCGATATTCTTGTATTCGCCACCAAACTTGAGGGTGTGTTTGCCTTTGACCCACGTCAGCAGGTCATTCACGTCGTATAGGGGACGGCGGGTGACATTCTACGCGTTGCGACCCGCGCCACAAGCGCCCATAGAGGTGAATCCCCCAAGATAGATTTGCGGAGGAACATTGTACATGGCAACTCCAGGAATCTGGGGGAGTTTGTCCACGTAAGCTGCGTCCACGCAGCCGTAACCTTCGTCGCGATCCAGATAGCCGAAGGTGGTGTGGTTGAGGACGTTGCTGCTGAAGGTGTGGTCCCAGTTCGCCCGCTCAATGTTCGTGTACTGAGGCGCCGAGTTCGACTCATTCGCAAGTGCCGTGGGCAGCTCCGAGGCATATTTGAGCGGGGCGCCTTGGTAGTAGATCGAGATCTTCACGTGGTCCTTGTCGCCGATGTACTGGTCGCCCGTGATCAACCAGTAGTTGGTCTGGGAAAGGATCGTGTCAGGGACGGGATTGGGGACCAAGTAGTTAAGCGTCGGCCCAGGACTCGTGGGGTTTGGGAGGAACTGGAACCATTGCTTGGCGAGGGAGTTTGCCAAGCGTGGATCGCTGGGGCAGATCACGTTCGGTGTGTGCCCATCACATCCCATGAACTGGTCACGGATGACGTTAGTGGGGCTTAGCGGCTTGGTGGGATCCAAGGCCCGCGTGGTTGCCGGATCATAGATGGGAATGAGATTGCCACTCGCATCGACCCAGTCGCTGAAATCACCGATCCGTTCCTTCATTGATGGAATGCTCAGGGTCGGCCGGGTCACGCCGCCGTGAATACGGAAAGCTTCGTAGTTGACGTAGAAGTAGCTCTTCTTCCGGCCTGACCAGAAGCCCGGAACACCGTGGCTCCCGACCTTGAAGGGGCCGCCGATGAACGCCCCGGCGTCGTGTTCAATATCCCGGGGTCTTGCTGTGTCGGGAACCTCGACGCCGTTGTCCACGCGGTTGTGAGCGTTCCAGGGGCGGGCATTCAGCCAGGTATTGCGCATGTAGTCGTAACCGCCGCCGTGAAACTCGTTCGTTCCCGACTTGGTGACGGCGATAACCACCGAGGACGTCGTCGAGCCGTATTGAGGTTCGTAGGCCGAGGTGAGGATTTTTATTTCGCTTATCATGTCGGGCGTCAGCGGCCAGTCCTGAAAGATCGCGACCATGCCGCTCTGGCTCATGAAGCCTTCTTGCATGCTGGCGCCGTCCATGACGGCTTCGTCGCCGGACCGCAAGCCGCCGTTCACGCGCATGCTATAAGGGCTTGCGGTGCTGCCCGTGTTCACACCGGGGTTAATGATGGCGAACGACGCTGAGGACCGCGGCAAACCCGAAACCAGCAGGGGAAGGTCCGCCAACGTCGCCGGCGTGATGCCCTCTTTGTGCTCGGCATTGTCGAAGTTAAGGGGAGAGGCGTTGGCCGTTACTTCCACCGTTTGTAAGGCCGTTCCCAACTGGAGCTGCACATCCTGTCGCATCGTGGCTTTAACGGTCAGCTCGATTCCCCTTTGGATGTAGTCCCGGAAACCCGAAGCGGACGCTTTCAACTCGTAGATGCCTGGCCGCAAGTTCTGAAACGTATAAGCGCCGTCGGGGCCGGAGGTGGCCCTGGACAACGCGCCGGTGGCCACGGAAGTTAAAGTAAGTTGAACATTGGGAACGGCGGCCCCGGTTGGGTCCATCACCGTCCCGCCGATTGACGCGTTCATGCTTTGTGCCCGACCCGGTGCGGGCAGCAAAGCTGCCACAAAGAGTAGATAGATGAAAGCTCTGACATATTTAATGGGCATTTCAGTCTCCTGATTCTCCGCCGACTCGACGCAGGATAGCGCCCTCTTTTGAGGGCAAAGTGAAAGCCAACGCAAGTGCCAACGCTGGCGCCCTGTGTGGCCAAGTTTCAACGAAGGGTCGAGAACTACTGCCTAAGTGGCGAGGGACCACTTGCTGTGATACCAGCACAGGCGCATGGTGGAGCTTTTAGCACGGGCATGAAAGCCTGTCAAGCCTTTTGTTACGATTCCATGCTTTTCCTTTCGATTCAGGCAAAAGCATAGGGGGAGCCCGGCTGAATTCGCCAGTGATTGGCCCACTTTAGGCGGAGTTGGGTTGGGCGCAACGCTGGGGGGAGATAATGGTGTTCCCTGACGACCGGAAACTTGCACGTGCGACAGCAGCATGTACTTACTGTGTCAATGAAACCCTTCAGTTGATTTCAATACATTAAGATGCCCGGCAACACCTGGAAGAAGCACTCTTGCGTAAACTCAGGATCCATTGCCGCCGCCTACCTAATGCGGGCGCTCGTCCTTTTTTTCTTTTTTTAGCTTTTGGAATGTTGCCCAGGCCGCCTTGGCCTTTACCGGATCACCCGTGCGGCGATAAATCTTACCCAACACGTAATGCGGCTCGGGATAGGTGGGGTCGAGGGCTGCGGCCTCATTCAGTTCCCGGATCGCTTCGTTATCTTTACTTTGCTTCTCCAGCAGCAGGCCCATCTGATAATGGGCCTTGGGAAACCTTGGGTCGTAACGCAGGGATTCCTGGAGGAAGGTCTCGGCTTCTTCCAACCTGCCGATCTTCACCAGCAAGGTCGCGAGGTTCAAAGGCGGCCAGGGTGAAAGCACGGGCTTCTGGCGGTTCAAGCGAATCGCTTCCTTGTAAGTTTGAATGGCCTCGTCATATTTCCCCACAGCTTCGTAACAAAGGGCCAGATTATCGTAACCCTTCATGAAGTTGGGATTGAGCTCGAGAGTTTTCTGGAGGTGGGAGATCGCGGCGGTGAACTGCATCGCGTCGTACTCGATGCGCCCCAGCCAATAGGGGTAAAGCGCATTCTTGGGGTCGGACCGGGCAAGCTTTTCCAGTTCCGGGCGCGCCCAATCCCGATGGTTCAAGATAATGTAAGAAAGCGCCAGGGTGAAGCGATTTGGATCGTCCAGCGGTGTGATTGCCTCGGCCTTGTTCATCGCAATCGCCGTGTTCAGGTACTTGCCATCCAGGAAGAAAACACTGCCGAGGAGTGTGAGCAACTGAGGCGTCTTGGGATTTTTTTCGATTTCTTGCGCCAGGATGGTTTCGGCGCGAGCGTAATCGCGAGTCTTGATCGCCTCCTGGAGGGCGTTGCGGCGCGCGGGGTCAAGGGGGGCCGTTTCGAGGTTACTCGCACTCAGGCTCGCCGAAGAGGAGCCTGCGTCTTGCAGCCTCAGCTCCTGGGCCACCATCACCACGCTGGAAGCAATTAACACTGCCACAAAGACCAAAGCCTTTCCCCTCGCAGGTTTCATAAATGGTCCGGAGATGGTCATGGGCGGTTCATGGTTGCGACTGCGGGCCCGTGCTCTCGAGCCTTTGTTTCAAGGCCAGCGCCACGACGCTTTCCGGGACGATGGCCAGTTCCTGCTCGATCTCCTGACGCGCTTCCGCCTGCTTGCCTTGCTCCAGGTAGATCTGTGCCAGGGCCAGATGGATGCCCGGAAGCCTGGCATCGGCGTGTGCCGCGCGCTGGTAAGCGCGAATGGCGAAGTCGGTGTGCCCTTGCGCGTGGTAACTCTCCCCCAGGGCCTGGTACACGCGCGCGGAGCTGGGATTCAAGCGGGCGATCTGCTGGAAGCACCATCCGGCGAGCTTCTGGTAGGCGCGCCCCAACTGGTAAGCATATTCGGAGTTTTGCGGTTCAAGTTCACACAGGACACGGAACTGCTCGACCATGCCCGGGAAGTTTCCCCCGCGCTCGTGAGCTTTGGCCAACTGCCAGCGGGCCAAAGGTTCCTTGGGTTGCAGTTTTACCCCTTGCTCGAGTTGCCGCGTGGCCTCCGGGATTTCCCCCAGGACCAGCAGGCTTGCTCCCATCAGAATGCGCGGGGCAGCGTAATCGGGTTGCAGACGGACCGCCTCGCGAAGTTGCCGCACAGCTCGCTGGTGCTCCCCGCGCTGCTGGTAGAGCGCGCCGAGGTTGTTGTAAACAAACGAGAGTTTGCCACCCTCTCGCAAAACTTCCAGGAAGGCCTTCTCCGCCTCCTCCAGCCGGCCGGCCTTTTGCGCCTGGACTCCTTGCGTGAACAGATCTTCCAGGCGGGGAGGCAAGGTCTGCTGGGCCCATAGGCCTTGGCTGGCCAGCAGCAGCGCCAAGGCGGCGCACAGCCGCATCCGGGCGCCTGGTGACCCTGTGGGTCGTCTGGCATTGTTTCCCTGCCGCTTCGTCATGGCCTCTTCAATGCACCGGCGCCGGGGCTGGCTGGTCGCTGGGCGATGGCGGTGGAGAAAAAGAAAGCGTCCCGCCGGGACCGAGCAGCCTCTCGCGCGATTCAATCTCCTTTTGAATCAGTTCTTCCGACCTCTTCAGTGCGGCATTAGCTTCCTCGGAATTTCCCAACTTCTGGTAAGCCCGGGCGAGCAGCGTGTAAGCCTGCCGCATTTCAGGTTCCAGGGTTAGCGCGGCCTTCAGCTCCTTGACGGCCGGCTCCGGTTGGCCGGCTCGCAGCAAGGCGTCACCCAGGGCCAAACGAGCCGCAGCCGAATCGGGATCGATGGCCAGCGCTCCCCGGAAGTAGTCGATGGCGCGCGCGACCTCTTGCCGATAAAGATAAGTCGCACCCAGGCCGTAGGCGCTCGAGTAGTCGCGGGGTTGGATTTCCGCCGCGCGGGCGTAGTAGGTGATGGCTTCGTCAAACTCAAACTGATGCCGCTTCAGGTCGCCCAGGGCATCGAGGATTTCCACCGACTGCGGGTTGGCCTTCAGCGCCGCCTGGTATTCTTCCTCGGCCTTCGCGATGTTGTTCTGCGCCTCGTAGGACTCTGCCAGGAGCTGGTGGACTCGGGCCGAATCCGGGGCCTGGGCGAACAAGCGTTGAAACTCCATCTGTGACAGGATTCCGGAAAGCCGCCCCAGGTAGTAGAGCGCATCCAGGTTCCTGGCATCCGTTCGCAGGACTCGCTGGAGTTCCTTCAGGGCCAAATCGTATTGACCTTTGGCGATGTGCGCGCGCGCCAGGAGAATCTGCCCTGCCGAGGCTTGCGGATGAGCCTTCAGGTAATTCTCGGCCAGCGAGGCAGCGCGATCGTAGTCGCCTCGATATAACGCGCGGGTGCCCTCTGCAAGCGCCGGAGCTTCTTCTCCCCAGACCGGGGACGCGGCCACCAGCCACAGAGCCAGGCCGGCAAGTCCGATGCCCCCGCCGAGCGTTCTCTTCGTATTGGCGCTGCTTCCCCTCATTCCCGCGTGCCCCCTGCCGGGCAGAGCCAACAGTTTATATTCGCCTGTTAAACGTCGGGCTGTTGCACTTTCAACTGTTGACTACCGACTTTCAATTACGGCCGCACCTCGATGGTGCGCAAGAACTCTTTGGCTCTTTCCGCGCGCTTTTTCTTGACCTCTTCAAATCGCTTGGTCTGAGCGTCGGCCCGCGCATCCTTGATCCTCTGGTACAGGATCATCAGGTTCAAGTTCGCGGTGTAGCCCTCCGGGTTCAGCTCCAAAGATTTCTGGAGCGCCTGTTCAGCCTGGGCGTATTCCCTCTGCTTCAGGTGCAGGAGACCGAGTTCCGCGTACGCATCGGCGTAAGCCGGATTGGCCTTCAGCGCCAACTGAAGCTCCCGCACCGCCGCGGGGAAGTCACCGTCCTGGTTGGCCAGGCGGCCGAGATAGTAATGGGCGGCAGCGGCCGTTTCAGGATATTGCGCAATCGCCGAAATCTCTTTTCGGGCCTCCTCGTTATCGTGGCTGTTAAAGTAGGCGGCGCCCAGCGCCAGCCGGCCGCGAGGATCCTGTGGCTTCAGTTCGCAGTATTTCCGAAAGTAGGGAATGGCCTCGCTGGCTTCTTCGCGCTGCATGGCCACGGCGCCCAGGGCGTAGTTGTAATAGCCGTTGTTGGGCTCCAGGCTGACCGCTTTTTTCAAGGATCGGTAGGCTTCCTCAGCCAGGTTTTGCTCGATGCAAACCATGCCCCAGAAGAAATGAATCCCGGCGTTCTGGGGTTCCAGCTCGCGAGCGTGCGCCAGGTAACCCAGGGCGGCGGTCCTGTCCTGCTGCCGGTTTGCCACGCGGGCGAGTTCGAGCAAAAGTGGGACGGAATTGGGCTGCAACTGTCCCGCTTTCTCCAGGGTATCGCGCGCGCGGTCGAGTTTCCCTTGTCGCTCGTAGAGCAGGCCCAGGGCGCGCCAGGAATCGAAGGAAGCCAGTTGCCGACCCGCAAGCCCTTCCAGGAGTCGCCCCGCCAGGTCCTCGCGATGGTGCTCGGCCAACGTGGGCAGGAGGGAGAGAATATCCACCTCGCTCAGCCCCGGGCTCTGGAGCAGGCGGCCGGCTGCGGCATCGGTCTCCCCCTGTTTCCCCAGCCCCGCATAATCCGCGCATTGTATCGACAGTGCCTGGGGATGAGCCAGGTCGGCGGCCGGGAGCCGTGACAGGCGCTCGAGCGAGGCCCGGTAAGAACCCCGGCGCAGCAGCAACACCGCGCTTTGATAATTGGCCTCCACATTATCGGGTTGGAACGCCAGGAGCTTCTCATACGTTTCAAGCCCCTTCTTCCACGCCCCGGCATCCTTCGCGGCGTTTTCCTGGTAAAGCCGGCCGAGGTTCAAATACGCCCCGGCAAAGCGGGGGAGCGCTGCGATGGCCTTCTTGAAATTGCTTTCTGCCGCCCGGTAGTTTCCTTGCTGGGCCTCCACGACCCCCAGGAGATTGTAAAAGCCCGCCTCCTTTGGGAAGTCTCGCAGGGCTCGCGTCAAGGCATGGCGGGCGGCGCTGAGGTCGCCTTGCTGGATGAGTTGCTGAACCTGCCGGAGCGTCTCGGCGGGGGAAGTTGTGTCAGCGGGCCGGATCGACACCGGAAAAAGAAGGGCCAGACAGGCCGCCAGGGTAAGCCGTGCTTTTCGATATCGCCTCGCGCAGTTGTTCGCCTGGAGCATCCGGGCCTCGATTGGGGCGGGCGCGAAAGCTTCGCGCACGGATTCACTGGACTCCTCATCGTGCTCCTGGAGACCAATCGGGCGCAAGATTTTTTTGCAGGCCGTGAGACTAGGTTCCCGCCGCCCAGTCGCGCGCTCTCTGCCTTCGCTCCCGGCCCGCCGCGTGAATTTTCCATGCATCGAAAAACGAGATTGGGTATATTCTTCGCCGGTCGCCATGATTTCTCCGGTTGCTTTGGTCACCGGCGGGTCGCGCGGGATCGGTCGGGGGATTTCTCTCGCCCTGGCGCGCCTCGGGTACAGTGTCGTGATCAATTACGCGCGCCGCGAGGAGGCTGCCCTGGAGTGCAAGAAGCTCTGCAAGCAGGCTGCGCCCGCCGTCTCCAAGGCCCACTTCGAAATCTTTCGAGCGGATATCTCCCGCTCCGTGGAGCGCGCGCGCCTGCTCAAGCACATCCGGGAGCGGTTCGGGTGGCTTGACCTCCTGGTGAACAACGCGGGCGTGCCGCCCACGGTTCGCGCCGACATCCTCGAGGCCGAGGAAGAAAGTTTCGACCGCTTGCTGGCCATCAATGTCAAGGGGCCCTATTTTTTGACCCAGGCGGTCGCCAACTTCTGGATTTCGCGAGTCAGTGAACTCCCCGCGTCAAGACGCAAGCCCAAGATCGTCAACATCTCTTCCGTCTCAGCCTATGCGCCCAGCGTGAACCGTGGCGACTATTGCATGAGCAAGGCCGCGCTCTCCATGATGACGCGCCTGTTTGCCGCGCGCCTGGCCGAATACGGGATCAACGTGTATGAGATTCGACCGGGAGTCGTGCGCACGGACATGACCGATCCGGTGAAGGAGAAGTATGACCGCATGATCGCCGAGGGCCTCACGCCCATCCCGCGCTGGGGCACACCGGAAGACGTTGGGCGCGCCGTGGCCGCCATCGCGGAAGACAGGTTTCCCTTTTCCACCGGGGAAGTCATCAACGTGGACGGAGGATTCCACCTGCGCCGCCTGTAGCGGCGCGGGGCGCCTGCCGGGACTTGTCGGGAAGCGCCGATTCTTTCGGCGGTCATCCATCCCGCGATGGCGGGAGGGCTGGTAGGCCGCCGGCACCAAGATATGATCCGCCTCGATCCTCAACTCACGCCGCAAACGCTCCGGCCAAAAATCGAACGCCTCTTCGCACTCTCCGCCGCCAAGATCCGGGCCATCGACCAGGCGTGGAATCCTTCTCAGGGAACCCCCGTCTTTACGGCGCAAGGTGTCTACACCTCGCGGGGCTGGACAGAGTGGACGCAGGGTTTCATGTACGGCTCTGCGCTCTTGCAGTTTGACGCCAGCGGTGAGGAGTGGTTCCTGGACTACGGCCGCCGCACCACGGTCGAGCGGATGGCGATGTACCTGACCCACACGGGTGTCCACGACCACGGGTTCAACAATATCAGCACGTATGGCAACCTGTTGCGCCTGGTAAAGGAAGGGAAAATCCCGGCGCGCGAGTTCGAGAAGGATTTCTACGAGCTGGCGCTCAAGGTGAGCGGAGCCGTACAGGCGGCTCGCTGGGCGCGTATCTCAGATGGCCGCGGCTACATTTACTCGTTCAATGGCCCGCATTCCTTGTTTGCGGATTCCATCCGCTCGCTTCGTTCGCTGGCCGTCGCTCATCACCTGCGCCATGCGCTGATGGGAGAAAACGACCAGCGCATTTCCTTGCTCGAACGCTTGGTCCAGCACGCTTCGGTGACGGCGGAGTTTGCAGTTTATTATGGGGAAGGACGTGACGCCTACGATGTGCGCGGGCGCGTGGCGCACGAATCAATATTCAACATGAACGATGGGAGCTACCGCTCCCCGAACACCCAGCAAGGATATTCCCCCTTCACCACCTGGACACGCGGCCTGGCCTGGATCATGTGCGGGTTTGCAGAGGAATTGGAATTCCTGGAGACACTCCCGGACCAGGACCTTGCGCCCCTGGGAGGGGGGCAGAAGATTGAGGCCATGATGCGGCGGGCTGCCGAGGCCACTTGCGACTACTACCTTGAGCAGGCCGCGCAGGATGGCATCCCTTACTGGGACACGGGGGCGCCCAACCTGGCGAAGTTGGGCGATTGGCTGAGCAAGCCCAGCGAACCTTTCAATGACTACGAGCCGGTGGACAGTTCCGCGGCGGCCATCGCCGCCCAGGGCCTCTGGCGGCTGGGGAATTACCTCAGCCGGCCGACCAGGAATCCCCGGAATGCCCAGCGATATCGTCAGGCGGCGCTCACCATTGCGAACACCCTTTTTGACGAACCCTACCTTTGCACGGATGCGTCGCACCAGGGGTTGATTCTGCACTCGGTCTATCATCGGCCCAAGGGCTGGGACTACGTGCCGCCGGGCCGCAAGATCCCTTGCGGCGAATCGTCGATGTGGGGCGACTATCACGCGCGCGAACTCGCCTTGTTGCTTTTGCGAGAGGTTCGGCAGGAGCCGTACCCGACCTTTTTTAGGATTTGAACCGGGTTCAAGACTCGGGCCCGAACCGGCGGGTTGATTTAGCTGCGGCGCGGTTCGGTGATAGGGCCATACATCTCCGGCCGTCGGGCCGCAATACGGTCGAATTCCCACAGGCCGGGGACGCGGACCACGCGGTTCTGATCCGCGGCGGCCAGATCGAGTTCGGCGTAAAGGATCGTCTCCTCGGTTTCGCCCGCCTCGCTGTGGATCTTCCCACTGAAATCGACAATCTGCGAATGGCCGGAAAAACAAAAGCCGCGTTCTTCGCCCACGCGATCGGCTGCAATCACGTGGAGGTGATTCTCGGTGGCGCGCACTGGCGGCGTGTGCTGCCAGGAGTCCGAGCCAATCGGCCAGTTGGTGGGAATGGCCAGGAGCTGCGCGCCCTTCAGCTTAAGCACGCGCCCCGACTCCGGAAAGCTACAGTCGTAGCAGATGTTGACGCCGATCTTTCCCTGCGGGGTGTCAAACACAGGGAAAGCTTTGTCGCCCGGAACGACAACCTTGTCGATGCCGAGGCCCGGCAAGTGGATCTTCCGGTATGTGCCAAGGATTCCTTGGGGCGTGACCACCGCGGCACCATTGTAAATACGGTCTCCTGCACGTTCGAGCAGGCCGACGACGGCGGTGCAGGTGAAGGACTTCGCGGCTCGTGCAATTTCCTCGGTGGAGGGGCCGGGGACGGTCTCGGCCAGGGGCGCCGCTTCCTCTCGGCTCGAGTAGCAATAGCCGCTGAGCGCGCACTCGGGAAAGATCACCAGCCTGGCGCCCGCGCCAGCCGCGGTCTCCAGGTTAGCAAGGATTTTGTCAAGATTGCGTTCCTTCGCGAGAATCTTCACGTCCATCTGAACCGCCGCGACTTTCATTTGCACCTCCATGAGCCCGATGAGCGGCGAGCATTTTAGCAGCAATTAGTGGTCGGTTGTCAGTGGTCAGTCGTCAGCTATCAGCCATCAGCGGTCAGCTATCACCCCATGCGGACTGGGAACTCGAAATGCGAAACTCGGCGGTGGTCACCGGCCGTTTGGCACTTGAAAGCCGTAACTCTCAGCCGCGGGTTTTTATTTGATCGCAGGCCAGCGCGGCGGCTACTTCCCCAGGCGCTTCTTGATGATGGCGTACGAGCTGTTCTGGGGGGATTTTCCCTTCGGATCCTGGAAGTTGTAGATCTTTCCGTCCGTGAAAGCGATGCGGAAAAACCCGGTCGGCTGGCCCATCATGCTGATGGACTCAACCGCTTTGACGGTCGAGGACGGCTCCTCGAAGACCGCATTGCCATCCTGGACAAACCGCACCGAATCGTACGTCAACAGCAGGTAACCCTTGCGCAGGGCGTCTTTTCCGCCACCGCTCATCAACCCCTTCTGAATCCTCGTCAGCACATCCATGAACGGCATTGCGCCTTCACCCACCAGGGTGACGGGCGCCTCCACGATGGCGAACTCCGAGCTGGGCGCGGAACCGGGGGCGCCTGCCGCTCGGGCGACTGGTTCTGTGAGGGGCTTGCGGGCGCCTGAAGCAACCTGCCCAGAGGTCCGCCCTGCCGGGCTTTCACGGGCGGCGGCCGCCGGCGACGCGGGACCAGAAATCGTGAAGGCGACCCTGGAGCCAGCGCCCACATAAGCCTCGCAGCGGCCCGCTTCCCAGTCATTTGGAATGCTCATCTGAGCTACGGCGCGCTCCGGGTTCTTAACCTCCAGCTTTGTGGCAGAAACGCCAAAGACACCTCCGCGGCAGGCGATCCGAAGCAGCATACGGGGGTTGAAGTTCTTCCCACCCAGCTCCACTTCGCCGGACCACCCACGCGACGCCGAGTTCGGGGTAATCTGCGCTAGTTCCGGCGTGGGGTAGGCGCTGGGGCCAATCTCGGGCTGGCCACCTCGGAAAACCCGGAAAGAGGCGGGCTGGCGCTCGAATCCTACATAGACTTGGCAGGCGTGCTCGTTCACATCGTCCGGGACTGCAACATCAGCCACGGCGCGGGTCGGACTCTCCACCTTCAGATTCTTGGGGACAAGTTCAGCGCCAAAGCACCCGATGTTCACCGCCATCCCCGGAGAGAGATTCTTGCCCGTCAGCACCAACCTGCCGATCCATCCGGCGGGCACCGAGTCGGGACTAATCTGGGAAATCTCCGGTTTATCCTGCCGGCGGATCACGGTCTGCGTCTTCTGGGTGGCGCTGGGTGAGTTCGCCTGTCCCAGCACGGGTGAAGCGCCAAGCCAAGCCGCGAGGAACGACCCCACCACTGCGCAGACTAAAACCCTGCGAGAAATGACACGATGCTCTGCGTGCATGATTCCCTCCTTGGGGAGGAGACGCCGGCAGACGCGCGGGTCGTCCCCACTCCGGACTTTGAAGGGTAGGAGTTGTGGGTAACATAGCGCCGCCACAAAGCTAAAAGCAACCGACAATGAGGCGCCATGACGGATTGTCACCTCCGTGGTGCACTTCCCTTAACTCGCAGGCACCAGTCGCCAGGGCGAGTTTTCGATTCGTCGTGGCTTCCGATACTCTCCCCTGTACGGCCGCAAACGCCTCTTGACAACAGGCGAAGCGAAGATAAGCTCACTTCCTTCAAGGTGACTCACTTCGACCCCAATAGGGGGCGCTTGACGAGGTTTGTGCTTGAATTACAGTCCAACCAACTCCGCCAGTTTCCCAAGGAAGACCCATTTCTATACTTCTACCCGATGGATAATACGCGGGCCAGGTCCGGAGCTCGGCTCATCGAGGACTTCTGCTCCACTGCCAGGCTCCTCTGCGCGGATCTCGGTCCCTTGCCGCGCCAATCTTCGCACCAGTGTGGACTTGCGCCCGATTCTTGCCACACGGAGGGCTAAACCATGACGTCAGCCCATGAGCAACGTGGTCCGCGGTTGAGCGCAGAAGAGCTGCGCCAAGCTGCGGCAGAAATGCGCGCCATTAACCTCATTGACATTTTTGCTGCGGGGTCTGGTCACCCCGGTGGCACCCTCTCGATCATGGATATTGCCGCCGCGCTCTACCTGGGGGTGCTCAACCACGACCCCAAGAGTCCCACTTGGCCCGACCGCGACCGGGTGTTCTGGTCGACTGGTCATAAGGCGCCGGCGCTTTATGTTGCGCTGGGCAAGGCGGGTTACTTCCGGCTGGACGACACGGTGCTCCTGCGCCAGCTCGGCTCGGGCTTCGAGGGGCATCCCAACTGGCTCAAACTTCCCGGAGTGGAAATCTCCAGTGGCTCCCTCGGCCAGGGACTCGGCATTGCGGTCGGCAACGCCCTGGCCGGAAAGCTGCTCGGCCGGCCGTATCGTGTCTATTGCATCATGGGCGACGGCGAGCAACAGGAAGGCAACATCTGGGAATCGGCCATGGCCGCGGGTCACTACCACCTGGACAACCTCTGCGGCATCGTAGACAAGAATGATTTGCAGATTGACGGTTGGGTGCGCGAGGTGATGAACATCGACCCGCTGGCGGAAAAATATGCGGCCTTCAATTGGAACGTGCTGGAAATCGCCGGGCACGACATGGATCAGATCCTCGACGCCTTCGCGCGCGCCAGAGCGACCCCGAACCGTCCCACCGTCATCATTGCTCACACCACGAAGGGCAAGGGTGTGTCCTTCATGGAGAATGAGGCGGGCTGGCACGGCATCGCGCCTAACCGCGAACAGTTTGAAAAAGCCATGGTGGATCTGGCGACGCCTTCCGTGCCGCGCCAGCGCCGCGATGCCTTGTTGGCCAGGGCCGCTGAAAACGCCGAGGCAGCGGAGCGGAACACGAAGGAAGCGTTGCCGAAGTTCCGCCGCGATTATTGGTGGAATGCAAACGAGACAATGAAAGTGGACATGGATCCGACACGCATGGGCTTTGGCCGCGGCCTGGAAACCGCCGGCGCCGACGCGCGCGTGGTGACCATCCACGCCGATATTTCCGGCTCCATCCGCATCACTGACTTCGAAGCCAAGCACCCCGAGCGCAAAAACCGCGTGTTCAGCGTCGGCATCGCCGAGCAGAATATGATGGTGGTCGCGGCCGGACTCGCCAAGGAAGGGTTGATTCCGGTTACGGGCACCTACGGCGTATTTGCGGCGGGGCGCTGCTGGGATCAGATTCGTACCACCCTGTGCTACTCAAATATGAATGTGAAGATCGCCGGGGCGCACGCGGGCATCTCGGTGGGCGCCGACGGGGCCACCCATCAGGCGCTGGAAGAGATTTCGCTGATGAGTATCCTGCCGAACATGCACGTCGTCGTGCCTTGTGATTCCGTGGAGACAGAAAGGGCCACGGTTCACAGCCTGCTGGAGGTGGTGGGCCCGGCTTACATTCGCTTTGCCCGCGAGGCGACGCCGGTGGTCACGACCCGAGCGACCCCCTTCAAGTTCGGCGTGGCCAACATCATCCGTTACCGGGGAGAGCAACCCCGCTTCGTCGATGCCTTCGAGACCTTCCTCTCCAGCGATTACGCCGGGGAGGGCGAGAAGGTCTCCATTGTGGCGTGCGGGCCCATGGTGCCGGAAGCCATGCGCGCCGCGTGGCTACTCAAGGAAGAGCATGGCCTTGAAACGCGTGTGCTGAATGTGCACACGGTGAAGCCGCTGGATGTGGCGGCGCTGGTCCAGGCCGCCGAACAGACGCATCTCATGGTCACAGCAGAAGAGCATCAGGTGGGCGGCTTCGGCAACATCATCGCGGGAGCTGTTCTCCGCTATCGGCAAAAGTTCGAACAGCCGCTGCTCTTCGATATGGTAGGCGTTGACGACCGTTTCGGCGAATCCGGCAAGCCCTGGGACCTGGTGCGCTCCTTTGGGCTGAGCGCCGAGCACATCGCCGCCCGCGTCCTGCGGCTCATCGAACGGCAGCGGGCCGCCAGTGAAGAGAAAGTCAAAAATCAAAAGTCAAAAGGCAGAAATCAAGAATAGGAAGTCAGGGCCCGAGCGGGCGAAAGGACGTATCCAACGGGTAACGCGCGAGGGCTTCCAAGATGTCTTGAAGGCGCGTGGCATCATCTCTCATGGGGGAATCGCTTCCTTTAGTACGCGCTCACGCACCCGCGCCCGCAATCCACGCTCGGTCACAACATCTACCTTTCTGCCGAGGAGTCGCTCGAGGTCGACAAGCAGTCCCGCATGATCCAGCAGGCTCCGCCCAGGTTCCAAGTCTATAAGGACGTCCAGGTCGCTGTCGGGCCTGGCCTCGCCCCGAACCGCGGAACCAAAGATTCGGACGTTATGCGCGCCGTGCTGGGCGGCGATGCGAAGAATCTCCTCGCGTTTTGCTTTCAAAAGCTCGTCGATACCCATAGTCGGGTTTCCCTCCCGACGCCGCGTGGGCATGTTCCCCCGTGCCGCACCCTCAACTTTACACCAGGATGCCAGCGAGTTGAATTCACCGGAACGCTTCTTTGTTCACCACATAAGGCATGTGGGCGGGGTTGCCGCCGTAGTTGCCTTCCAGCACGTCGATGAGCCCCTGGACGCAGCGGCCCGCCATGCCTTTGGCGGGGTCGGGGGAAAGTCGCGCGACACGCCCGGCACTGGCAAAGTGAGGAAACAGCCGCACGCGGTCCTCGATGGCCGGGTCGCGCAGGGGAGAGTCCGCCGGGAGCGGTTCGATTTCGAAGACATCGAGGGCCGCGCCGGCTATCACGCCTTCCTTGAGGGCAGCAGCCAGGGCTTTTTCATCCACCACCGGCCCGCGCGAGGTGTTAACGAGGAACGCCGTGGGCTTCATCCGCCGCAGGGTCTTCTCGTTGATGAGGTGGTAAGTGGGTTTTGCGCCTTCACCGTCGCGTACCAGCGGGACGTGCAAGGTGACAAAGTCCGCGCCTTTCAACGCCTCCTCAAAGGTCACAAAGCGGATGGTGCGTTTTTCCGTGGTGAAGCCGTGGCGGAAGCGGAGATCCATTTCTTCATGAACTTTTCTGGCAAAATCGTGCGCGGGAAACGTGGGGTCGTAGCACAGGAAATTGACGTCCAGCCCGATGGCCTTCTTGATGAGGGCCTGTCCGATCCGTCCCGTGCCGATGACGGCGATGGTTTTGCCCGTGACTTCGTCGCCGAGGAAGGGCAGGTAGGGATGCCAGGCTCCCCAATGGTGATCGCGCACCACATGTTCAGCCGGGCAGAGCTTGCGTGCCACGCTGCCGAGGATGAACAAGGCGAACTCCGCCGTGGTTTCCGTGAGGACCTCGGCGGTATTGCTGAAGGGGACCTTGCAGCGGTTGGCATCGGCGCGATTGATGTTGTCGAAGCCCACCGCGTCCTGTGCGACGACTTTCAGAGTCCCGCGCCCGGCCTCAAAGACCTCCGCGTCGATGGAGTCGCGCAGCGTGGTAATGAGCCCGTCGATGCCCAAACGTGCTTTTTCAATGATGAGACTCTTGGGAGGCGGTTCGAGCGGCTCATAGACCTCCACCTCGTAGCCGTGCTGCCGCAAGAGGTCGAGCGCGTCTTTTCCGATGTCGCAAGTGGCAAATACCCGGAAGCGTGGCGTGATGTCAGGCATGGACATACTCCGGTAGAGGCGCCCCGGTGGGGCGTCTCACGGTGGGCGCTGTACAGACGGCCCGGTGGGCCGCCTCCCGAGAGACGTTCCAGCGGAACCTCTCTACAGGTTTTTCTCGGCCCAGCTCTTGATGCGGTCTAAAGCTTTCTTGATATTCTCGATGGAATTGGCGAAGGAGAATCGCAGATAGCCTTCGCCCCACGCGCCGAACGCGGTGCCGGCAAGGCAGGCGACTCCCGCCTCGTTCAGAATAGCCTCCGCGAGGGGGCGCGAGCTCTGCTTGGTGCCGGTAATGTTGGGGAAGACGTAAAAGGCCCCGTGCGGCTGCCGGCAACGGAAGCCTGGAAGACGGTTCAGTCCTTCCACGATGACGCTGCGCCGGCGCCGGAATTCCTCGCGCATCTGCTCGACGGAGCCCTGGTCTCCGCGCAGGGCTTCCACCCCGGCGATCTGGCTGAAGCTGGCGGTGCAGGAATTGGAGTTGGTCATCAACAGCGCCACCTGGCGCGCCAGCTCCGGACGCATGATGCCATACCCCATCCGCCAGCCGGTCATGGCGTAGGTCTTGGAGAACCCATTCAAGATGATGGTTCGTTCCTTCATGCCCGGGAACTGCGCCAGGCTCGCGTGGGCGCCCTCGTAAATCAGGTGACTGTAAATCTCGTCGGAAAGAACAAACAGATCTCGGCCGGCCAGCGCCTCCGCCAGAGCCTTGATTTGCGGCCGGCTCATCACACCGCCCGTGGGGTTATGCGGTGAGTTCACAATAATCAGCCGTGTGCGGTCGGTGATCTTCTCCAGGAGTTCTCCCACGTCCACGTCAAAGTCGTGCTCCTCCTGCAGGCCGTAAGGCACAGCCCGCCCTCCTACGAACTGGATCATCGACTCATAGATCGGGAAGCCTGGATTGGGAAAGAGGACCTCATCGTCCTGGTCTACCAGGGCGAGGATGGTGAAGAACATGATGGGCTTGCCGCCGGGAGTGATGACCACCTCGGCGGGATCAACGGCGATGCTGAGATGCCGGGCTTCGTACTCCGCCACCGCCTGGCGGAGCTGTGGCAGGCCGGCCGGCGGCCCGTAGTGTGTCCAGCCATCCCGCAGCGCGCGCGCCGCCGCTTCCACAATGTTGGGAGGAGTAGCGAAATCGGGCTCGCCGATTTCCAGGTGGATGATTTCTTTTCCCTGCGCCTCAAGCGCGCGCGCGCGCACCAGAACCTCAAAGGCACTTTCCGTCCCCAGCCGGGACATGCGTTGCGCCAGCCGGAGATGCTTTTGGACAGTCGTCCCCATCGATGACCTCTTGCCCGCCCCTTTGTTGTCGCCCCCGCGGCGGACTCTAAGGTAACTTCCTGCAAGATATCGCAGCGCCTAGCCTCCGCATTATACGATGCGAGGCGGAGCCGCGTACCGTATGGCGCCGAGACAGAGCCCCACGCCATATCGGGCAGGGCAAAGCCCTGTACCGTATGGTGCAGGCAAAGTCAGGATATTCCCACAGCACGCGGATGTCCAGAGTGGACCGAGGTAGGCCAACTTTTGATGGGCATATCGGCAAATGGCTGAGGAGCCACAAGAAGGGACTGCACAAGGATAACATTGCATCTGGAAACTCACGACGATGAGCGAGAGCTGCTCAGCCGAGGAGGGGTCACCGGCTGGTTGCGGAAACCGGCTTCGGACGATGAGATTCGAAGATAACTGCGCGGGGCACTTCGATTCCGAAGACATTGCAGTCCTGGATGAATGCAGTGGAGTCCGTGACCGCGAACGCGCGATTCATGGCTTGGACAAACGGGTCGTCGGACTTGAGGACGGAGACCATGAGGATTGAAGACCAGTTGCTCCTGCTGACTTCCTTTCGCAGGAGGTCAGTGACGAGGCTGATCACTTCTTTCCTGCTCCTGTTGTCCATCCATTCTGCACTAACAACCAGATTCCAAGGCGCATCTTGCTCCGCAGAGGTTGCCAGTAGCATGGCCAGGACAACTTCACCACGGGCCTCCACCAATTTGCGGACTACGGTGCGGACTTCGTCTACCAACGTTTCGCGAGCCACGTCAGAACTCCATTTCGCCGTGATCTTACCGCCTCGAGGATTTCGAGAGCTTGCCCACTTGAATACGTTCCTGGCGGATCGTACCTTCTTTCGGGCTTCCAGTTAGCGGCAACCGACCAGTTTCTTATAAGCTCAGCATTGCCCAGCCCAATTTTTGACTGGAGTCCGGCTAGTAACAGCAGTTGAGGCAGATCGTGAACCGCATACGTCTGTCTCAGTCTCTTATCCCTATCAGGGTACTCCCTCACTCCCAGGATTCTGCAAATCCGGGCCTTCAAGGCGAATTCAATGCAATACCCGCAGAGGTAAGCAACCCCATCGTATAGCTCGGCTCGAAATAGTGTTTCAGCCTCCCTCAATCGCAGATGCGCCAGCTTCTTGAGCTCTGCTCTCGTCGCCATAGTTGCGCGCTCTCCAAAAGTAACCTAAGTTTACCACGGTCCTGAGCTGCTCGTGCGGGGAGGAACAGTGCCCCTTTCTATTCTGCCAGCCGGTTGTACTTCTTCAAAACTTCGCGCAGCCGGCCGTGGGGGATGGCAATCACGGTGTGGTTATCCGCGCCGGTCATGTTTTCGGCGGCGACCAGCGCATTGACGATGGCCTCCTCGGTTGCCTGTACAGTTGCCTCGAACAACGGATTCATTTGGTCATTTGGAACCATCCGGAGTTGGGCGACGCCCGTGGGTTTTGCAGCCTGGGGGTTAGCGGTGGAAAAGGCAATAAAAATGTCGCCCGAGCCATTTCCAGAAGCGCTACCCGTCCTGGCGAGGCCCAGCGAGGCGCGCCGCGCCAAGCGCTTCAACTGATGAGGCAGGAGCGGCGCATCCGTCGCAATAACGATGATGATGGAGCCGGTATCGTCTCCGTAGGCGGGCTTTTCGGGAATCTCGACACCTACGGGAACTCCCGCAATGCGCAGTTGCGAGCGGGCGCCACAATTACACTGCACCAGAGCCCCCACGGTGTAGCCGCCCGATTTTTCCTCCAATTTTCTCGATGCCGTCCCAATGCCACCTTTGAACTCGTAGCAGATCATGCCGGTCCCACCGCCCACGTTTCCTTCCGGCACCGGACCCGGGCGGGCGCTCTCCAGCGCCTCAAAAACGTGAGCTGGCCTCACGTGGAACCCATTGATGTCGTTCAGCCACCCATCCCAGGTTTCCGCCACCACAGGCAGCGACCAGAGCTGAGCCGTTCCGCCGCGCTTCGTCTGCCAGCCGATGACCGCATCGCGCACGACTCCGACGCTGTGGGTGTTGGTGATCATCACTGGTCCCTCCAGGAAACCGGATTCCTCCACCCAGGTGGTTCCGGTCATCTCCCCGTTGCCGTTCAGCGAGAACCAACCCGCAAAAACTGCATCTGTTGATTCTTTGCCGCGCGGGAATATGGCCGTGACACCGGTGCGTACCGGGCCGACCCCTACCTTCAGGCTTCCGCTCCCGGCGATAAGGGTAGTGTGGCCAACCTCAACACCCTTCACATCGGTAATGGCATCCAGCGGCCCTGAGATTGCACCAAATGGCACGCCGAGGTCTCGAGCGCGCGGCTTGAGCTGGGCTCCAGCGGTCGCCGCGAGAAGCAAGAAGAAAATCGTGCCAAGAACCGGCTTCGCAGTATTTCCACTCATGTCTTATCCTCCCAAGAGCTGGCAATTGCTTATCATATTGGGGCTTAGCGAGGAAATCCGAGTCGATGCAGAGATGAAGATCAAGGCATCGTTCGGAGCGCAGGCAGAATAGTCTCATGGAACAGTCTTGTCCAGGGAGGCAGTGCTTGTGGAAGCCGGGGGGGAGGCTTGGCGCGATGGGTAAATAAGGTGTTCGAAATGGTCGGTGGTTTGATTGGCTATTTGGCGCGCTGCTTGCTTTCCGCAGCCCAGTATGGTGCGTGGGTGTGAAATTCACCATTTGGGGGAGCCTTTATTGATTTCGGTCAGGTCATTATCAGACGATAGTCAGCGCGTGCCGCCCAAAGACGTAGTACCTTTTCTGACAAAGCCTGGTGGATGGAGGATAAGCAATGTACGTTGGCAACTCTAACCGCAAGGTGATGACATATCAAAGGCCCCAAGTTAGTAAGGCTTCAGCGAGCCTGCCCAAGTCCCACCACATCCTTGAGGATATTCTTTCCAAGCCCAGCGTCCGGAAAGCCCTGCTCTGGATGACCAAACGCAACTCTGACGGGAAATGCCTCTTCGAAAGACTCTGCGAGAATTATGACAACCCTGATGCTGATCTCGGCACGCGACTGAAGTGGGCTCTTCCCAACTGGGTGATTAACTTCGGGCTCAAGAAGGCGCGGCTGGACAGGCAAACCACGAAGCAGAAACTGTTCCACCACCCGCCCACGGTCAAGGCCCTGACCTTGACAGCCAAGAGTATTGGCACTTACGGCCTGACCGTTCCGCAGCGATACACGGCTCCGCTTTTTGTCGTATGGAACATTACGCAAGCCTGCAATCTGACCTGCAAGCATTGCTATCAAAATGCCACGCGCCAGCCGCAGGCGGATGAGCTCACAACCGAAGAGAAGCTGAACCTCCTGGAGCAGATGGCGGAGGAATTCGTCCCTTTTCTGGCGCTCGCGGGCGGCGAGCCCCTGGTGACCCCGGACTTGTGGAAAGTCCTGGAGCACTGCACCAAGCGTGGGATTCACGTGACGCTGGCCACCAATGGCACGATGCTGACGCCGGAGATGTGCCGGCGCCTCAAAGACGCGAACGTCAAATACATCGAAGTCAGCATTGACAACATTGACCCTGCAAGACATGACGAGTTCCGCGGCCAGCCCGGGGCTTGGAAGCGCGCCATCCAGGGAATCCGCAACTCGGTGGCAGCGGGGGTCAAGACCGGCATGGCCTGCTGTTTCACGCGAGAAAACGTGCACACCGTGGATGAGGCGGTGAAATTCGCCAGCGATCTCGGCTGCAAGACCTTCGCCCACTTTAACTTCATTCCTGTGGGCCGTGGCAAGGAGATCATGGACCACGACCTCACGCCCGGCCAGCGCGAGTTACTCATGCGCAAGTTGCAGCGCCATCTGGCGGAAGGGAAGATTGCGGTGGTTTCGACCGCCCCGCAATTTGGGCGCTCCTGCATTGTGTACGGCGACGAGGAAGGCGTTTTCGCCACCGGGCATGCGGGCCGAGGCCCAGGCAAGAAGACGCTGGTCCTCTCACGTTACATTGGAGGTTGCGGTTCCGGACGGTGCTATTGCTCCGTCCAACCCAACGGGATCGTCACTCCCTGCGTGTATATTCCCTTCCAGAAGGTCGGCGACATCCGCACACAGAGCCTTAAAGAGATATGGAACAACCCTCTGTTTGATACCCTGGCGGATCGCGAAGACCGCGGCGACCATTGCGGCGTCTGCGATTATCGCCCTTACTGCGGCGGCTGCCGCGCGCGCGCTCTCTCTTACACGGGCGATATCCAGGCGGGAGACCCCGGCTGCCTTTTCAACTATCACCTGTGGGAGGAGCTTGCGGCGAGCGCCGAGCCGTCGCTCCTCTCCCTGCAATCCCAAGGGTGGGGCGCCAGGAATTCCCAGAAGCATGACCGCACGCAGCCGGCCGCGCAACTGGTTCAAATCCTGGCGTCGGGAGTTGTGAGGTCGGCGGCCCAGGCGGGAGAGGCGACGGGCATGAGGGATGAAGAAATCCGCGATGTGGAAGACGTCGCCAAGCGCGTTTCTACCTTGTTGACCCGTCCTAATTGAAGGCCGGTCACCCGACTCCTCGAAAGGAGGCAAGGGCTTCATGAGCGATGGTGATGGAAGCGGGATGCAGCGCACCCCAGGTAGCCGGTCAGAAAAGCCGAAACGCGAAACAGCCCAGGCAACCCTCTCGGCGATTGGTGACGTCGGGGTTGCAGCATCAGAGATGTTCGCTGAGGGCGGGGAGGCGCCGCGGACCAGGGCTTGGCCCTCCCTCATCGCCTTTGTCCTCCTCCTCTATGTGTCGAGCGTCGCCGTGGCCTTGGGGACATTCAAGTCAGCGCCTCTGGTTCGATTGTTGGTCACGCCGTGTTTCCTGATCCTTTGCGCGGCGACGGCGTTCTGGTCCAGCCAGGTGTGGAAACTCCGCGCCAGGAATTTGAAATTCCGGCTGAAGATCTGGCAGGACGCCCTGGACAGCCTGGGCCACGAAGTGGCGAATGCCGCCAATGCGGTCCAGATGAACTTGACAGGCTTCCGAATGGCCAATCCCCAAGTTCAAATGCCGGAGCACCTGGATGAAATTAAGGCGGGGGTCAACCGCATTAAAACGGTAGTCCAGAAATCAACGGACCCCCTGGCGTGGAAGGGGCCCAAGCAGGGGAAGAAGGACGACGAGGCCTCGTCCGGCAAGTTGGCTCAACACACCCGCAGCCGAATCGCTCTCTAAACACAAAGAAGGGGGCCTATTTCCTTGCTCTTGGCAGGGGAGTCTAACGGTTTTGGCTCCGCTCACAGCTCCCCCTCACCCCAAGTTGTTGTTTCACCGAAAACTCCTCCGCCTGCGCGTTTTCCCGGAAGCATAGCATTCCCGCAGTCTGCCGCCAGCTTGCTGGCTTCACGGGTTCTTGCGGCTAATTCGCCATCAGCGCGAGCGTGGTGTCGTGGTTCATGGTGGTTCGCGCTGGGGCGCTGGCATCGGTCCCTGTAATCTTCAGCGAGTAGCTGCCAGAGGACGTTCCGCTCGGGGCGTTCGTCGGAGACGAGCCCTTTCCCGCCCCGGACTGGCTGCCCGGAAGTCGCTTCTCCAAGGGAGCCTTAGAAGCGAGCTACGCCGCAGGGGCTGGTGCCGTGTGCAGCCTCAGTTGCTCTCCATCTTTCTGCGCGTCCACCACGGCGATGGCCGCGACATCGATGATTTCTTCCACGGTAGAGCCGCGCTGCAACACATGGACCGGCTTGGACATCCCCAAAAGGATGGGGCCGAGAGCTTCCGCACCGCCCAGGCGCAGCATCAGCTTGTAAGCGATGTTGCCGGCCTCGAGGCTCGGGAAGACCAAAACGTTGGCTCTGCCCCGCAGGGTTGAGAAGGGGTACTCCGCCAGAAGCTCGGGAACGACCGCGGTATCGGCCATCATCTCGCCATCCACCATAAGGCCGGGAGCTTTCTGTTTGACCAGCTCGGTGGCCTGGCGGACCTTTTCGGTCAACGGGTGTCGGGTGCTGCCGAAGTTCGAGAACGACAGCATGGCCACGCGTGGCTCGACGTTGAAGCTCACGGCAACCTCCGCCGAGAGCAAGGCAATCTCCGCCAGATCCTCGGCGGTGGGCTCAATGTTCACGGTGGTGTCGGCAAAGAAAAAGACGTCTTTCTTGGTGACGATCACGTAAAGGCCTGAAACCTTTTGCACGTGAGGACGCTTCGTGATGATTTGCAGCGCGGGTCGGATGGTGTCCGGGTAGTGTTGCGAAACCCCGGCGACGAAACCATCCGCGTCGCCCATGTGCACCATCATCGCGCCGAAATAGTTGTGGTTGAGCATCAGCTCGCGGGCTTCGCTGCGCGTCACGCCCTGCCGCTGGCGCAGCCGGTAGAATTCCTCCACGTAAGCTTCCAGGCGCGGCGACCGGGCCGGCTCGATGATTTCGGCGTGCAGTTTCCCCAGCCCCAGGTCGCGCAGCTTGTTTTCGATGACCGCCGGGCGGCCCAGCAGCGCCGGGTGCGCAATCTTCTCTTCGCTCAGGTGGCAACTGGCGCGGATGATCTTTTCGTGCTCTCCTTCCGAAAAGACGATGCGCTTGGGCGCGGCTTTGGCCCGCTGCCGGACGCTCTGCATCACTTCGTAGGTGCGCCCCAGCCGACGGGAGAGCTGTTCGCGGTACTCCTCGAGGTCGATCTTGACCTGCGCGACGCCGGTCGCGAGCGCGGCCTGGGCCACCGCCGAAGACTCCCAGATGAGCACGCGTGGGTCAAAGGGTTTGGGGATGATGTAGTCGGGTCCAAACTGGAGACGAGCGAGGCCGTAGGCGCGCAACACGGAATCCGGCACATCCTCCTTGGTCAGGGCGGCGAGGGCGCGGGTGGCGGCGATCTTCATTTCCTCGTTAATGGCGCGGGCGCGCACGTCCAACGCCCCGCGAAAGATGTAGGGGAAACCCAGCACGTTGTTGACCTGGTTGGGGTAGTCGGAGCGGCCCGTGGCCATGATGGCGTCCGGGCGCGCCGCCTTGGCGTCTTCGTAGCTGATCTCGGGGACCGGATTCGCCAGGGCGAAGATGATAGGCCGGTCGGCCATGGAACGCACCATCTCCGGGGTGACGCAGTTGGCCACGGAAAGGCCGGCAAAGACGTCCGCCCCCTTCAGGGCGTCCGCCAGGGTTCGCAGATTCGTCCTGGCGGCCAGGCGCGCCTTGTACGGATTCATGCCTTCCTTCCGCCCTTCGTACACCACCCCCTTGGTGTCACACAGGATGATGTTCTGGCGCTTCACCCCTAACCGGATGTAGTGCTCGGCGCAGGCAATGCCCGCGGCGCCGGCGCCATTGAAAACCACTCGCACCTTGTCGATCGCCTTGCCCACGATCTCCAAAGCATTCACAAGGGCACCGCCGGAGATGATCGCCGTCCCGTGCTGGTCGTCGTGGAAGACGGGTATCGACATGGTCTTGCGCAGCGTTTCTTCGATGTAGAAGCATTCCGGCGCCTTGATGTCCTCCAGGTTGATGCCGCCCAGGGTGGGCTCGAGGAGCTGGCAGACCTTGATAACGTCCTCGGGTTTCTCCGATCCTACTTCCAGGTCAAACACGTCGATGTCCGCAAAGCGCTTAAAGAGCACAGCCTTGCCTTCCATGACGGGCTTCCCCGCCAACGCGCCGATGTTGCCCAGACCAAGCACCGCCGTGCCGTTCGAGACCACGGCGACGAGGTTTCCGCGCGCCGTGTACTCGAATGACTGTTCCGGGTCTTTCTGGATCTCCAGGCACGGCTCCGCGACGCCGGGAGTGTATGCCAAGCTCAGATCCCACTGGGTGGCGCAGGGTTTGGTGGCATTGACTTCGATTTTCCCTTTCCGACCTTGCCGGTGATAATCCAGCGCATCCTGTTTGCGAATCTGCATGGGACACTCCCTCCCGATGTTATCTCAAATGGCGCGCAAGGAGATGCGCGTACCTGGCCGGCTCCCCTTGGGACGCTTCAGTGCGGACATACAGTTGCGTAATTTTGCACATGGTGAAAATGCCTCAGAAAGCCTGCTTCGTCAAATCCCTGACCGGACCTCGGGTGCGAAGAGGGTCTTGATTCTGAACGAGATCGAGCCAATTTGGAAGGCCCAAGCATGGCACGTCCGAGAGTATTATCAGCGGGGGTGCAAATCAATAGCGCCCTTGAGCGATTGGTTGCAACTGCTTAACCAAAAAAGTAGATCCACCCTGCAAGGCGCGGAGCAACACGGGGAGTGCGTCCTCAGTAGCGGCGCCGTCCCGGCGGCCATGGCGGTAGCGTCGTGGTCGAGGTAGCGGCGCCGTCCCGGCAGCACGGGCCTCTTCAGCGCCGTGCGGGCAAGAGGCCCACACCCCAGCCAGCGAGGACGCTGGCGTTGCGCGCGAAATCCTGAAACCCAAAAAGCAACCTCTTCTCGGAATAATTCGGTACAATCGCTCCCTTGGACTTCACCCACCGCTCTTCTATGCTGTCCGAAGGGGAGGCCTTCCTCATGCGTCGCATCCTCACGATCCTTGTCTTGCTTCTTCCCGTTGTTGCTGCCTTCGGGCAGAACACCGGATACCCCCATAAAGTGTCCCTCAACGGAACCTGGGACTATCAGCCTCTGGCGCGCACAACCCTCAAGGAGGGTGGTGCCATCGCTCAAGACAAAGCGAACTTGCCGCCGCCGGGGAAGATGGCCATTCCCTCGAACTGGCACCTGAACGGCCTCGCGAACTTCAATGGCCGGGTGCGTTTCGAGCGGGACTTTGATTTCGCCGAGAAGCTCGCGCCTCTCGACCGAGCGTTCCTGGTCTTTCACGGAGTCGATTACTTCACGGAGGTCGAGCTCAACGGCGCGCCGGCGGGTCAGCACGAAGGATATTTTCAAACCTTCGAGTTTGATGTGACCCCGCAAATCAGACCCGGGCGCAACCATCTTGCGGTCACCGTGGATGCGCCGCTGGAAGAGCCCGGCACGGTCTGGCCGGACCGCAAGCGGCTGATCAAGGGCGTGCTTTCACACTGGGACTGCAAGCCGGGGAGCGTCTCGAAGAAGTTCGGCCAGGATGGAACGTCGGCGGGAATTTGGAACAGCGTCGAGCTTGATGTCCGGCACGCAGCATGGCTGGGCAATGTCAAGATTCAGCCGTTTCTTTATGAGCGCAAACTCGCGACCGAAAAGAGCGACGACCAGGGCTTCGACGCCAAGGTATTTATCACCGCAGAAGTCCATGCGGCGCGGCCGGGGAAATTTGTGCTTACGGCGGAAGCCGGCGGCTCAAAAGCTTCATCCAGCGTCGAGTTGACGACTCCCCACGCCACCGTAGTGCTGGTGTTGCCGATGGAGAAGCCGCGCCTGTGGTGGACCTGGGACCTGGGCGAGCCCTATCTCTACACTTGCAAGCTGTCGCTCGCTGCCCGTGGCGAGACCATTTACCTGCGCCAAACCAACTTCGGCGTGCGCAGTATTACGCTCGACGAAAAGACGGGGGAATGGCGGCTGAACGGCGTGCGGTTCTTCATCCGTGGCGCCAACATCGTCCCGGACCTCTGGCTGGCGCGCTACACCCCGGAGCGCATCGCCCGGGATATCAAGTTGCTCCGCGAGGCTTACGTCAATGGAGTGCGTGTCTGCGTCCACGTGAACCGCGAAGAACTCTATGACGCGCTCGACCGCGCCGGGATCGTTGCCTGGCAGGATTTCCCTTTGCAGTGGGATTACACGCGCACCGATGAGTTCATGCAAGAGGCGGCGCGCCAGCTCCGCGACATGATCCGGCAGTTCTACAACCATCCCGCGATTGTCACCTGGGTCTGCCAGAACGAGTCCACGGCCTATAACGTGAACGTGCTGGACCCCTTCCTGGCGCGGGTGGGCGCCCAGGAAGATTCCTCCCGGCCGGTGCGCCCCGTCTCCGCCTTCAACGAGCACTTCTATGAGGGCTGGTATGGCGGTGACTACCATAACTACCTGAAGACGCCGGGTGGGCCGATCATCTCGGAGCTGGGCGCGCAAGCGCTGCCTTCCCTCCAGGAGGCGCGGGAAATGTTCGGCGAGGCGTGGCCGCCCGACTGGGAGAAACTTGCCTACCACGACTTTCAGTACGAGCAGACCTTCCACGTTGGCCGGGTCCCGCTGGGAGCTAACTGGTCGGAGTTCGTCGAGAACTCGCAGCGCTACCAGGCTGAGCTCCTGAAATACGCTGTCGAGCACTATCGGCGCGAGAAGTACAGGAAGATCGGATCGTTCTTCCAGTTTCAATTTGTCGATTGCTGGCCGGCGATTACCTGGTCGGTGGTGAGCTTTGCGCGCCAGCCCAAGCTGGGCTATTTCGCCTTACAGCGCGCCTATCAACCGGTGTTGATCGGCGGCGACCTGGATCGGCCCCTGTGGAGCAAGGGGAAGAACATCCACCACGAAGACGCGGTGGGGCTGGGTTTCGGTGTGGGCGTGTGGGTGGTGAACGACGAGCATCGGGCATTCGAAGCCGTTAGTTACGAGGCCCGGCTGCGCGGGCAGGGAAGAGAAGTGCCGGTGGGAAGCGGCAAAACCAATGCCGCCATTCCGCCCGATGCCGTGACGGATCTCCCCGACCTCTACTGCACTCTGCCCAACGATGTCGCGCCCGGCGCTTACGAGCTGGTTCTGGTGTTGAAGCAAGGCGAGAAAATCCTCAGCGCGAATGTTTACCGCGTGACCGTGGTCGAGTAGATTCTGACGCGCAGGGTTGACCAAGAAAGGCACGGAGGAGAAAGGATGGCCAACATGAAGTTGTCGTTCAAATTCCGGTTGCCCAAATCTCTGTCCCGTTTCTTGCGTCCCAAGATCGACGTGAGCGAAGGTACGAGCGAGCACCAGATGCATGCGCCGGGCATCAAGGTGACGGTAAAGACCACTGCCCAACGGCTGGAGGGCCAGCCGCCGCAAGGCCCCGAGCCTATCGAGTAGCATGCCCAAGCGCCACTTCCGGTACAAGACCGTCGATGACCTGCGCCGCGACGCCGAACGCCTGGGCATTGACCTGCCGCTGATTGAAGATCGGGAGGAAGTGAAGCGCCGGCTGGCGCGGCCCGTGGAAATCCCCAGCGACGGCGGCCGTGTGTGGCGCATCGGGAATTCTCTTGCCATTCACCCCATGGAAGGTTGCGACGGTGAGCTGGATGGGCGTCCGGGAGAACTCACCTTTCGCCGCTACCGGCGCTTCGGCGCGGGGGGCGCCAAGCTCCTCTGGTTTGAGGCGTGCGCCGCGGTCCCCGAAGGCCGCGCCAATCCGCGCCAGCTTTGGATTCACCCGGGTTCGGCGGCGGCGCTCGAGCGGTTGTTGCGCGAATGCCGTCGGGTTCACGAAAAGGAATTCGGCTGGCGCCAGGGTTTGCTGTGCGTCCTGCAACTGACGCACTCGGGAAGGTACAGCCACGGCAAGCCCCGGGTGGCCTACCGGCACCCCATCCTCGATGCGTATCCCTACGCCAACCTTTCGAACCTTCCACCGCGCTCCGCGCCCTGGGAAGTGGCGAGCGACGAATATCTGGCGGGGCTGGAAGAGCGTTTTGTTGAGGCCGCCCGGCTGGCCCGCGAGATCGGCTTCGATGGCGTCGATATCAAAATGACTCACGGATATCTGCTCTCGGAACTCCTGAGCGCGCGGGCCCGGCCGGGGAGTTACGGGGGCTCTCTGGAGAATCGTGCCCGCTTCGCCCTGAATGTATTGGGAAAGATGCGTGACCGCCTCGGCAAGCATTTCTTGCTCGCCAGTCGGCTCGGGGTTTATGACGGCGTGCCCTATGCGGTGTCCGCAGAGGATTCCTCCGCTGTCCCGCGCGATTGCCCGAAGCCTTACCCGCACGGCTTTGGTGTGAACCCGCAGAACCCCCTGGAGCCTGACTTGAGCGAGCCGCTCAGGCTCATTGGCTGGATGAAGCGGGCGGGCCTCAAACTCCTGAATGTTTCCCTCGGCAACCCTTACGTGAATCCCCACCTGGGACGCCCTTACGAGAAGCCCAACGAGGGGCTTTATGAGCCGCCTGAGCACCCCTTGCTGGGGGTGGCCCGGCACTTCGCGGCTACAGCCGAGATCCAGCGGGCCTATCCCGACCTAGCCGTGGTGGGCACGGGCTATAGCTGGCTGCAACATTTCCTCATTCATGCCGGCGCTGCGAACCTGAAGCTCGGCCGGGTAACGCTCGTGGGCGTGGGCCGAGGCGCCTTGGCTTACCCGGACTTCGCCCGCGATGCTCTCAGCAAGGGCGTGTTGAATCCCCTGCGCACCTGTAAGACCTTGTCCTTCTGCACCTACCTGATGCGGCAAAAGGACCATCCGCTTGGCCAATTCCCCACAGGTTGCCCGCCTTTTGATAGGGAAGGCTACGGGGCGGTCATGAAGGAGGCGCGAGCGGCAGCACGGAAAGCATAGCGGCGGGTTTACACCGCCACAACAAAAGCGAAGCTCAAATGTTGAATTATGAATTCTGAATTATGAATTCAGAACGCCGATGGCTGGGGGGCTGAGTGATGAAGGCCGGCACTGTGACGCACAATTCATAATTCAGCATTCACAATTCACCGCAGGCGGCTACCGCGTCAGCACCGCAAACAATCCCAGGACCAGCCCCGCCAACCACGCTACGGCAATGGCCGCGCCCAGCGCCGGGCCAGCAGCAAGGAAGAATACCGTCACCGCTTCCTGCAGGGTGTCCAAAACGGCCTGCCTGTTCATCTCGGCTCCCGGGATTGGCTAGCCCGACAAACCGGTAATGTCGTCTGCGTGCGACATTCCCTTCTCTCGGAATAGCATGTCCCGAGCCAAACCGACTGTCAAGGAGTTCTACCGGGACATTTCGCTGCCGCCGAAGCGCTCACGATTTCCACGGCGGCTTTTCTGGTAACAGCTTCTCAAATTCAGCGATGAGCGCGGCTTCGTAGTCTCCCGCATAGGTGTGGTTGAAGAAGCGATCCATGGCCTCGCCGTAGAAGCGCTCCCAGGAGGCTTCTTCGTGGCCGGGGTTCACGGGGAAGAAGAGGGCGCTGTTGGCGCGCGCTGCGGACAAGTCGCCGGGCGCGTCGCCAATCATCAGCACGCAATCCTTCTGGTACTTTCCTCCCGCTGTCAGCTTCAGGTGTTCTTTCTTGCTGCCCATTTCCTGTCCCGCGATCACCGCTGCGTACTTGGCGATGTCGTGCTCCTCCCACTCGCGCGCCAGGGCTTCGCCGGGGGTGGCTGACACACAGATAATGTCGGCCTGGCGAGAGAGCTTCTCGGCGCACTCCCGGAAGAAGGGAAAGGGGGGAACGCCTTCCACGATATCCGCGATGGAGCGGTTGACAGCCTTACTCCACTCGAGCGTCAGCTTCAAGACCGGGTCGCCGGTTTTTTCGATTTCTTTTTCCAGGCTGGGATTGCCCAGCGTCACACCGGAATTGATCCAGGCCTGGAGCGTGGGCGCCTCCGGAATCTTCACGCCGCGCCGCAGGGGCTCCGGCCAGTCGCGCAGCAGTTCAAAGGTCTTGGTGAGGGCGGGAAAGCGGTTGGTGCCCCGCCATTTTGAATAGAGGTTGACGAATTCGGCGGCGGCGCGCGCATACTTCGAGATGGCCTGGAGCTTCCAGTATTTGATGATATTGGGGATGAAGCACTCCTTGTGTTTGATCTCCATCGAGTCAAACACGCAGCCGTCGGAATCGATGCCGACAAAGAACGAGTGCCGGGGTTGGAAAGCAAGCAGTTTTTCTGATGACTCCATGGAGATTACTCCTCCAAGCGATTGCGGCGAGGGACAGGCACTGAAACTTGCGGCAGGTCAGTTATTCAGCGGAGGCATCTTAGCGCAAATCCTCTGAGACTGGAAAGAGTTTCGCGTCTCGAGTAGGGCGCATGGTGATGCGCGCTCCGGCGGGAACGCGGGAGTTCCCCGCCTTTGCTCCCCAACCCCGTGCACGGAGCCCCCAATCCCAAATCCCTGGGCCCCAGCCGGTAGCGCAGACCTCCGCCTTTGAGGTCTGCGGCTTGACTGGTGGTCCCGCCGACGGTGCTGTATTCTAGCGGTGTGTCGCGGCTGCGTCGTCCGTTTCTTTCCGATCGGTTCTTCTTCGTCACGGTGCGCCCGCCCTGAAAATTCCGCAACATTGAACGACGAATTGTGCGCTACAAGCTTGACTTGCAGGTTAAGTGGGAGTGTAATGCGCACCTAGGTAGCGTTGAATTGTTATGTGACTGCGCGGCTTGCGTGGCGACGGAAAAACCGCAGACCGGGGAGGCGCTGGTTCGCCCCACCAGTTACTGGTTTATGGCGATGGATGAGACTGAAGCAAACAGCCAGCTCGAGCGTCGCGCATTGAGTAACAGCCCTCGCCCGTGGGGAGAGGGTGTCCGTCGGCGGACGGACGGGTGAGGGGTCGTTGAAAGCGGGACAGATCTCACGCGAAGGGGTCGTTGACCCGTGAGAGTTCCAACCCGGCGAGTTCGTGAACTCCGCCACAACCAGACGGCAGCCGAAAGAGCAGCTTGGCATCTGCTGCGCGGCAGGAAGCTGGGCCTGAAATTCCGCCGCCAGGTCGCGATTGACGGCTACGTCGTCGATTTCTATTGCTTCGAGCGTCGACTGGCCATCGAACTTGACGGCAGCATGCATGCGCAGCCGAACCAAATCCGCCGAGACCGCGCGAAGGACGAGTACCTGAGAAGGCTGGGCATTCGAGTGCTGCGTCTTCCGAACGGGATGGTGCTGGAAAACCCGGAAGGGTTTGTTGGCAAAGTCCGGGAAGCCTCGCGACTCTCGGATGCGTGAGCCGGTGGGCCGGGCGCACGGGACCCCTCACCCGTCCTGCGCCGGCTGATGAGAACGCCGGCCGCAGTCCACCCTCTCCCCACGGAGAGGGCTAAGATCGGAAGCTGGTAGCGCAGACGTCCGCCTTTGAGGTCTGCGGCTTGACTGGTCATCCCACCGACGGTGCTGTATTCTAGCGGTGTGTCGTCCCGCGTTGCGGGATCGCCCGTTTCTTTCCGATCGATTCTTTTTCGTCATGGTGCGCTTGCTCAAGGGGCGCCGCGAATTAGATGACGCAGATTTCGAGCGTCTGGCGCTGGCCATCCGCAGGGCACGAGCGGTTCATCCATTCTTCATGACGGCCTGGGTGTTTCTTCCCGATCACTGGCATGCGATCTGTGCCCCGCAATATCCGCTGACCATTTCCGAGGTGATGAAATCCATCAAGAACAGCTCGACGACACTCATCAACCGTGGACGGGCTGCGTCGGGCGAGTTGTGGCAGGGCCGTTTTTTTGATCGTGCCCTGCGCACCGTGAAGGAATACAACGAGAAGGTAGAGTACCTTCACCTAAATCCAGTGAAGGCGGGGCTGGTCGGTCGGGTCGAGGACTGGCGATGGTCCAGCGTGAACGAGTATTCCGGCATGAGTGCGGCGCAACCAATGCGCCGCTGCGGGTTAACGATTGACCGGGTGAGTTTGCCCTTGGATTCGAAAGCGCGAATCTGAGGAAGAACCGCAGACCTCAAAGACGGAGGTCTGCGCTACGCTTGATTTGTTTTGTGGGGCGGAGCGAGCAGCCCCCCTTCTGAGAGGTAGCTTCCCACTTGCCAACTCGGGGTTCGAATGAGTACGATACCGTTCTAGTATCCCTGGCATGTGAAACACCTCGATGGAACCGAAACTGCTAAGTGGTGAGACCCCGATGCCCGAAGTGCAAGCATCGTCAGATGAATTCGAGAGGAAGCTTTGGCTCGATTACGTCACCAAGATCAACGACAGAGACCTCCAGAGCGCGCACGCTTACGGGATCACTCCCTGGGCTCTAGTCGCCGTGGCAGGAGCAATAATCTACAGATCCGTGCCTCAAATCCCTGCTTTTTGGGCAACTCCGGGCATGCCCACGGCAGGCCTTGCCGTCTTTTTACTTGAAGCAGATTTCCTCTTCCACTTCTTGGCATTCTTTGTCTTTTTGATCTTCTATTGTGCGTCGGGTATCGAAGCTCGGCTGATGCCTGAGCAGAACATAAGGGCGGCTCGTGTTAAGGAATGGTTTATTCGGGCCCTGCTGATCATATCCATTGTAGCACACCTCGGGGTGGCGCGAGCCCTGGGTGGGCCTGCATTTGTCCGCTGGGTGCTTGCCTTGTTCGGGCTGTTTTGGTTCTCGAATCTTGTCAGGTCGATAAGCGATCATTTGAAGAGGGTTCGAGAGGCTAAGAAATCCAAACTCCCTGTTCCAGAATTTAGTTCGGGGGTCATCGGTCCCAATGTGACAGCTATTTTGGCAGCGGCCATCATGGGACCGATCGCTTCTGTTTCCATGACAACTCTCCTCCTTTTGCTACGACAACTACACCAAGGTGGCGGGCCCTGGTTGTTGCCCTTGGCGGCGGGAACCCAATTCTTGATCGTTTCAGTCATCATGACTTCATTATTCTTTTGGGGCATAGGCGCAGTCTCGCGCGGCGTTTACTTGAGTTTAGAGCGCGACGTCCTCCTTCAAAACCTGAGTGCCTCAGAGATTAGATCTAGATTCATCCGCGAAGCCGTCGGACCCGGAGTAGGTGAATGGTTACAGGAGTTAGAGCAGAAGCACCGGGACGTCATCGCGAAAATTGGCGAACTTACGAACTCGTTCAGGCCCAAGGTGGAAGAGATTGAATCAATCGATACCAGTTATCCACTTGAGCGAGCGGGGAGGGCGAAGAACCTGCTTAAAGAGCTCAACGAAGCCTTCAAGCTACAAGTCGACCATCTTCGTACGATCTTCTCTCAATTGAAGCAGGTCGCCAAAACTAGCCCGAGCAAGAGGGAGATGGAAATCCTATTGCTTGTTTTGGACCAACTTAACTCAGAAGGAGAACGGCTAACCGGGGTGGCCGGATCGGCGGGCCAGCTACGTGCGAGATTGGAAAATCTTGCGAAGGAAACACAGAAGGCATAGCGTGGCTGCCCCTTCCGGCAGAACAGCGATACGGTGGCAGCAGAAAAATCGATCCAGACCCGCCAGGCCGGCCGACGCAGACCGCTGATTTTTGCAGTCTGCGATTTCCCGAAGGGAAAGGCGGGAACTTTCCGATCACAGCCATTTGATTTCTGCGCCCGCCCTGGAAATGCCGCACGATCAGACGCCGAATGGCGTGTTGCCGTCGAGCTGGAGGCCTGAAAGGTACACCTCCGCGTTTCCGGCTGTGTCTATCCCGCCCCCCAGTGAATCCGCATAGCGATGAGGGACCAGTCGCCGCGCCGCTTGGCGAAATCGACGACTTGCGGGATGATTCGTGGCCCGTGGCCCCCTGGAATGACAGCCCCACCAAGTTTCTCAGCACACCGCTAGGACTTGCATGTTGGAGTTAGTAGGTCTATACTTTAAATGGCGAACGCACCGAGTGGGCGAAAGCCCACTTTTTTGTTGGCAATGATTCAGGTCGAATTCGCCCCGGGCGGATTCACTAGAGGGTAGGACTGCGCATTCGACGTAGTAAGTAAATGGTTGTTGACCTGGAGAAAATTCGAGAGATTGTGGAGAGGGTAGCCACCTCGGAAGGGTTGGCGGTCGTCGATGTGGAACTGAAGGGAGGGCACTCGAATCCCCTCTTGAGGGTTTACATCGACAAGCCTGAAGGAGTTTCCCACGCGGACTGTCAACTGGTGAGCGAGCAAGTGAGCGCCATCCTGGACGTGGAAGATCCCTTTCCGGGGAGTTACACCCTGGAAGTCTCCTCTCCCGGGCTCGATCGCAAGCTGGTGAAGCCGAGCGATTACCAGCACTTTGTCGGGCGCCGCGCGCGCCTGGTGTTGCGCGAGCCGCTGGGGGAGCAGAAAGTTTTGGAAGGGCGCCTGGCGGGGTTCGAATCCGGCCGCGTCCGATTTGATCGGGGAGAGAGTGGCATCACAGAACTCGAGCTCTCGAATATCTCCAAGGCCAAATTGTTAGTGGACCTTTAAGGGCTTTCCGGGAGCGTGGCCGGGAAGTTGCCTGAGGCGCGGCGCCGCCGAGGGTGCGCCAGAGCGGCCGCGGCCGCCGGGAGCCGCACAGGCTGATTGAAAAGTTCGCTGGGAGTTGGCTCGTGACGACAAGTCTTCTGTATCAAACGATTGACCAGTTGAGCCGCGAGAAGGGGATTGACGCCCAGATCATCATCTCGGCGGTCGAAGATGCCATTCTGGTGGCCACGCGGAAGTATTACAAGACGGCGGAAGACCTGCAATCCCGCTTCAACAAAGAGACGGGCGTGGTGGAAGTGCATGCCGTGAAGAAGGTGGTGGAGGAGGTGCAGGACGCCGACCATGAGATTTCCTTGCGGGACGCCAGGAAGTACGACCCGGAAGTGGAGCTCGACGGCGAAGTGCGGATTCGCAAACCCACCGAGGTGTTGGGAAGAATTGCCGCGCAGACGGCCAAGCAGGTGATCTTTCAGAAGGTGCGCGAGGCGGAGCGCGACGCCGTGTTTGCCGAGTACAACCAGCGCATCGGGGAGCTGGTGAACTGCACGGTGAAGCGCCTGGAAGGGCCGGACGTCATCGTAGACCTGGGGCGGACCGAGGCGCGCATGCCGCGCAAGGAGCAGTCGCGGCTGGAGACTTACCAGATCGGCGACCGCCTGCGCGGGGTGATTACGCAGGTCGACCGCGCCGCCCGCGGGCCCCAGGTGGTGGTCTCACGCGCCGATGCCGCGCTGGTGCAGAAGCTGTTTGCGATGGAAGTCCCGGAGATTTACGACAGCACGGTGGTCATCAAGGCCATGGCGCGCGAGGCGGGCGAGCGCACCAAGGTCGCCGTCTACTCCAAGGACCCCGATGTGGACTGCGTGGGCGCTTGCGTGGGCATGAAGGGCATGCGCGTGCAATCCATCATCCGCGAGTTGCGCGGCGAGAAGATTGACATCATCGAATACAACGAAGACCCCGTCGCTTTTGCCGCCAACGCTTTGAGTCCCGCCAAGATCAATCACGTGTCGATCGTCGAAGCTCAGCAGAAGCATCTGGAAGTGATCGTGGATGACACCCAGTTGTCGCTGGCCATCGGGAAGAAGGGGCAGAACGTGCGGCTGGCGGCCAAGCTCCTGGGCTGGCACATCGACATCAAGAGTGAGGAAGAGAAACGCCAGGAGATTGAATCCCAGATGGCGGCCATGGCGCTGCGTGGCGCCCCCATCAGCGAGCTGAAGGGGCTCGGGGAAAAGACCTTGCAGAAGCTGCGCGACCACGGGGTGGAGACCGTCGAGCAACTGGCGCAGATGACCCCCGATGAGTTGACGGAGATCCCGGGCATTGGCGATAAGACCGTGGAAAAGATCCGCAAGGTCGTCACCGATTACTTTGAGCGGGACAGCGAATCCACCGCCGCCCTGGCGGCAGCCGCCGAAGCAGCGGCAATAACCGGGGCGACTGCGGAGCCCTTGGAAGCGAAAACAGAGGAAGCGGAAGCTCCGAAAGCCGAGGCGCCCGCCGCCGAGGCCGGCGCGGCGGACGAAGAGGTTGCTGCCCAGACAGCGCCCGAGACAGAAGCTGCGAAGCCGGAGAACGCCGAGCTCGCCGCGGGCGAGCACGTGGCGGAGCCCTTGGAAGCGAAAACAGAGGAAGCGGAAGTTTCGAAAGCCGAGGCGCCCGCCGCCGAGGCCGGCGCGGCGGACGAAGAGGTTGCTGCCCAGACAGCGCCCGAGACAGAAGCTGCCAAGCCGGAGAACGCCGAGCTCGCCGCGGGCGAGCACGTGGCGGAGCCCTCCGGCGAAGGAGGCGAAACGAAGTGAACCAGAGTTGTGGGTCGTGGAGCACTCTGGTAACAGATTTGACCCGTGGGATGATGGGTTGCAGGACGGAGGCAATACAAGAACGGAATGGCGATTCGTATTAACGAACTGGCGCGCGAACTGGAAGTGAAGAGTCGGCTGCTGCTGGAGTATCTCCCCGAGCTGGGCGTCACGGATAAGAAATCGCACTCGAGCGCCCTCGAGGACGATGTCGCGGAGAAAGTGCGCGCGCATTTCCGCGCTAGCGGGGGGGAAGCGGCGGTTGAAGAGAAAGCTCCCGCTCCTCCCGAACCCGCCCCCGCGGCGCCGGGAGTTTCGATGCATTCTTCGGTCGCTGCCGAAGTGAAAAAGCTTATTGAATCCCGCATCGACCTGCATCCGCTGACGCGCTCCATGGAGGAGATCAAAGCCGCGGCGCGGAAGGCGGTGGCGATACCTCCTCCACCGCCCGCGCCGGAGCGGCTTGCGCACAAGCCGGGAATCATGCCCGCCCCCTCCGGGTTGGCGGCTCCCCGGCATGTTTCGGCGGCGGAGCGCGCGATGGAGAAGCAGGTAGGAACCCTGCCTGCCGCGGGACCCGCCGTGCCGCCGGTCGCTCCCGGGGTGGCCCGGGCTTCAGCTTCAGCCGCGCCGGCCGGCCGAACCGCGGCGGTGCGTCTCTCGGCGGCCGCGGCAGTGGCCCGACGGGGAGAAGCGGCAACCCTGCGAGCCGGCGCTGCAACCGAGGTGGCAGTGCCCGGCAAGGCGCTGGAGGCGCCGCCTCCTGGCGTCGGCAAACACGCGCGCGCCCCGCGTCCGGCGCGTCGCGGTGACCCCACCGCCAGCCAACCGATTTATCCGCAGGCGATCCTGCCCAAGGGAGCGGCGGTGCGTCCGGCGACGGCGCGGCGTCCGGGCGAGCCACGCCCCATGCACCCAACGGCCTCCCGGCTCGCCGCCGGGCTGGCGCCTTCGCTGCGGCCTCCCACCGCGCGTCCTTTCGCGCCGCTGCCGCACGTGGCTCCGTATGTCCGTCCCCTGGCGCCTCCCCGACCCCTGGTTCCCGAGGAAGTCCCCATCACCCGGAAGATTACGATCACGGAAGGGGTCAGCATCAAGGAGCTTTCCGAGAAGCTGGGAGTGCGAGCCAGGGACGTGATCAAGCGTCTCCTGGACAAAGGAATCTTTGCCACCATCAACCAGACGCTCGACAGCCAGACGGCCACCGAGGTGGCGCGGGGATTTGGCGCGGAAGCTTCCATCATCAGCTTTGAAGAGGAAGTGCTGCATGAGGTGGAAGTGGAAGAAGCGGACCGGCCGGAAAACTTGAAGCCCCGCCCGCCGGTGGTCACGGTGATGGGCCACGTCGACCACGGCAAGACCACGCTCCTGGACGCCGTCCGGGAGACCAACGTGGCCGCCAAAGAAGCGGGGGGGATCACCCAGAGCATCGGCGCTTATCAGGCGGAGGTGCAGAACCGCAAGATCACCTTTATCGACACGCCGGGCCACGAAGCCTTCACCATGATGCGCGCCCGGGGGGCCAAGGCTACGGACATCGTGGTGCTGGTGGTGGCGGCGGACGACGGCGTGATGCCCCAGACCATTGAGGCTATTAACCACGCCCGCGCCGGCAAGTCCCCCATCGTGGTGGCCGTCAACAAGATCGATAAACCCGACGCCCAGCCGGAGCGCGTGAAGAAGCAACTGGCGGACCTCGGCCTGCTGCCGGAAGCCTGGGGCGGCGACACGGTCATGGTGGAGGTCTCCGCCAAACAGCGGCAGAACCTCGAACTCCTGCTGGAAATGATCCTCCTGGTGGCCGACCTCCAGGTCCTGAAAGCCAACCCCAAGCGGCTGGCTTCCGGGACGGTGCTGGAAGCCAAACTCGACCGCGGCCGCGGGCCGGTGGCAACGTTGCTGACTCAGAACGGCACTTTGCGCGTGGGCGACCCGTTCATCGTGGGCGCGATTTATGGCAAGGTGCGAGCGATGTTCGACGATCGCGGGCGTCCCTGCCTGGAAGCTCTCCCCTCCTCGCCGGTGGAAGTGCTGGGCCTGGAGGATGTCCCCCAGGCCGGAGACCGGCTCCAGGTCATTGAAGATACCTTGAAGGCCCGGCAGATCGCGCTGCATCGGCAGACCAAGCTGCGTGAGGCCGCCCTGGCCAAGACCGCGCGCCTCACCCTGGAGCAGTTGCACCAACAGCTCGCGGCGGGCGACGTGAAAGAATTGCCGCTGATTATCAAAGCGGACGTGCAAGGTTCGGTGGAAGTCCTGGCAGACACCCTGAACAAGCTGAGCACCGAGAAGGTGAAGATCAAGGTGATCCACGCCGGCGTGGGCGCCATCACCGAGACGGACGTGCTGCTGGCTTCCGCCTCGAATGCGGTCATCATTGGATTCAACGTGCGGCCGGAGCGTAAGGCTTCGGAGCTTGCGCAGCTCGAGAAGGTGGACATCCGCCTGCACACCATCATCTATAACGTCACCGACGAGATCAAGAAAGCCATGACCGGCCTGCTGGCGGTCACGTATAAAGAGTTGGCGCTCGGCCGGGCGGAAGTCCGCGATACCTTCCGCATCTCCAAGGTGGGTACCATCGCCGGCTCTTACATCCAGGATGGCAAGATCACGCGGGAAGCCAAGGTCCGCCTGCTCCGCGACAACGTGGTGATCTACCAGGGGCGCGTCCGCTCCCTGCGGCGCTTCAAGGACGATGTGGCGGAGGTTAAGTCGGGCACGGAATGCGGCATCTCCCTGGAGAACTTCAACGACGTCAAGATCGGGGACGTGGTGGAAGCTTACATGACGGAGAAGGTGGTGGAACCCGGGATGCAATAACGGGTTGAGCCCGCAGGGGGCGCGACATGCCGGTCGGTGTCCTGACTCTGGAAATTCAACTCCCTTACGCGCATTCCCTCAAGGAAAAAAGAGCGGTCTTGCGGAAGATGCGGGATCGCCTGCGCTCGCGCTTCAACGTGGCGGTGGCCGAACTGGATCACCAGGACGTTTGGCAGCTTGCCACCCTGGGGGTGGTTTCCGTCTCCAATAGCCGGGTGCTGCTCGAATCCGTCTTCCAGCAGGTCCTCGCGGAGGCGGAGAGCATTTTGGGCGGGGACGTGGCCGGCCATACCCTGGACTTTTTCTAGGCGGGACTTTGCACGGGAAATTCAGGGCGTGTCGGAGTTCCCATTACAGTAGCGCCGCCCTCCGGGGCGGCATCTCGGGCTAAAAACCGCCCAGACGGCGGGACGGGAAGAGGGCATGGGAACGCCCGGGCACCGGCGCGAAAGGCTCGCCGGCCAAATCCGCGAAGAAGTTGCGGAGATGCTGGTGGGGGAGTTAAAGGACCCCCGCATCGGCTTGACCACCATTACTGAAGTGGAACTGAGCGGTGATTTGCGCCACGCCAGAGTCCTGGTCTCCGTGCTGGGAAACGCCGAGGCGCAGCAAGCGACTCTCGAGGGTTTGTCCTCCGCCGCAGGCTTTGTGCGTCGCGAATTGGGGCGCCGGCTGAGGTTGCGGCGCGCCCCGGAACTGGCGTTCGTGCTGGACCACGGCGCCGAAGTGAGTGAGAAGATCGAAGCCGTTCTCCAGAAACTTAAAGAGCAGCAGTAGAGGCAGGGAGCAAGCGTGGGAGGTCAAGGATAGACGTGGGATCTCAGCATTAATCCCTCGGCCCTCATCCCCAATCCCTGGATCGATATTCGTGGATCAAGGAACTTCGGGAGTATTAATTATTGACAAGCCGGCGGGGTTGACCTCGCACGACGTCGTGGCGCAGGTGCGGCGGCTGCTGGGCATTCGCCAGGTCGGCCATTTCGGGACGCTGGACCCCTTTGCCACTGGGGTGTTGCCGCTTTCGGTGGGTAAAGCTACCCGCTTTGCGCAGTTCTACCTGAAATCGCGCAAGGCTTACGAAGGCACCATCCGCCTGGGGTTTTCAACGGACACGTATGACGCCACGGGCCAGCCCACCTCCCAGCCGGTCCCGGCCCAAGTGGAAGGAAGCCTGATCGAGAAGGTGCTGCGAGGGTTCACCGGGCGCTTGATGCAGGCGCCTCCCCCTTATTCGGCCAAACACGTGGGTGGCACTCGCGCCTATGAGCTGGCGCGCCAGCACAAACCCGTCCAGTTGGCCCCCGTGGAAGTGGAGATTTACGCTCTGGAACTGCTGGGCCTGGAGGGTGACGTGGTGCGGTTCGCGGTGGAGTGCTCGGGCGGAACCTACGTTCGTTCCCTGGCCCACGACATCGGGCAGAAACTTGGTTGCGGAGCCCACCTGGCAGGGCTGCGGCGAACCGCGGTGGCGGAGTTCCGGGAGAAACGCGCGGTCACGCTGGAGGCGCTGGCGGAAGCCGTCCGGGAAGGGAAAGCGGAAAGCTGCTTTGTGCCGCTGGAAGCCCTCTTGCCGGATTGCCCTGAGCTGGTGGTGCGCGGGCGGGAAGAAAAAAGCGTGCGGCATGGGCACAAGTTTGAGTTGGCCCAGGCCCTGCGGCCCGGCCGCGGAGAAGCCCCCGGCCGTTTGACGGCGGTCAGCCTGCTGAAGATTCTCAACCCCGACCACCGCCTCATTGCCGTGGCGCGGCACGTCACCGGCGGCATCTACCATCCCGATCTTGTTCTGGTTTAACGACGGGCCTGCCAATCATTCATGATGGCCGCTGCGGCCTGGCGCGCCGCCTGAGGCCGCGCCTTGGCCAGAGCGTTAGCGCGCAGGCGAGCGAGCTCGCTGGGGTCAGCCAGCAGGCGATCGAGCAAAGGCGCGATCTCCTCGGCTCGCCGGGCCCAGTAGCCGACCTGCCATTTCTCGATCAGGTCGCAAAGACGGCGCTCGATGCCCGGCAGGGGATCGAAAGCCACGAGTGGCAGCCCAGCATTGATAGCCTCGTTCACCGTTGCCCCCCCCGGTTTCCCCAGCATGAGATCCGCCGCGGCCATCCACTCGTGGATGTTCTCCACCCAGCCATAGACTCGACAATGCCGCCGGTGCTGGCAGTAGGGCCGGATTTCCTCTTCCAGTCGCCGGTTCTTTCCTGTGATGAAGACCTGCTGTAGAGGATGCTGCACTTTTCGGAGCTGTGGCAGCAGCCTGTGGGGTTTCCCGAAACCTACTCCACCAAAGAGAACCAAAAGCATGGGAATCGCCGGCTCGATCCCAAGGCGCACGCGGGCGGTCTGCTGGTCGGGCAGAGAGCTGAAAGCCGGGTCGAGGGGCATGCCGCAGGGGAGGACCCTGTCTTCCGGAGCGCCCACGGCCTTCAGTTGGGCGGCCACCTCGCCGGGAGGCAGAAGATAAAGATCGGCTTCCGGCTGAATCCAGGCCCGGTCCATGTCCATTCCGCAAGAGGCGACCAGGTAAAAGCGCGCTCTGGTCTCCCGCTTCAGCATGGCCGCAACTTCGCACATGCCGACTTCGGTGGCGATGACAACATCCGGATTAAAGCCTCGAATGAATTGGAAGAGGGGTTGCGCCCCCCGGCGGTAGAGCCAGCCGGGGCCGGTGGCCTTCGCTTGGTGCTGGAGGCCTTCAATCCATCCCCAGAGTGCGGGCCAATACTTGAGAGGGATCAGGTAAGAATTGTAGTAGGCCCGGAACCAGGGCGCGCAATGCTCGAGCCCGTCCACCATCTCGACGCTGAGCTCCGGTTGGATTTCAAGAAACGCCTTGCGTAACGCCTCGCCATTCCGCCAGTGCGAGGCGCCGTGCGAAACGGTCAGGATGAGGATCTGGGGTTTCCTGGTGCTGTGGTTGGGCATGGATTCAATCATCTGACGTGTCCGGTCATTGTAGCGGAATCGCCCCAACTTTTGGAATGAAGGTTCGGAAGCCGCTGCCCAGGCTTTACATTTCCGGCTTCCCCGCATAACATCGCCCGTCACTCTTATGGACTTACTGCTGCTGGGAGCAGGGATGGGAATCGTGGGAGGCCTGATTCCGAGTCCCTTGCACATGATTGCTTTGGCGCAGGTGGCGCTCAACCGCCGGGCGCGTGCTATCCTGATTCTGGTGGGACCGCCCCTGGCGATTGACGGGGCGCTCCTGCTGGTCATTTTCTTTTTCTATCAGTACGTGCCGCAGAACATCGCCCATTACGTGGCTTACGTGGGAGGCGCTGTTTTGCTGGGTTTTGCCGGTTTCTCGCTGGCTGAGATGCGGCAGAAAAGCCCGGAGGAGCTGGCGAATTCCGTTGCGCTCACTGCCGCCAGCGTAAGCGCGGCAAGCCTCGCCGAGCTCACCGCGCCGGGAACCTGGATATACTGGCTGACCGTGGCCGGCCCGGTGATCGCCGAAGGGCGCCAACACGGCTACTGGCACGTCGTACCTTTTTTCGCCGGCGGCCTGGTGGGCTACTACGGGGCAGCGATTTTTTCCGTCTGGCTGATGGCCTGGGGCGCCAGCCTGCACAAGCGCTTCAAGCAACACCTCTTCCTGGCGGCGAATGTCCTCCTGTTGATTTTGGGGATTTCCTACCTGTTGCGCGCCTACTTCGGGAGGTAGTCGGTCCGCGGGTGAGGACTGCCGCGCTTGCAGCGCCCTGAAACGATAGGCCCTGAAGCGTGTCAGCCCCGAAGCGGCTACGGCGGAGGAAATGCACCCTGTCTTGAGCGGGTTTTCCGACGAGGATTAATCCGAATTCCTCATGGAGCGTTGTGGGCGTTCGAAGAACTTCTCCGACTCGCCTGCGCCCCCAAGGCCGTGAGGCAGGCCGCTTCACGGGAACAGCGCCACGGCGAGAAGAGACTCTGGCGTGCCGTCACCGTTGACTAGCTTGCATTGCTTCTTCGTCACTGTCTCGTGATAATCGTTTAACCAAGTCAGCAACATTCTCAGCAAAATGACGGATCGTCTCAATACCTTCCTTGTCCTGCCATATTTCTCCGGGATTCCTTCCGAAGACCATATTCCAGTAAGTGGATCCCGGCACAATCATGTCGTTGATCAGGAAAAACATGAGCATTTCTTGCAAGGAGGCGGTGTGGCCCCCCCTGCGCGCCACCGCAATCGGACCTCCGATCTTGCCCGAGAGGAAGCAGTCCGATGACCTGGAAACGTGACCGATTCTCTGGAGCGCTGCCATAACGTCCCCGCGGGCTGTCCCGAAATACACCGGGGAGCCGACGATGAATCCTTTTGCTGGCCTCAATTTGTCCATGATCGCATTCAAGCCGTCTTCGATGTTGCACCGGCCCAGTTCGGCACACTTCATACAGGCAGTACAGGACTCAATCTTCATTTCGCAGAGAGAGACGATCTCCGTCTCGACACCCGCCGCTTCGATGACTCGGGCGCATTCCCTGATGAGCTGAGCGGTGTTTCCCTCCGCTCTGGGGCTTCCGCACATTAACAAAACCTTGGCCATGGTTCATTCTCCCGTAATGTTTTGCTGACGCTACCGATTGTTAGCTGCTCCTGAACCGGAATCGTGATTTTCAGCTTTAGCTTTGCAGAAAACCATACGTCAGCCCCTCTCTTGTTTCAAGCTCAGTCCGCCCCTGGAAAGTTGAGCGGGCGACACGAGTAACTCGATTGATTCACCACGCGTCCGGAATGTGGATTCACTGACTGACGGTGGCCGGCCTGGTGATCGCCGAGAAGCGCCAACCCGGCGCCGGGACGTGATGCCTTTTTCGCCGGCGACTTGGTGAGCCACTACGGAGCAGCGATCTTCTCCGTCTGGGCGATGGCCTGGGGCGCGCCCAGTTTGGCCGCTAGCGCCTTGGCGCTGTAAAGGCGGTTCGCGAACCGCCCCTAGGGGGTCGTCAGCACCTTCAGGTCGAGTGCGGGAATCTCGACGTCGGCAGGTTCGCTCGCGCCCGTCAGGGCGTTCTGGTACGTCTGGCCAAGCGACACCGTCTGCGCTTTCCCGGTGTAATTCAGCAGGAAGAGGATTTTCTTTCCCGCCTTTTCGCGCACGGCAAATTCCACGCCCTCCGGCAGGCGCGGGCCCACATCAACGCCGACCTGCTGGGCCACGAATTTAATGCCCGTGTAGTAGTAATCCGGAGCGGCCTCGGTCCCGACATAAAAAACCGTGCCTTTCCCGAAGCTGTTCTGGGTGACAGCCGCCTTGCCGGCGTAATAGCCCTTTCCATAGGTGTCCAGCGTCTGAGCCGTGGTGGGTTCGAGGATGTCGAACCACACTCCGGCGGGGAAGCGCGCGCCATCGATCGCCACAATTTCCTGCTCCTGGTTGGTTCCGGGGTCAAAGTCATGGATGGCGACGCCGGCGAGTTCTGCCAGCGGCCCGGGCAGCGTCTGGTCGGTCACCACGTTGTGTTCGTCCTTCACGCCGGAGCGGTAGCTGAGGATGAGGGTTCCTCCGTTCTTGACAAACTCCGTGAGCTTGGCGACCAGCGGTTTGTCCACGACGAAGAGCGAAGGCGCCACGAGGATCTTGTAGGCAGAGAAATCGCTCTGCGGGAAGAGCACGTCCACGTTGATTCCCGCCCGCCGAAACCCGCTGTAGTAAAGTTGCAGTTGCTGGTCATAGTTGAATTTTTCCACCAGCGGCTGGATGTGGAAAGCCCATCGGCTGTCCGGGGAAACCAACATTGCCACCGGCGCGACCACCCTTGAGCCGTGCAGGAGTTCGCTGAGCTGGCCCAGTTCTTTCCCGGTCTGTGACACGATCTGGTAGCGGGCGTTCGGGTAGCTATCCTGGTCCAGGATGCCCTGCCAGTATTGTTCAGTGCCGTAGCGGGAGGTTCTCCAGCGGAAGTAGCAGACGCCATCGGCGCCGTGGGCCACCGCCTGGTAAGCCCACACGCGGTAAAGTCCGGGGGCAGCTTGACGTCCCCAAAAAACGTTCCAGCCCGGCAGGCCGCCTTCCTGCTCCATGACCATGAAATTCTGGTTGTTCTTCGAGCCGCGCATCAGGTCGTGGGCCAGGCTAACGCCGAAATAGTCGGCGTAGTCCTTGCGGAACATCGGGTAGTTGTCCCAGGCCACGAAATCGAGAGAACTGTTGAGGACGGAATAGTCCACGTTGTCGTACATTCCCATGTCGTTATGCGTGATGGCTTTTGCCGGGGCAATCTTCCTGAGAATCGTCGTCTGGATTTTCAGATAGTCGTGAGTGGATTCGCTCTGGAAACGCTTGAAGTCCAGCGCCAGGCTGGGATTGTAAGCCTTGCCGAGAGTGTTCCAGGGAAGCGGGATCTCTGCCCAGGCCAGATAGGTGTGTCCCCAGAAGATGGTGCCCCAGGCCTTGTTCAACGCCTCGAGGGTTTGGTATTTCGCCCGACACCATTTCTGGAAGGCCGCGCGGCTGACGGCGTCGTAGCAATCGGGGTCACCGAGTTCGTTGTCGATCTGCCAACCGAGCACGCCGGGATGATTCTTGTAGTGCTCCGCCATCGCCGTGACGATGCGGCGCGTAGCGGCGATGAAATTGGGATTGTGGATGCAGTAGTTCCGGCGCGACCCGTACCCATAGCGCACGCCGTTTTCGTCCATGGCTGCGATGTCCGGATACCTGGCATACAGCCAGGCGGGAGGTGAGGCGGTGGGAGTTCCCAGCACCGCCTTGATGCCGTGCGCGTTCAAGACCTTCAGGGCGCGGTCGAGCCAGGCGAAATCGAACTTGCCCTCGCTGGGCTCCATCTTGACCCAGGCGAACTCGGCCAGGCGCACGAAGTTAATGCCTGCAGCCTGCATCATTGTGGCGTCTTTTTCCCAACGGCTTTCGTCCCAGTGCTCGGGGTAATAATCCACCCCGTAAATAAATTTCCCGCCATTCCAGTCAACCAAATCGAACGGCCTGGCGGGCGCTTTCTGCTGCGCGAAAGTGCGTGGTGCGGAAAACATGAAAGCGCTTACCACCGCAATCCATAAAACCACCCGTCGGTTTCGCATGCTCATACCTCTCTTGCGTAGGATTCCGCCCGAGGCGCGAACTCGTGGATTGTTTCCGAGAGCATCGCGCCGGACGCTGGACTGGGGCATTATTGGCCGCTCCCTATTCCATGTCAACAGGAGACCAAAGATATGCAAGGACGCGGACATAAAGTAGATGTCCTTCCCTCGGAACTCGGCGAGGAAAAACCAGGCTCAAGCAATTGACCCTCGGTTGGTTTCTTGTTACATTCTCATGTTCCATTGTGGAAGCGCATTTCCCCGTGGGGAGGCCTGCCTTCCCCAAAGCGGTTGACCGGGTTTCGCGAACTTCATTGGACGCAATTCTTTAATCGAGGAGAAACAGGCAACAATGGCCAAGAATTCGAAAGGCACCATTGGCATTCTAACCGGCGGCGGGGATTGTCCAGGTTTGAACGCTGTCATTCGAGCCGTGGTGCGCCGCGCGGACCAGTTGGGTTACAAAGTCCTGGGCATCAAGGATGGCTGGAAAGGCATGCTGAAGGCCGACGCGTCGCCGCTGACGCTGGATTCGATCTGCGGCATCCTGCCGCGCGGCGGGACGATTCTGGGCACTTCGCGCACCAACCCCGTAAAGAAAGAAGAGGACAAGAAAACTCTTCTGGCCAACCTCAAGACCATGGGGATCGACTACCTCATCGCGGTGGGTGGCGAGGACACCTTGGGGGTGGCGCGGTATCTCGTCAAGGAAAACGTCAAGGTCGTGGGTGTGCCGAAGACCATTGACAACGACGTCGAGGGCACCGACCAGACTTTCGGGTTTGACACCGCCGTCTCCATTGTGACCGAGGCTATTGACCGGCTCCATTCCACCGCGGAATCCCACCACCGCGTCATGGTGTTGGAAGTGATGGGACGCCACGCGGGCTGGATCGCCATGATTTCCGGCCTGGCGGGCGGGGCGGATTGCATCCTGATCCCCGAGAAGCCCATGACCATCGAAGCGATCTGTGACATTCTCAAAAGACGCCACGCGCGTGGGCGGACCTTTTCGATCGTCGTGGTCTCCGAAGGGTTTAAATTTGCCGGGGCCACGGAACTTGCCACCAAGGACCAGAGGCTGGACCAATTCGGGCACGTGCTGCTGGGCGGCATCGGCGAGCAGCTCTCCAAACAGATTGAGAAGCTCACCGGATTTGAGACGCGGGCCACCGTGCTCGGGCACGTGCAACGGGGCGGTTCGCCCACGGCTTTCGATCGCGTGCTGGGGATGCGCTACGGCATTAAGGCCGTGGATTTGATTAATGAGGGCAAGCTCGGCCATATGGTCTGCTTGCGAGGGAACCAGATCACTTCCATCCCCTTGCTGGAAGCTATGACGAAGTTGAAGTTGGTGGACGAAGAGTGGGTCCGCACCGCCGAGATCTTCTACGGTTGAGGTGGCGTTCCCGACCGGCCAGCGATTTTGTGGCCGTGCTCTTTCCCATGGCGCATGCTCCGAACCGCGAGCCTGCGCCATTTCTTTTTCCCGCCCCTGATTCAGTGGAAGGCCTGGCAGGGCGGATTGCTTGCCCCTTTACGTTCACGCGGGAGGGCGGCGAGGATGTCCGGCTCCCCCGCGGTCTTACCGGTCCGCCGGGACCGAGGTGGAGCGTACGCTGCGGGTGACTACCGCCTTCACCTCGGCAGCGAAGGCCTCCAGGGCGGAATGAGGCAAGCAGACCAGCAAGGTGCGGAAAGCCAGCAGGGCTTCCTTGGTGACCAGATCAAAGTCGTGAAAGTAGAGGTCCAGGCGCTTCCAGAGTTCCGGGGAACGGTCCTGGGCAGGCTGGGCATAGCGGTAGGTGTGGAGGCACTCCGCCGTCAAAGTCTCCGCGGCCCGGCGCAGCACGCGGAGGTGTAGTTGAAAGCGCCGCTTGGAACTGAAGACCAACTGGTCCAGGAGTTCGTGCATGCGGACGTAGTCAATCAGGGTCTGCGACCGAAAACGGTCGGAATCCATGTTGCGAACGGGGACCACCACGCGCACATCCGCTAGGTGCTTGGCCGAGACGTTCAGCAGGCCGGTGATGATGTTCGCCAGGCGCTCCCACTCGGTGACCGTAAGCCCCACGAGCCTCCAGGCGATTTCATGGTGGGCGGAGTCACGCTCCTCGATGGCGTCGTTCAGGGAGATGCCGAGAATGGCTGACTGAGTCTCAATCTCCAGGACGGTAGGTCGGTATATGGCCTCGCGGTCAGGGGTGAGGGGCGTGAATCCTCTCCGCCGGGGAACCTCGCTCCTGTCCAGCCGGAGCAGTCGGCGAAGCAGGAAGCCAACCACGATTAAAATTCCGCCTGCCACCAGCCATCTCATGCCCCCAACCATAATGTATTCTGCTCCCGGCTTCAAGGTGAAGCTAGCAGGCTTGAGATATTATCAATAGATGTTCCATGAACGACTAAGGCGTTAACGCTGGTCCAAGGCCGCCGACGTCGGCGGTGCTGGCAAGCCCTTCGTTCGCTTTCGTCCTGGCCCCTCCGTAAAAAAGAAGTGGCTTGGAACGTAGTGGGACGAAAGTGGGAAAAGAGAAGATGTCTCCGAGAGGCTTCGCCTGCCCCTGAGAAGAGAGGTGACGCCTCCGTGGTTTTCCGACCCGCCCAGGGATTCTTCCGGCCCTTGCGCTGCTGCCTGCGGCTGGAAATAGTATTGTTCTTGTTGGCGAAATCGCCGCTTCACACCAAACCCGCCTCAGGATAGAATCGCGGCTCGGCAGTTATCCTGACGGAGGGCGGGTGTCCATGACGGAATGGAGTGGTCCTCTCAAGGTTCGACCCGCGCGCATCGAAGACGCCAAGGAGATCGCGCGCATTTACAACCAAGGCGTGCAGGACCGCACGGCAACGTTTGAGAATGCCTACGTAACGCCGGAGGAGCGTTACCTGTGGCTGGCGGCCCGGCCGGATAAGTATCCGGTGATGGTGGCGGAAGTGAAGCACACGCTGATGGGGTGGGCCTCACTCACCCCCTACAGCCCGCGCCACTGCTACGACGGCATCGCCGAGCTCTCCATTTACATCGAGCGCAGCCTGCGCGGGCACGGTGTGGCGCAGGAACTGATGAAAGCTATGCAGGACGCCGCGCGCCAAAAGGGCTTCTACAAGTTGATTGGGCGCATCATGGCGGATAACGAACCGGCCCGCAAACTGTGCAGGCTGACGGGTTGGAAAGAAGTGGGCATCCACGAGAAACACGGCAAGCTGGGAGGCGAGTGGCACGACCTGGTGCTGGTCGAATACCCGATCCCCGAGAACCAGAAGTAGCCGCGCCGCGTGGGGGCGCGCCGACCAGGACCCTCCGCGCCTCGGTAGAACGTTTCGACCTCCTGCCTGCCGGGATTAACCGAGGGCGGAGCTGGAAGGGGGTTCGGCTCAGACATCGAGTGCTTCCCTGTTTCTGAATCATATGAAGAAGTTCTGGCTTCGTTCCTCATTTCTCGCCGGAATCGGCCTCCTTGGCCTGTGCCTGCTGGGGTCCTTCACGTCCCTAGAACAGAATCCGGCGCCCGTCTCGCTCTGCGGGACCGCTTCTCGCGCGCCGCATCGTTCCCCCCTGCCCGTGACGCACACTGCCGCCGGTTCGCGCGCCAGCCCCCAGCTTCCCGCCCAGAAGGCGAAAACGCTTATTTTCGTTGGCGACGTAATGCTGTCGCGCGGGGTTGGGGGAAAGATGCGTTCCGGCGGCGATTGGACCTATCCCTTCCGCCAGATTGCTGAGACCCTGCGCGCTGCTGACCTGATCTATGGGAACCTCGAGTGCCCCGTCTCCGACCAGGGCCGCGACCTTCACCACCTCTACTCCTTTCGCGCCGACCCGCGCATCCTGGAAGGTCTGAAATACGCGGGCTTCGTCGTGCTCTCGCAGGCGAACAACCACGCTTACGACTGGGGACCGAAGGCGTTGCTGGATTCCCTGCGCCGCCTGCGCGCCGAGGGCATCCGGCCCGTGGGCGCGGGCCAGAGCGACCTCGAAGCGCATTACCCAGTGCTGGTCAATCTGGATGGCGTGAAAATCGGCTTTCTCGCCTACGTGAACATCCATCCCAAGGAGGCCACGGCAGGAGTGGACAAGCCGGGCGTGGCCTGGCTGGACCCGGAGCGCGTCCTGGCTGACATCCGCTTCGCCCGCTCGCTGGTGGATATCCTCGTGGTATGCCCGCACTGGGGAGTGGAGTACGCCACGCAACCCACCCGCGAACAAGTTGACTTGGGTCAGAAGATGATCGACGCGGGCGCCGACCTGATCGTGGGCAGCCACCCGCACGTCGTCCAGCCCCTCGATCAGTATCGCGGGCGCTGGATCGCTTACAGCCTCGGCAATTTCGTGTTCGACCAGAAGAATCCCTCGACCCACCGCGGGCTTATGCTGAAAGTTACCCTGCGCGGCAAGCAGGTCAAGGACTTGACGCTCATCCCCATCACCATCGCCAACTGCCAGGCCATGATTACCCCGCCGCGAGAAGCCACTCCGCCGCTTCGCCTCGCCTCCCGCACACCCGCAGCCCCGACGGTGCAGTAAGTGGGGCCAGAGGGTTAGGAAGCCGTCTAACAGGATCCTGAAAAACCAGGCGTGCGTTCCTGGAAGGGCGGGGTCCGGTCGCCTTGGCGACATTCGCCGTGGCGAACTTCAGCCCCGCCGGAAAAGGAGAACAAGAGTTATTTCCTTTGTTTTATTTCCCGCGCTGCAACGGCGGGGTTCCCGATAAAATCGGGACAGGTAAAACCCCGCCCTTCCGTTTCACCCCGGTCCCGCAGAGCGGGATCAGCACCCTGCTAAGGCAGGTCTGGCTCTCCGCCAAGGTGCTACGCCTCGCCCCTACACGAAATTCACACGCTCCTTTGGCCACCAGGACTTCTCACCCCTTGGCCGGTGAGCCGATGGCGAACTCTCCTGGGGCCTCGCTCCGGTAACGGTCGTTTCCCAGGCGCATCCGCAGACTACAGGGGAGCTCGCGAAAGCCGTGCTTCTTCAAGATGTCCTGGCTCGCCGGGTTGTTTTCCAGGACCCCAACACTCACGGGCTGTCCATGAAAGGCGTTGAGAACCTCGCGCAGCAGGAAGCGGGCTCGGTGTTCACCCAGTTCGCCCGGCTGCGAGACCCAGGGACCGACCTTTCCACCATTCGCAATCGGCCTGGCCATGATGTACCCCACCAGTTCGCCGAGCGCGCAGGAGACAAATGCCAAACCGGGAAAATCCTCAAAGGCTTGCCGCAGGATTCGCGAGCGGTCGGCGCCGAAGATGCGCGCGTCCAGCGCCATGACATCCTCCAGGTGCGAGGCCTCCATGCGGTCAGCGGTTTCCGGGGCGTAGCGCAGTCCTGTTCCCTGGAATCGCAGCGAGCGGCATTCCTCCACAAAGCCCAACCTGCGGTAAAGAGGCACGGCCTTCTGCTCGGCATCCAGGCGGATCGTCTCCACGCCCTTCTCTTGCAGATATTGCATAGCGTGCTGCATCAGCACCGCGCCGGTTCCTCGCCCTCGGCGCGCGGGCTCCACAATCGAGTTGCCAACCCAGGCCAAGGGCCCATACGAGGTGGTCGTGACTATCCCGGTACGCTCACCGCGCTGCTCGGCAACGAAGCATCCCTCCGGTTCATAAGCCAGGAGCCGTTCGAGCTCCTTGCGGCTCATGTCCCAGGACTCCCCGCTCACCAAATGGAACGCGAAGTCAAGGTCGCTGGGAGTCATCCGGCGGATGTCGAGCTGGTCTTGGGCCATCTCCATCCCTTGTGAGTAGGTCGGAATCATCAGGGCATGGCATCAGCCATGCCGGTAATCGAGGCGCTGACCGATACGCCCCTTTGTACCCTGGGGCGCGCAGGGGCGCCCGCCGAGGCGGGCTGTGCCCCTAAAGCAGCAAACAGCGCTGCGGCGCCCCGCAGAGTATTTACACGCTCACCGTTCGCCCATCCTCGGCCAGCACCGCGCGCGCCTTCTTGTGGTGCGCGAGGTTCGCCAGGTGCAGCGAGCGCACCGCCTGGTGGCCGATTTCAATCGTGGCATTAGGCTGCTTGCGGGAGCGCACGCACTCCAGAAAGTTCTTAATGTGGGGCGGGGTCTGCGTCAATCCGCCCGGAAGTTTCTCCATCACCGGCTCGGGGCGAACCCAGCGCGTGTTGGGAGCCCAGGGTTCCTGGTAAACACGGTAGCCGGTTTCGCACAGTTCCAGTGTGCCCTTCTGCCCCTGGAAGACAATGCCCCAGCCGTTCTGAAAGGAGTTCATGTAGGCGAGCGTCCAGGTGCACATGAATTTGGGATACTCAAAAACCGCGCAGAAGGTGTCAGGGGTTTCAGAAGGTTGCAGCTTGTAGACTTTGCCGTAGCACTGTGCGGCGGCGGGCGGAGTGGTGTTGGTAAACCACTGGATGACATCGATCAGGTGAGTGCCCTGGTCTGTCATGTTGCCGCCGGAGAAATCCCAGAAGTAGCGCCAATAGCGGAAGCGCACGGGGTCGAAGGGCTGTTTCCGCGCCGGCCCCACGAAGCGCTCCCAGTCGAGTTTGTTCGCCAGCACCGAGCGCGTCCGAAGATTGATGTTCCAATACCATTCGGCGCGCACCAGATTGATTTCCCCGATCGTCCCCTGGTCAATGATCTGTTTGCACTCCTGCACCAGCGGGGAACTGCGCCGTTGCATGCCCACCTGCACGATCCGGTCGGTCTTGCGCACCTCCGCCACCATATTCGCGCCTTGCTCGATGGACCAGGAAAGGGGCTTCTCGCAATAAGCGTCTTTGCCGGCATGAAGGGTGTCAATCAGGTGATCGTGATGCCAGTGCTCCGGCGTGGCGATCAGCACGGCATCGATATCCTTCCGCTCCAGCAGTTTCCGGTGGTCCGTATAGCCCGTGGCTTGCGGGCCGGCAATTTCCAACCCTGCTTCCAGGTTCAGTTCGTAGACATCGCAGACCGCCGCCCAGTCCACTCCTTGATCCTTGAAGTTGTCCATGTGCCCACGGCCCATGCCTCCCGAGCCGATGATGCCCATGACGATGCGGTCGTTCGCGCCAAACACCTTGCCGCTGAACGAGGGATGCGCCAGCACTCCCAGACCTACCGCTGCAGTGCTCCCCAAAAACCTCCTCCGAGTGATTCCATGATTTTCCATTGCTAACCTCCGGCCGTTCTGTGGCGAGGATTCTATGAGAGGCCGCAGCCGAAGTCCAGTGGGGAGGGCCCGCGGCAGGGGCGAGGCAGGCCCCGCCCGGGATGGCCCAGACTTCCTCACCTCAGCGCCTCCTATCTGTCCCCCCCCACCTTCACCCTTCCCAGCCGGTACCGCCGCTGGCCATCCTCTGCGGGCAGTGGCAGAGCCAAACGCGGCATGCCGGTCGCGTTCCTCACCGAGCTATAGACGTCGCAGGCTGCCGGTCTCAGGAGTGGCAGCAGTGAGAAGCTCGCCTCCTGTTCAGTCCAGCGGCGATGAAAGCCATGAGAAGAACAAATTTAAGTGGGTGTCGCTGCTATACAAGCCCTCTCTTCACGGCAGCTCGCGCTTCGCCGTGCAGCGCAGCTAAGGATAACTCCCGGTGTCAACCGTGCGTGCTTTTCCCCGGCCACGAACACCCAGTCCCGAATTCCGAGCCCCGTCATCGCGGCTTGCCACGCGCCCGTACTGGGATTACCTTTACAGGCGAACCTATCGCAGGCGAGCGCGGGGGGCCAGGTGCGAAGGCCTCAATTCTGGATAGTGGTGAAGACGCTTGTATTCACGATTCTGGTGCCCGGGACAGTCACCCTGCTGATCCCTTACTGGCTGCTCGCGCCCGGCGCAGAGTTCAAGGTCGCGGGTTTCCGGCTGATGGGAGCCCTTCCCATCGGGCTCGGCGCAATCATTTACTTCTGGTGCGCGTGGGATTTCATTACGGTGGGCTTGGGGACCCCGGCGCCTATCGATCCCCCCAAGGTAGTGGTTAGGAAGGGACTATTCCGGTTTGTTCGGAACCCCATGTATGGGGGCGCAGTCCTCGTGATCTTGGGTGAGGCCATGCTTTTTGGCTCCTGGCGACTGGCGGGTTATGCGCTCTTTCTGTGCATCTGGTTTCACCTGTTCGTCGTGTACTACGAGGAACCGACGCTCAAGAAAAAGTTCGGCGCGGCCTACGAGGAATATTGCCAGAGGGTGCCGCGGTGGCTTCCGCGACTTGGCGGCAGAGGGTGGTAGCGCTGGCCTCCAGGCCGGCAGCGTATTGCCGTCTTTGGGCAATAACGGATTGCGTGAAAACTCCTCGCCGTCGCTCGTGTATCGCTCCGGGGAAATCCGCTCGGCGACCGCGCAAACGATCGTCACGCCGTCGCGGTAGGAGGTCTGGCGGCCTGACGTCTGGTGAACAGCTTCGCCAGCCACTCTGCGCTTTTTCCAAAGCCGCTCAGGAGAACGACACCGAGGGCCAGCAGGCTGAACACACAAAAAACCAGGAATCCCAGGAAGGGAATCAAGTTCACAAGGTTAACCACCAGTGCCCCCAGCAGCGCCGCAACCAGCGGATGTCTTCCACGCGCGAGGTGCCGGCCCAGCTCGTAGCTTAGTCCGCAGGCTCCCATCCCAAAAATGACCAGCAGCACCAGGCTCAGCAATGTGTCGAGGGGGGAGGAAAAGCGGCGCAGGCGATCAATAAGGTCGAAAAGAATGGTGATGACAATGATTAGTACGGCGCCGACCAGGAAAGCGAGCACATGATGCTTCCTGAGCGATCCTGCCATGGCCTCGATTCGGCGCCGGCGCGCCAGCGCGTAAAAGAGGGCAATCGCCCCAAAACTGATGCCCAGGTTGCCCAGCGCGCCGAGTAGAAACAATTGCCGCTGCCCCGGCAACTGAAACCATTGCGTGACGGAAACATCGCCCCCCACGCTGGACTGACCGCCTCGCTCGACTCGCCCACCCGCAGCCACGACGTCCCCTTTGATTCTCGCACCGGGGCCCAGGCGGATTCCCCCGCCCGAGGCGATGGCGTCGCCCTCGACCGTCCCGGTCACTTCAATGCTCCCGCCGATGGCAATGGCATCCTCAGTCAGCGTCCCTTGCACGCGGATCATGCAGAAGTAGCACAGCACATCTCCGGCTGTCTGCCCTGGTTCGACAACGATGTCCCTGAGAAACTGCGTGTGGTCCTCGGCCTTCTGCGCCCGCGTCCCAACCGGCAGCAAGATGAGGACCGCGGCAATCAGTAATCGGCCTGGGAGTTTCATGGCGTAAGTCCTGCGCGTAGGCAGCAATCTTTAGTGCCCTGACGGCGATGCCTACCATATCTTGTCAGAGAGTGGGCGTCAACGTGGGCGTTGTGAGAGGCAACTATGACCTCAGGAGGCCACGGTTGCGAAGGCAGCAACCGTGGTTGCCTCCCAGCATGTGGGTGGGAAGCTAGAATGGCCTATTGTCCCGCTCATCTGTCGATATGATATGCGTGGTGAATAGGGCGCAACAACGACCTGCGAAAAGCGATCGCGGGTCAACAGGGGGTGACCGGAAGGCACGAAGCAAAGATCCGCTACCCGAAAAAGCCCAGGGTTGGAAAAGCACCAACCGTGGTTACCCGCTGACATGTAACGAATAGAGGGGGAATTGATTGTGGAGTGCGAGGGCTTGCCCTCGCTTTCTTGGACCGAAGCTTGCTGCGGCCTGTCAGGACGTGCAGCCTGCCAAGGCGGGCGCGTGAAAAAAGCGGCGGCAAGCCGCCGCACTCCATACTGGTGTTAATCCTACTGGCAACAGGAGCAATCTCTAGGCGTGGAATGGTCCCGACCAAGCCTTGCTTGTCCTTACCGAAGCCTTTCCTCGACGGTCACGACGCCGTTCTTGATGGCCATACAAGCCCGCAGGAGATGGAGTTCGTACATCATCTCGTCTGGGGGGAACTCTTGCCTGACAAGCTGGCGCAGTTCCTCCAGCTTACGGGGCGGGATATTGGCCTCGCCAGCCACTTTTTCGTATTCGAAATAACGCACGGTCAGGCTCCTTCCACCCCCTCACCCGGCGGCTGCGCGCCACCCTCTCCCTCAGGGAGAGGGTATTGTTTCAAGACCCCAGTCCCGAGTCCCGAACCCCGAGTCCCCAGCCCCTAGTCCCCACCTTCTCCAATTCTGCGCCGGTAGTGGCCGCGACTTCTTCGTGCAGGGAATTACCGTGCGCGTCCATGGTGACGATGGCGGGGAAATCCTTTGCCTCGAAGTGCCACATGGCTTCGGGGGCCGAAGGGGTCGAACCGCCAACCCGTCTGCCGCGCCATCACGGTGGCGTGGGCTTCACTGCTTACTTGCGTGTTCCATCCGAAGGGCGTCTTCGAGCGTCAGAACTCCATTTTTGATCGCCATGCAAGTCCGCAGGAGGTGCAATTCGAACATCATCTCATCCTTAGGAAACTCCTGCCGGATGAGACGCCGAAGTTCCTCGAGCTTCTCGGGTGTGACATTGGCCTCACGGGCGGCATTCTCGTAGTCAAAGTAGCGCACGGCAAAGCTCCTTCAAATTTCTGGCGGCGCCACGATATCGATCACGGGCAATCCAAGGGAAATGTTCACCTCGTTGACTTGTGCGCGTCGGCGACGATTTACCAAGTGTCTAAAATTCCAAGAGAGTAACACGTCCTGCCGAGTTAAAACTGCCGCAGCGACGTGTAAGGCATCATTGTACATGACTGGGGTAAACCTTCCAGCCTCGATGTATCGGGACGCCAGATCACGCATTTGCGGCGAAATCGGGTGGAGCGATATGCCTTCCAGTAAGCCAAGAACCTGGGTTCTTCTGGCTGGATCAGGCGTTTGCTCCAATTCTTCTCGAGCCAGAACCGAAGTGGAAACTTCGAACTCGGTCCGCCTTTCCCAGAATTCTTCCGTTTGAGTGCGGCGATCCGAGACCGCTTCATCGTAATATGCGCTGAAAACCGAAGTGTCTAAATAAACGCGCAGTGGCATATCAGAGTCAGCCTCCGATCAGGACGGCGGATATGCAGGCCGGAGCACATATTCTGCACTCATTACGATGCATGCGCGAGCCGTTTGTCGCGCGTGGCGCATACATCGCGCTTCTGCGATGTGTGCGAACTAGGCGGGGGGGACGCGCGCGCTCCCAGCACCCGGCCCCAAGGCACGAGGGCACGGCACGCCGTGCCCCTACGATTTAGCGGCGCCGACTTTCTCCAGCTCTGCGCCGGTAGTGGCCGCGACTTCTTCGTGCAGGGAATTGCCGTGTGAATCCATGGTGACGATCGCCATGAAGTCCTTGGCCTCGAAGACCCACATGGCTTCGGGGACGCCGAGTTCGTCGAGCAGGTAAACGGCGTGGACCTTGGGTAGGCAGCGGGCGTAGAACTGCGCCGCGCCGCCGATGGCGTGGAGATAGACCGCCCCGAATTCTTTCAAGGCCGCAAGAGTTTTCTTCCCCATGCCGCCCTTACCCATCACAGCGCGGATGCCGAAGCGCTTGATGATGTCCGCTTCGTAAGGTTCCTCGCGGATGCTGGTGGTAGGCCCGGCGGCGTTGGTGCGCCAGCGAATTCCTTCCCCTCGCAGACCCGAAGGGTCTGCGCCAGCCTGCGGGAGCCCAGAGGGCTCCGCTACCTTCAGCATGACGGGCCCGCAGTGGTAGAGGATGGCGCCGTTCAAATCGCAGGGCGCATCGTGGTGCAGCAGGTAATGGTGCGCGGCGTCGCGCCCGGTAACCATGGGGCCATTGATAAGCACCACGTCGCCGACTTTGAGCGCGCGAACCTTTTCTTCCGAAAGTGGGGGCTCTAACCGAACCTCTCTACCTGACACCTGAAACCCGGCGCCTGACACCAGCCGTTCAACGGGCCGATCGGGGTCACGGTACAGCCACTTCTTGATGGCCCCGCTTCCGGCCTCCAGCATGACGCCCAAGCGGCGAAAGGCCCAGCAGTCGTAGGCCACGGAGACGAAGAAGCTGGCGGGCAAGCGATTGGCGGCGGTGATCTTGCACCCGATGAGAGAAACATTGCCGCCAAAGCCCATCGTGCCCACGCCGAGCTTGTTGGCTTCCGCCATGATTTCCTTTTCCAGTTTTGCCAGGACCGGGTCGGGGTTCACGTCATCGAGCGGGCGGAAGAGCTGGAGTTTGGCCAGGTGGTAGCCCGCCGCGCGGTCACTGCCGATGCACACGCCGATGGCTCCCGGGGCGCAACCCTGCCCCTGCGCCTGCCACACCGCGTGGAGGATGCACTTCTTCACGCCGTCAAGATCCCGGTCGGCGCGACCCAGATGTTCCAAGGTGCAAGGCACGGAGTACTGAGCGTTCATGTTTTCGCACCCGCCGCCTTTCAGGATGAGCCGCACCTCGATGTCCGGCTCTTCCCACTGCTCGAAGTGGATGACGGGCGTGCCGGGACCCAGGTTGTTGCCGCTGTTCTTACCGGTGATGGAATCCACCGAATTCGGCCGCAGCTTCCCGCGCTTGGTGGCCTCGGCCACGGCTTCCAGGATCTGCTTCTTCATCACCGTCTGGTTCACGCCCACTGGCGTCTTGATCTCGAAGGTGGGCATGCCCGTGTCCTGGCAGATGGGGCCCTCGTCCTCCTGGGCCATGTCGATGTTCTGGCCGATGATGGCCAGGGCCTGCCCCGCCTGCGCGCTCGGCTTCTCTGTCTTGAGCGCCCACGCCATCGCTTGACACACGTCCGGCGGCAGGTTGGTGGACGTCTGGATGATAAGTTCCAGCATGCTTTCCCTTAAGAATTCCATGATGACCTCCGGGCTGGGGACACACGAGCGGATTGATTCGGCTTCTAAAGTTAGCCCCGGTGCTGATTATACCGCCGAATGAGCGGTGTCGCCGGGAAAGGGGCGAGCGCAGGCTAGCCAAATGAAAACGCAGAAAGCAGAAATCAACAATCCAAAATCTAAAATCTAAAATCCAAAATCAGAACCGTCGCTACACAAACTGATGTCGAAGCGCCGGGCGCACTTCCAGGGTGCGGCTCAGGTCGCGCTTCAGAATCTCGAAAGCCTCCTGCGGGCTATCTGCGAAGCGCACCAGCTTGAGGTCTTCCGCGTCCACAGTTTGCGATTCCAGCAGCCAGCCGAAGTTGACGGCCTTCTTCCAGAACTTCGAGCCATAGAGCAGCAAGGTGACCCGGTGGCCCATCTTGTGGGTTTGCACCAAGGTCAGAAACTCAAACAGTTCATCAATGGTCCCGAAGCCACCAGGGAAGGCGATGAGCGCGCGAGCGGGCTGGGCAAACCACAGCTTGCGCATGAAGAAGTATCGGAACAGGAAGCCGAGCTCGGGGGAGATGTAAGGATTCGGCTGCTGCTCCATGGGCAGCTTGATGTTCAGTCCGATCGACTTGCCTCCCGCCTCGCAAGCGCCCCGGTTGGCCGCTTCCATGATGCCGGGCCCGCCCCCCGAGCAGATCACCAGGTAGTTTGGCCCATTGCGCAGCGAAAGCGACCATTGCGTGATGAGCCGGGCCAGCGCGCGCGCCTCTTCGTAGTACTGTGACATGAGGACGTCCCTGCGCGCCTTCTTCATTTCCGCGGCACTGGCTGCCGGGCTTCCTGTTTTCGCTCGGTTTTCAAGCTCGCGCAGCTTGCGCGCCGCCTCCTCGCGCGGCGGGATGCGGGCCGAGCCGAAGAACACTACGGTGTTCTGGACTCCGGCGCGGCGCAGCCGCGAATGCGGCTCGAGGTATTCCGACAAGATGCGAAGCGTCCGGGCGTCCGCACTCTCCAGGAAGCGTTCGTCCCGATAGGCAATCTTCAGCACGCGATTGTTGGCGGGTGGTTTCTTGTTCACGTGGTCCATAGGCTCCGTTCCGGCAAAGGTTCCTGCAATGATATCGACAACCCAGCCTCAAAGCATAGCAAACGGAGAGCCTTTTGGGGACACTAGATGAGACGTGGTAGGGGCATAGCGCGCTAGGCCCCTACGAGACTGAGAAACCCGCCCGCTCCGACGGGTAGGAAGCCCCGACCTTGTGCTAGGACACTTCGGGAGCGCGAAGCGCTCCCCTACCAATACTTGCGCCACATCGCAGAGCGCTCCCGCTACACGTCTCGGGAGCCCGCAGGGCTCCCCCGCCCAGAGGAGATGCCATGTTCATTGCTTCAACAATTCTGTTGACCCCTGGGCGGGAGCGGGTTAAGAGTAATGATAGCCCGCCCTCGCACGACGGGACCGAGAGGAAGCTTTTTTGTCCGAAGCTTCCCGAGATTCATTCGCAACATGGAGGAACGTTAAATGTCTTCTTACACACGCCGGGACTTTATGCGCCGCGGCGCCGTCGGCGCCGCAGGTCTAGGATTGATTCTGAACGGTGAGTGGGTGCCGCTGGAGGCGTCGCCCGCGCTGCCCATGCCCGCCAGCCCGAACGAACGGGTGAACGTAGCGTTCATCGGCTTCGGCATTCGCGGAAATATCCTTCTGGAGGCCGCCAAGCAGACCGGTCAAGCCAACCTGGTGGCTGCCTGCGACTGTTACCAGGGCCACCTCGACCGCGCCAAGGAGCGCACTGACGGCAAGATTGAAACCAATTTCGCGCAATACAAGAAGCTGCTCGAGCGGAAGGACATCGATGCGGTAGTCATTGCCACCCCGGACCACTGGCATCTGCCCATGGTCCTGGACGCCGTGGCGGCGGGGAAGGACGTTTACATCGAAAAGCCCATGACCCACCGTGTCGAAGATGGTCCGAAGATGATCGAGGCGGCCAAACGCTACAACCGCATCGTGCAGGCGGGCAGCCAGTGGATTTCCTCGCCCATGCAGAAGAAGGCGAAGGAGATTGTGCAATCGGGGAAGATCGGCAAGGTGACCAAGATCATCGCCTCCTACAACCGCAATAGCTCCACCGGCGCCTGGAACTATCCCATTCCGCCGGACCTGAAGAACGGCGTCAACTTCAACTGGGAAGAGTGGCTGGGGCCTGCGCCCAAGCGGCCTTACGACCCGGAGCGCGTCTTCCGCTACCGCAAGTATTGGGATTACTCAGGCGGCATTTCCACCGACCTCTTCGTGCACCTGATCACTTCCATCCACTTCGTGATGAACGCCAGGATGCCGGACGCCGTGGCGGCGATCGGATGCATCCTGGTCCGAAACGATGGCCGGGAAGTGCCGGATACGCTCGACGCGTTGTTTGATTATCCCAGCTTCCACGTCAACATGGGTTCCACGATGAACAACTCCAGCGCCTCGGAGCAAGGCGTTCAGTTCCTCGGCACGGCGGGCACGCTGGCCGTGTTCCTTGGCGCCGGCATGGCCCTCACCAGCGAAAACCCGGGCGAGGGCTACGGCTACTCCATCGATGGCTGGCCCCTGAAACTTCAGGAACAATTCTGGAACGATGGTAAGCACCGCGAGGAGTCCAAGCCCTATGTGCGGGCCGAGGGGACCGTCAATTACAAAGCAGATGGGCCCGACGCCACGGTGTTCCACCTGGCTGAGTTCTTCGATTGTGTTCGCACACGCCGGCAGCCCGTGGAGAATGCCGAGGTTGGACACTATGCGGCGGCTGCCGGGCACATGGTGAACCTCTCCTGCCGCAGTGGCAAGAAGGTGGTTTGGGACGACGCCCGCGGCACGGTCAAGGAAGCCTAAAGTAAAAGTCTTTCTCACCGTTTCGGCCTCAGCGCGGGTTCCGTCGGTCACCCGCGGTTCCGCCGTGGGTATTCCTAATCTCTGCCAGGAGCCGCAGGCCCAGAAACCGGGTCGGCGTTACACGGTGCGTCGGGGGGAGAACCACCGGCGTAGTACCTCGACGACGGCGGCATCAGCTTTGGCGGGGAGAAACGCCTCCACAAAAGTACAGCCGCGCGCCACGCCGATCCACCCGATGAGCGCCAGCGCCACCACGGTGATGGTTGCATTCTGCCAGGAGGCAAGTGGCCAGCCGTAGGGCGAGAAGTATTCGTAGTGGTTGAACGGCCAGAGATACACAATGGGCCAGTCCCTGCCCGCACCCACGAGATCACAGAGAAGGTGGAGGTGGAAGGTGATCAGGGCCAGCCCTGCAACCTTGAGGCGGTCTCGGGCGCACGCGGCGAACAGCGCGGTAACCAAAACTGCCGCCACAATCCCATGTGTCAGGTTGTGATGGTATTGACTGAGACCTTTGGCCCCACCCAGCAGCGACAGCGCGTCTAAATCCGGCGCCACGCCGGCCCAGGCCACCAGCCTCCGGTCGCGGCGCTCCCGGAGGCGATGGCCGACCAGCCACGCGAGTGCCAGGTGAGTGGGGATGTGCATACGTGAGCTCCCTCGACGTTCGCCTATGCAGATTGAACGATCGGCCGCTAACGCAGTTGGCGGAGGGCACTATCGCTTAAATGGGCGGTCGCTTCCAGCCACCTATTGGGATTGACAAATTGTAGTGGCGGTCATCTCTTGTAGCGGCGCTGTCTCAGCGCCGAAAAGTGCGGCGGTCAGAGACCGCCGTGTGCCTTCGAGCGCTCCGCCTTATTGCTTCGCGGCGCGTCGAGCGTACACCTCCGCGTGGACGGCCTTCGCAGCCTCCACCATCTCGGGATAGGGCGTGTCGGTGGCCGTCACCAATCCGATGTTGTAGTTCTCCCCGTCATACGTGCGCCCGGTCAGTGGTTCATCGACATACTCGAACCAATGGCAGCCGACGAATGCCGCGTTATCGATGACGCTGTGCAAGTAGTCCTGGTACATCTTGGCGCGCGCTTGCTGATTGGGTGTTGAGACCAGGCCAGTGTGAAACATCCCACGATCCAAAGCGCCAAAGTGAAACTCCCCGATGATGCAGGGCTTGTTGAGTGATTTCGTGAAGTCCCATTCCCTCGCATCCACATGAGATCGATAGATGTTGAAGCTCACCACGTCACAGTATTCTGCCGCCGCCGCTACGGCCTCCGGGGTGCGCCAGGCAAAGCGGCAGCCGAGATAGAGGTGATTGGGATCGTACTTCTTCAGGGTATCGCTGATGACGTGGAAATACTGCTGCGCGAAAGCCTTGAGGAAAGAACTGAAGTCGTCACGCATTTGCGCTGTCAGCGCGCCAGGGGGTTTGTAAGGCTGTTCCAGCAACATCTTCCAGGAGGAGAACTTGGCGTCCCAGGCCTTATTCAGCCGCTTGATACCCCCATAGTGCAATTTAAATTGCTCGACGAAGGCCTGCTTGGCGGGTGAATCCTTGCCGCCCGCTAGTGTTCCGTGGGCGAGGCCGAAGTGCGTCCGGTCACTATCACCTGAGCCCCAGGAAATCTCGTTGTCGATGAAGTAGCCCAGGCACCAGGGATCGTCGCGATAGCGCTGCACCGTGTCTCGGATATTCTTATCGACTGCGGCGGCGAACTTGGGGTCATAGGGATCGTGCATCTTTCCCCAGTAATCCTGGCCGCTGGCGACGCGCGCGTAGTCACCGCTGATATCAATGGTGGCCGTATAGGGCACCCGCTTCAGTGCGTAGAGACCCGGGTCGGACCAGTTGGCAATGGTATTGAATCCCCAGGCGCGCAAGCGCTCGAGCGTGGCGGCGCGCCATTTCGCCAGGTAATCCGGCCCATACTTGCGTTCCAGATTGGCGGCGTAGAAGTTGAACGTCCGCCCTTTCTTGATCGGTCCGTAGAGTACGTCTGCGGCGTAACCGTAGTGCCGGGCGAGCGGGCTGTCGGCAGCCGGCAGACTCGTGAACATCTTCTCGCGGCCTTCAATGATGGTGGGGCCCTCGTCGAGACTCATGGCATCCACACCCAGGGAGAGGAACAAGTGGCCACTGGGGGTTGCCAGCCACCACTTGCCATCGCGTTTGACCGTGGCGAAGAAACCCGTGGGCTGAATCTGCGGCCCAGAGGCCCAGCCGCCATATTCGTCGCGATCGGACAGGGTTGGCGCCGCTTGGACCCGGGCTTCTTCTTCTGTCCGACGCCGCGCCAAGTCGGCTTCGTCTTTCACTTTACCCGGCCAGTCGGCGCGGGTGTATTGCCCGAAGGCATCCACGATTCCCTCGTAAGAAACGGGCGGCAGCAGACGGATGTTATCCAGAATGAGCGTGTGCGCCGCCGCGGGGTGGTCGAGAAAGAATTGAAAGCCGGTGATGTGTCCCTCATTCACGCGTCTGTAGGGGAAGTAGATGAAGGGTTCCACGCCCGGCGCGGGCGGGCCACCCCGCATGCCGTGTTCCATGGGCATGGAGGCGCCGAGCGGGTACACGTAGCTTACCGTCAAGCGAGGGCCAATGGTCGAGCCGCCGCTGACATTATGCTTCGGGTCATCAGCGGCGGGGGCATCTTCAATGCGAATGGCGAAGGCAATCTCTTCCTCCGAGGGATTGGTCAAATCGAACGCCAGCCCGCCGTACTGGCGCCAGTCCCAGGGCTTCGCGCCAGAAGGGAAATAGAGGCCGGGCCTTCCGCCGCGCGCGAACTCAACTTTGAGGGCGCTCCGACCGTCGGTCGCGTGTTCCTGAACCTGCGAGACCCGAACGCTCGTGAGTCTGAGCCTTTGAATTTCTTCCGGGGACTCAAACGAAGCGATTTTCAGGCTCTTCACCTCTGCCCCTCGCTCCTGTGTAGAGATGATGCCTGAGGCCATGAGGAGTCCCGCGAACGTTGCTAAGAAGAATCGGCACATAAGGCTTCTCCAGATATCACCAGTCTGCAATCGTTTCTAATTGCAGCCCGCAGTTTACCGCAATAGAATAGGCGCGAGTCGAACCAAATTGCTTCGCATGGGAGGCGCGTTATGGACCGTCGTTCTTTCCTCGCCGCCTCAGTCAGCTCCCTGGCGTTCACTTCACTGACCACTTCGGCGCGCGCCAATCTGGCGGGTGAAAAGGGACTGAGGCTTTCCGTCACCTGGGGCATGATGGGCGCGACGCCGGTGGGGGACGGGCTGGCGCTGCTCGCCCGGCACGGCTACGATGCCTTTGAGATGTTTGACTGGCGCGACCCGGCGCTGCTGGAAACCTTTGTCGCGGAGAAGAAGAAATACCCGCTGGCTTGCGCGTGCCTGGTGGCTAACAAGGGAGTCGAGGCGTGGGGCTGCGGCCTGGTGAATCCGCGCGACCGGGAAGGCTTCCTGCGAGAGATTAACTTGTCAGTTGAAGCTGCCAAGAAAGTCGATGCGAAGCGCCTGGTGGTGTTGACGGGAAACGAACTGGGTGGGATGCCGCGCTCTGAGCAGATGGCGAACGCCGTAGGCGCTTTGCGAGCCGCCGCGCCCATCCTGGAAAAGCACGGCATCACCGCCGTCGTCGAAATCCTGAATACCTATGTGGACCACGCCGGTTACTTTCTTTATTACATCCGCGACGGTGCCGAGCTGGTGGACCGCGTGGGAAGCCGGAACGTCAAGCTCCTCTTCGACATCTACCACACGCAAATCATGGAAGGGAATTTAATCCAGAACATCCGTATGAATATCGACCGCATCGGGCACTTCCATGTGGGAGACGTCCCCGGACGCCAGGAGCCGGGCACGGGCGAGATCAACTACCGCAACGTCTTCCAGGCCATCTACAACCTTGGCGACCGATTTCAAGGATACGTGGCCCTGGAGTACAACCGCGTGGCGCCGCTCGAAGAAAATCTAGCCGCGGTGCGCAGGCTGGCAAATTTCGCTTGAAGGTTTCGGACTGTCGACTGTGAACTGTCAACTGTTCTTGTGAGCCGGCTGGGACTCGAACCCAGAACCCTTGCCTTAAAAGGGCAATGCTCTACCGCTTGAGCTACCGGCCCATTGCCTGAACTACCAAAGTACAACAGCAACGCCTCATCCGTAAACCGGAAAATCGCATACAGATAAGCACTTTCGTACAGCTTGAGATAAGGACGGTAATAAGCTATCGTGCTGGTCTCCTGGGTTCGTCGCCTCGACCGGGATTGTCCCGTCAGTGCAAGGAAATCGTTCCATAGAGGCTGGCAGGCGCAAGCGAAAAGTTGCACTTCTCACTTTCTCCGATGATCGCAAGTTCGCCCACGACATGCTGCGGCAGATGAATTTCGATTTTCAGAACAAACTCCGGACGCGGCTGGAGGCCACGGGCGAGTACGAAGCCGTGGCTGGAGACGAAGTCGTCTGGCATCCCGAAGTGGCCGCACGCCTGCGCGCGGCGCTGGTTCGACCAGGCAGTTAAAGCGCGCGGTTGGCCGTTCGGTTCGGTTTTTCCTCTGGGGTTCAATCGTCACATTGGGAGTCCACCATGCGATACCTATATCTATTTGTGTTTCTTTCTCTTTCCCTCGAAGCACTGGCGCAAATCGCTGCGACGGAGCCTCTCGATCCTCTCAACCTTCCCCGCCTGAAAAGCTTTTCGGCCTATCGAGCTTCGAGCAACAATCTCTACGTCTATAGCAACGACGACAGCAAGCACCCCATCCCCGGGGAAACCATCGTCCTGGCCGATCTCAAAGGGCCGGGCATCGTCACGCACATCTGGGTCACGGTCGCCGACAACGAGTATGCGTGGCCGCGCCTCCTGCGCCTGTGCGTCTACTACGATGGACATAAGACGCCGAGCGTGGACGTCCCGCTGGGCGATTTTTTCGGTGTGGGTCACGGCTACGAACGCAACCTGAACTCCCTGATGGTGCGCAACAGTTCCTTTGGCCGAGCCCGCAACTCCTATTGGCCCCTGCCCTTTCGCCAATCCTGCAAGATTACCGTTACCAACGAGGGCAAACGTCGAGTGACCAGTCTCTACTATCACGTGGACTGGCAGAAACACGCTTCTCTGCCGGAAGACATCGCCTACTTCCACGCTTATTACCAGCAGGCGAATCCGGCTCCGCCGGGTAAGAACTACACCATCCTGAACATCCGCGGGACCGGTCATTACGTGGGGACAGTCCTCAATGTGATCCAGACCCAGCTCGGCTGGTTTGGGGAGGGCGACGACCTGTTTTATGTGGACGACGAGAAGAAACCGCGCATCGATGGCACGGGCACAGAGGATTATTTCAATGATGCCTGGGCGCTGCGCGTCTCCGACGGAGCCTGGACCGGCATTCCGGTCGCCGAAGGTGAGGGCTTAGGGGCTCGCCTGACCGGCTATCGCTGGCACGTGCCCGACGTCGTTCCCTTCACCAAGTCTTTACGCCTGGAGATCGAGCACTATGGATGGACCTACAACCCCGACGGCACGGCGCGTTCGGGTTTTGAAGAACGCCCCGACATCTTCTCCAGCGCGGCGTTCTGGTACCAGAAAGGCGTCAACGAAGACGTGCCCGAGCCTCCTTACGGCTCCGCGCGCCTGCCCCTTGGTAACGCCCAACAGATCGAGGTGGAAAACCTCATCAAGGATGTCACAACCGAAAAAGGCGAGGCGTCGGTCCAGAAGGAAGTCTTCTGGTCAAAGGACCTCCTCTTTCTCAAAGCCCAGGGCGTCGGCGCAAAGATGAACATCCCCATCGATGTTCCGAAGGATGGCCGCTATGAGGTGATTGCCCAGATTGCTCAGGCTCCCGATTACGGTGACTACGTGGCAACCCTGGATGGCAAACTCACGAGTTCCACCACGCTGACCTGGGGGCCGCTGGACGTGCTGCCCTCCGACGTCGAAGTCATCCGCAACTACCAACCGGAAATTTACGTGGCGCCCGATCATCGACTGGGGTGGTTTGACCTCGCAAAGGGTCGCCACATCCTCACGTTCACCTGTGTGGGCAAAGATATCCTTTCCTCCGGGTACAATCTGGGCATCGATGGCGTGGTGCTGGCGGAAATAAGGAATCCAAAACCCCAGGCGGTTCCAGCGGAAAACGACGCGGGCAGCAGACTCAAGACTGCTGCTCTCGCCGCGGGGCCTCAGATGGGTGTTCTCTACCGCGGTAAACCTTTAAGCTTTTACGTGGCCAGGCTCAAGCAAGCGCCCCCCGAAGCCCGTCCTGGGGTGATTCGTTCCATCGGTTCTTTTGGCGAAGATGCCGTCCCGGCCATCCAGGAGCTGGCGGCGGCCCTCTCCGGTCCTGACCCGGAAGTGCGCGGGGCTGCGGCCTGGGCGCTTTCTCAGGTTGGGCCAAAGGGCTCGGTTGCGGCACGGGATCTGGGAAGGGCTCTGAAAGACGAGGATGCGGGGGTCCGCGAGTTCGCCGCGTTGGCGCTGCGGGAAATGGCCAAAGGCGCCGAGGCCACTATCCCCGACCTTTGCTTGGCGTTGAAAGACCCGGTGCCTGCGGTCCGCATGATGGCCGCGGCAGCCTTGGGAAGTATGGGCGAAGCGGCCAAATCCGCCGTGCCCGCGCTCATCGAAAGGCTGCAAGCGCCGGAGGAGGAAGTTCAGGTGTGGCGCAACGCGGCGAAAGCCCTGGGCGACATCGGTCCGGCCGCCCAGAGCGCCCTTCCCGCCTTGCGGCAGGCTTTGCAAAAACTGCGCGTGAAGTATCTTGCGGAAGAAGCAATCTTGAAGATCGAGGGCAAACCAGTCCCTACTTGGCACTAAGCGGAAGCCTCGCAGAGTCCAGCTTTTGAGTGGCCGCCGCGGCCGCTCCGTCCCCAGCTTCCGGTGGCGCCCCAGGTGGTTGCCCGCCTGTCGCCGAGGGGGAGCCCACTGCTGCCGGCAGCGTGGGCAAGGAAAGGCACCCGCGCCCCAATCAGAGCTATTATCCTTCCACCTTTGTCTCGCGGAGGATGCGCGGGTCCGTGAAGACGTCGCTCTCGTCACGACTCTTGGTAGAGAACTCCGAGACGATGGCGCCGCGGTTTCCTGCCTGAAACCAATGCAGTGTGTTCGGAAGTAGCGTGTACTGCTGGCCTGGGCGAAGCACGACTTCGTGCCAGACGGTGAAGTGCTTTTCGTGTCCAGCCGGCGCCCTGGCCTTGGGTTTTTTCGCGGGTTCACCGGGGACGTAAAGATACACCTCTCCCCACCGGCAGCGGAAGGTTTCCTCTTTGCCCGGCTCGCCGGCCACGGGCGGGTGCAGATGCTCCGGGCAGGTCTGGCGGGGGAAAAGGATCAGTTCTTTTGCGCAAACGCGCTCGGTGTTCACGTAGGTGATGATCTCCAAACCCACGTGGTCGACGTCGCCCAGACCGAAGTCCGCCACCTCAATGCGCGCCGCTTCTTCGGGAGTAATGGCAAGGGCGGCATTGCGAAGTACCTTGCGTGTGCGTTGCCGGGCGGAACGCAATTCTTTAAGAGTCAACATGACACGCTCCTTGCGAGGGTCGTGAGCAGTGGGTCGCTGGATGCTTGCTCCATGTCAGGGTAGGGGGACCTGTCCCCATGAAGTCGGGAAGACCTTCCCGACACGATCACCCGATCAGTCTTTCCAGGTACGCCTTTTCTTTCTTGATGTCTTCGACCTGCTGAGGGCCCGAGATCTCCCGCTCGATGGTAATGGCGCCGGTATAGCCGAGTTCCTTGAGGCGCTGGATGACCTTCGGGAAGTCGACCTTGCCCTGGCCGATCGGAACCTCTTCGCCGAGCTTCTTGGGGTCCGTGGGAAACAGTCCGTCTTTGGCGTGGACGCCACGCACCAGTTTCCCGATCACGTCCAGAGCATCCACGGGGTTACCGTTGCCGTAGAGAATCAAGTTGGCGGTATCCAAGTTCACGAACTGGTTGTCCAAACCCACATCTTGAATACACCGGAGCATGGTGGTGGGAGATTCCTGGCCGGTTTCGTAGAGGACCATCTGGCCGTTGGCTTTGCAGTGGGTCGCGACTTCCCGAATGGCCTCCACGGTCTCCCTGTAGACGGGGTCGTTGGGATTCTCGGGGATGAAACCGTTGTGGGTGTGGAAGGCCGGAATGCCCGCTTTCTTGGCAAAGTCCGAAGCCTTCTTGAAATGGTCGATCCTCTGACGACGATACTTGCGGGGCACCAATCCAATGGTCAGGGGGCCCTGGTAGAAGTCCCACACTTTGGGTCCGGGACCCAGGGAGTCCAGTGCCGTCACCTCGATGCCATACTTGTCGATGGCGTTCTTCAGGCCCGTGACCATGGCGTCGGAGAAATCTTCGGCCGCCACCTGGCAGGTGGGAAAGTCCAGGTCGTGAACCTTCTTAAGGGCGCTGTCAGCGTTGCCTTCTATGCCCACAAACAGGCCGAGGCGCATGGGGCGGCCCGCGCTCGAGACCGGCGGACCCGCCAGCAGGGAATAGGCGCCGGCAACCGCTGAAATCTGCATAAAACGTCTTCGGTTGTATTCGTTCATGAGTGAGTTTTTCCTTTCCGGATGAAGGTCAGGAACGCTTTGCACTTTCTCAAGCCGATCGTTTCCTTGAGGTGCTCGCAGCGGCAGTATGGCATATCGACGGTAGGGTTCGTCAACGGGGAGAGGGAAAGAGCAGTTCAAAAGTCAAAAGTCGAAGGTCCGAACTGGAATAGCGCGACTCGGAATTTGTGGCCCATGAAATCGCACGGCGCCCCAGACTTATCCTGCACGCCGCTCACGCAAGCAGATAGAAGGCCGGTCCAGGCGAGATAATGTTCGGTTGACGAAACTCCGCGGGCCGATGTATTTTCGGTTAGGTCCCACAGGGGTGGGGAAGGAAGAATTTTCACGCCCCGGTCTCGTCCTGGCTGCAAGTTGCGGTGAGGCGGAGGTCCCGCCCGCGCAAGGCGGGCTAAACTGAAGCCTGGGGGTGGCAGGGGTCGGCCGCAGCCAAAGGAAAGGGGAAGGGGCAGATGTCTGAGGAGAAAATGGTGACGAGTGCGACGACGCCCTCCCCGGCGAGCGAGGTCATTCGAGGGAAAATCATTGAGTCGGAGATCAAAGTTACGGTCGATCCCACTCGCCCGCTGCCGTTGGCGTGCGCCCTGTATGCCATCGAGACACCTGGTGGCGTCTGGCTCTGCGCTTATTATGGGACAAACCGCAGCGTCTTCGACTTCCTGCCGCAGAAGGGCGCCGAGGTGGACGAAAGCAAGCTGGGCGTGGTGTTCCACAAAAAACGATTCCTCCCGAAAGACCAGTATCAGACCGCCGCGTGGGATCAGTTCAAGAAATCACAACTGATGACCTAGGCCACAGCGGCCTCATCCCGTGCTTTTTTTGGTATAGTTACTTCCATCGCTTGGATCATCAGGGCGTGGTATTCTGAGATGCGGGGCGCGCGCGAGCGGGAGTGGCTCCGTGCCTGCCCAGAGGAGAATGCCTGCTCAGAAGGATGAGCATACACCGCTCAGTCAACAAACTTCGAGGGGGGAGAATCCATATGAGCTTTGCCAAAAAGGTAGAGATGGTGTTCGTGCTGACACTTGGCCTGGCCTCGGCAGCGTGGGCGCAGCGCATGGGGCGAGGGATGGGACAGGCGCCCAACATTCCCGGCACGTTCAAACCCGTGGTGGGCTCGGGGGCGCAGTACGAAATCGATGCGAAGAACCAGAAGATGGAATGGACTTACGTCGTGGTGGGAAAGGAAAGCGTCGATGGTGGGGACGGCTACTGGATGGAGATGCGCACCGACGCGGGCGGCAAAGGTGAGATGGTGATGAAGCACCTGATGGTGATCGGCCCCGGGAAGGCTGAAATCAAGCGCATGATCATGCAGTCTGCCGGCCAGCCGCCCATGGAAATGCCCATGGGGATGATGCAGGGGATGATGAAGAACAAACCGCAAGCTCCCTCCTCCGGGAAGGGACCGCACGAAATGGGAGAAAAAGTGGGGACTGAGACCGTGACCGTGCCAGCCGGGACATTCGTCTGCGAACACTACCGATCGCAGACCGAGAAAGGTTCTGCCGACATGTGGGTCTCCACCAATGTGTCCCCCTACGGCTTGGTGAAGATGACTTCTGCGGACACGACGATGGTGCTTCAGAAAGTGCTTTCCAATGAGACCTCGCACATCAAAGGCGAGCCGCAGAAGATGAACTTTGAGATGCCCCACTTCTAGGGGGAAGATCGCTTCCTCAAGCTTCCGAACCCACGGGGCGGCCGGCGGGGACGCCGCCGCCCCTTTTGCCCCCTTGCCAAAACCTGCCCGATAGAGTATTTATAAATCTGCTGTATAAACTTGCATGGACAAACTATACCGGCGCACGCAGATCCTGGAACTCTTGAGGACAGAGCCCGTCGCCACCCAGGAGGACTTGCGGAGGAAGCTCGCGCGACGCCGCATCCACGTGACTCAGGCCACGGTGTCGCGCGATATCGAGGAATTGGGCCTCATCAAGACGCGGGAAGGGTACCGGCTGCCGGAAGCTGCTCCGGAAGCGGCCGCCGTGCCCCAGCCCACCCTGCCCATCATCCTCAAAGAGTTTTTGCGCGAGGTGCGACAGGCGTGCAATATGGTGGTCCTCAAGACCCACCCCGGGAACGCCCACACGGTGGCCGTGGCGCTCGATGCCGAGCAGTGGCCCGAGATTGTAGGGACTGTGGCGGGGGACGACACCATTTTCATCGCGACGCCGGAGGCGCGTGAGGCGATGCGCATCCGCAAGAAGATCCTGGAACTGGTGGCGAGCTGAGGTATGGCATCTTGTGAGCGTCTCGGCGCCACGCGGAACCGGCCCGGGGTTTGGGAAGTGAAAATCGGGAAGGCAGACTTATGGCATCTTCAGGCAACCATACTAGCAAAGTGAAACGGGCGGTCCTGGCTTATTCGGGCGGGCTCGACACCTCCGTTATCATTCCCTGGCTGCGTGAGAATTACGGCTGCGAAGTCATCGCCATGATCGGAGACGTCGGGCAGGGCGATGATTACGGGGCGCTGCGGCAGAAGGCCCTGCGCTCCGGCGCCTCGAAGGTTTTTGTCGAGGACCTCCGCGAGGAGTTTATCACCGGGTATGTTTGGAAGGCTTTGCAGGCTGGCGCGGTGTACGAGGGGAAGTACCTGCTGGGAACGTCGCTGGCGCGGCCGGTGCTGGCCAAGCGGCAGGTGAAGGTTGCGCTGGCCTGCGGCGCGGACGCCGTGGCGCACGGTTGCACCGGAAAAGGGAACGACCAGGTGCGGTTTGAGCTGGCCTACAAGGCGCTGGCGCCCGGACTGAAAGTGATTGCGCCCTGGCGCGAGTGGTCGATCAAGTCGCGTGAGGATGCTCTCGCATACGCGCGCCAACACCACGTGCCGGTCCCCGTCACCCGGAAAGACCTTTACAGTCGGGACCAGAACATTTGGCACTTGAGTCACGAGGGTGGCCCACTCGAGACCAAACTGGGCGAGCCGCCGGAAGATGCCTGGAAACTCTCCCGCAGCCCTCAGCGCGCACCCGACCGTGAGTTGGCTGTGAACATCGGCTTTGCAGCAGGCATCCCGGTCTCCCTGAACGGCAGGAAGCTCGGGCCGGTTCGCCTGGTGCAGGTGCTGAATGTCCTGGCGAGTGAAAACGGGGTGGGGCGCACGGATCTCGTGGAGAACCGGCTGGTCGGCATCAAATCCCACGGCGCGTATGAGACCCCGGCGGGAACGTTGCTTCATGCCGCCCATCACGAACTCGAAGTCCTCTGCCTTGACCGGGAGACGTTCCATTACAAGCAGCACGTAGCGCTGCGCTATGCGGAGCTGGTGTACTACGGCCAGTGGTTCACTCCCCTGCGCGAGGCTCTCGACACGTTTGTCGAGAAGACCCAACGGACTGTAACCGGCAGGGTCACGCTGGGCCTGTATAAGGGCAGCGTGCGCGTGCTGGACCGGCGGTCACCTTTCTCGCTTTACGACACCAGTATCGCGGGCTTCACCATGGGCGCGGATTACGACCAGAAGGATGCCGAGGGGTTCATCAACATCCTGGGTTTGCCCATCAAGCTGGCCGCCGCGAAGAAAGCTGCCGCGGGGAAGGGCCAATCTGCCCCCAGGAGAACGGGATGAAGCTTTGGGGCGGCCGCTTCTCCGGCAAAACGGACCCGGACTTTGAGGAGTTCTCCGAGTCCTTCTCAGTGGACCAGCGCCTGATCCTTTACGACCTGCGCGTCAATCTGGCTTACGTGAAAGAGCTAGGCGAAGCACGCGTGCTCCCCTCCCCCGAGGTGCGCCGCCTGAGCCGGGGGCTGGAAGGCCTGCGACGCTTCGTCGAACGCCACCCGGATTGGGCGCGAGGGGAATCCGCCGAAGACGTTCACACCTGGGTGGAAGCCCGACTCGAAAAACAGGTGGGGCCGGTGGGGCGCAAACTCCGTACTGGACGCAGCCGGAACGACCTGGTGGCCACGGAGACGCGCCTCTACGTGAAAGACGCCATCACGGAAATCGAACGTGCTCTCCTCCACCTCCTGGAAGCGCTGCTGGGCCAGGCTCGAGCGCACTGGAAGGTGGTGATGCCTGGTTATACGCACCTCCAGCCCGCCCAGCCGATCCTGTTCGCGCATTACCTTCTGGCCTACTTCGAAATGTTTTGGCGCGATGCCGAACGCCTGGAAGATTGCCGGGGACGCGCGGACGAGCTTCCCCTGGGAGCCGGAGCGTTGGCCGGCACAACCTTCTCCCTCAACCGGCAGCGACTGGCGCGACAACTGGGTTTTGCCCGCGTGGCTCGCAACAGCCTGGATGTAACTTCGGATCGCGATTTCGTCGGCGAGCTGCTCTTCGCCGGCGCGCTGGCCCTCACGCACTTGAGCCGCCTGGCGGAGGACCTGGTGATTTATTCCTCCCCCGAGTTCGGTTACGTGGAGCTTGCCGATGCCTACTCCACGGGCAGTAGCCTAATGCCTCAGAAGAAAAACCCCGACGTCCTGGAACTGATGCGAGGCAAGGCGGCCACGGTCTTGGGGAAACTTATGGGATTGTTGGCGCTGCTCAAGGGCTTGCCGCTCGCTTACAACCGCGACTTGCAGGAGGACAAGCAGGCTCTATTTGATGGGGTGGAAACAACGCGTGAGGCGCTGGAAATGGCCGCGCGTGTGGTAAGCACGATGAAAGTCAATCCCGAACGAATGATGGCCGCAACCTCTCAGGGATTTCTTACCGCCACCGACCTGGCGGACGAACTGGTGGACCGTGGGGCGCCTTTCGCGGAGGCCCACGAGCGGGTGGGGAAGCTGGTGCGCTACTGCACCGACCGGCAGAAGACCTTCGTGGAACTGTCCGCCAGCGAGGCCAGGCAATTCATTCCCACCTGGGACGCCAGACTGAAGGCCATTGCCACCACACCTGAAAAGGCCGTCGAGCGCAGGAAGGTCTTTGGCGGCACGGCTCCTTCCCAAGTAGGTCGCCAAGTCAAGCTGGGCGAACGCGCCTTGGCACAGCTCGAGCGTCAACTGGCGCGACGCCGCTAATATCCAGTTCAATCAACGCACTAGGAGGGATTTCCCAGATCAGCGGTTCCGTATCGGTCTTTCTTATATCCCGGCTCGAGGATGGGGCGAACCCAGCTGAGTGAGGGAATCAGGCGGTGATAGGGGCCGAAATGCTTCACAATCACGGTGGAATAAGTCAAAAGCAAGCGGATGCGCAGAGTGAGCCACAGCAACTTCCAGCTCGGCAGGGCGGAAGGTGAGTTGCCCTCCAGGGGCAAGGATTCGGGGCTTCGGATCATCTCGTCAAACGAGCAGCGCAGGGCCTTGAGCCATTGCAAGGCCATCTGCTGCCTGGAGCGCGCGAGCGCGCGGGCAAGTTGCGGGAACTCCACCTCGTCGCGCAGCCAGAGGAAGTCTGCGGAATCGAAGATCCGCTCCGCGATCCTCAAACCTGACTCGTCCCACAGCCCCTGGGTAAGCTCCTCCATCGCCTCCCATTCGGACGCCTGATCTTCTTGGTTGCGCTGCACTAACAAGAGGGCCAGGAGCAAGAGAAGTATAGCCAAGCCCGCGTAAATCAAGATGGTGGTCATTTTCGGAGCACCCTCTCGAGCTTCGCGTCGAATTGTCCAAGCTGGTAGCTCACCGACGCAGAAGGCCCTCGCCCGTCTTCGCTGAGTACCGGGCCGACCCGAAGGACGGGTTCATATCGCCACAACGCGACAGTCCATATTAACAACGCAACATGGCAACTGAGGGGGCCAACGACGCCGAATATGTCGCCGTAAAGTGCGCGTCCGTACTTTTCGGCGCAGGCGAAGTTCGCGACGTTGATGGCAAGATAGGCGCAGAAGCCGATCATCAACCCGCCGACGTTCTTCCCGAGTGGCAGTCGATAATAGCGGGCGGCAGCCAACAGGGTAATAATAATTGCGGTCTTGGTCACCGCCGTTCTCTTCACAAAATCCAGAATTGTGCTGCTGGAAGACTCATGTCCAGTCAGCGAGGGAACGATATAGAAGAGAAAGATTGCGGAGATGCAGATGGCCAGAAGGCGTCCCAGGTGGCGGACCGCAGGGTAAGGGTTAAAGATGTGATCGGAGATCTCTACCAGGACGGCAAACTCCACCACCAGGGTGATCATGAAGTGATACCAGAACACGCTGGAGTAAGACGCGGGATGTCTCCAGAGAATTGCCAGAGTGGTTGAAGTACCGATTAAAAGATAAAAAACGTAGGAGTAAAAAAGCGGGAAAAGAGACAGACATTTACCTTGGCGCGCTCTCAGGATGAGCGTTAACTCGAGAACTCCCGCGATGCTCCCGGACACTAGATCGAATAGGGGCATTTTCTCGCCAGAGAGGAGGGTAGGGCTTTTTCGCCCTGCCCCCTCTGAGGCGTGAAAAGCTTAAGCAACGGGGGGCCAGGGCCAGTGTCCTCCGCCCTCGGGATGCCACTTGGAGCTTAGCATAATCGTAACCTCCTTTCCAGTGCCATGATTGACTCAAAGGGCAGCAAGAGGGCGTGTCGAGCTGCGGAATTCAAGGATGTTTGAACTGAGCAGTCTGACGAGTCGCGTTCCCGGGGGAATGCAACGTGCTTAGCGGTGAGGAGAGCAATCCCCTTGCCCGCCCGAAGGGCGATGGCGCGCGTCACAAACTCGACCTTCAATAGTGATTGCTGAAACCGGTATGCCGGTGAGGTGTGTCGGCACGCTCTGCGGCGACCCCCCCCATCGAATGGGCATCAGGATGCAGGGGCCATCCACACTGCTTGCCGCCGGATTTCTTCGTCCCCACCTACGGTCGGGGCGAGTGTGCCACTTCGCCGGCAGCGCTGACGCTTGTCGGAACCCCTGTCGTGGGATGAGAGAGGAAGAACACGCACAATCCTGCCGCTCCCTGCAAAGGGGGCTAGAACGGGACTTGGCCTAAGTACTTTGGCGGGTAAACATCAAGTTTGGCCACTGACTCAATTTGAGACATGTGTTGGGTTGCGGTACATCCGCGTGGACTTGTCACGCAACAAATTAGCTTTTGAGCAGGATATCTATCTGAGAACAAAGACATTACACGACCGTCAGATCACCCGTTGTATGGCCAACGATCTGCTTCTGTTGCGGGTGGGAAAGGAGCAGCGAGGAGCAGATGCGAGTCGGTCTAATGAACAGTCGAGACAGCGAGAAGCAGCGATGGATACAGCCAAAGCTGAGTTCAGTCGTCTCGACAGTCCGAAGGGCCGCGCCTGTTCTGGCGGTGCTTCTTGCCTGCGTCGTTTTTGTCCCCCGAGCCCAGGGTCGTGCCTCCGTGACTCTCCGTGTGAATGTGAATGTCGTGTCCACGGTCTGGGCAGATGGCGCGGGGGCAAAACGTACCTCGGAAGCAACCATTAGGCCAGCGGTGTCGAATACAGGTGCAATTCTGGTACTGTTGAAAAAGAAGCCACAAGTGGAGTCCCAAGAGACTTTGAGAAGTCTCACAGATACGTCTTGGACAGAAGGCCTTCTGGCGCCGTGTGGCCTTTCCTCAGAACCAACGGTGCAAACCAAACGGAAGACTACGCTAACAGACCCCTCAGAGGACCATAAACCTCAGACCCAGCCATCCGCAGACATACGCAGTTCGCAAGCGGTCCCTTGTCGAGTGGCGACTAGAACTTTCCTTCCTCGCTAGCCTAGATGCAACGCAGCGAACGGGCCTTCTGTCGAGACAGAGGTTCTCTTGCCGATTGCCTTACTAGATATTTTAACATTAGAAGTGACTTATGTAGGTTACACGGCAGGGGATCGCCGACGGGTGCGTGCGTGCCGTTGGCTCAGAAAAGTCGTACCTTGCCAGGAAAGGACGCGGGCCTTCGCCAGCAGCGCCGGGGCATAGCTGGGGCTTGAGGACAAGGCAATTCGGAGCTCCTCCAGAGCTTTTTCGTAGTCCTTATCCTAACTGTACAGACGTCGCAGGTTCGCACGCGCGTCCACGTCGGGGGGGGATTACGATGCAAGCGGGAATCCCTTGAGGAGCGTGAAGGATGACACAGGCTGGGCGCTCGCCAAGGGCACGCTCGGAAAGCGAAAGCTCCTCCGCGGAGTGATGTGAGGCACGCAAGCTTGGAGTTCCTACTGGCCGCGGGGTTTTGGCAACACGAACTTGACGAGATCGGGGTTGGTAATGGTGATGCTCGCCCCTTGCACCTGGGTGGGATCCGTCGGCAACCGGACCTTCCAAGTCGGCAGACCCACCCCGTGCGGAAGAGGTGAGACGGGGAGCATCGTCAGGGTAAGCTCACCCGCCGGAAGGTTTCTGAGCAGGAAGTTGCCTTCCTGGTCGGTTATGACGGTGATCTGCTTGAGGTCCCGTATGCGGAAATTGCCGTCCGCGTCGGTGGAGACGATATCGCGGCCTATGGAGAGCTTAACCCCCGCGAGCGGTTGCGGCGCAGCAGGGGAATACGAATTAGCGTTATGGTTTCCGTTCGCCGCGGCTCCGTTCACAAGGCCCGGAAGGTTCAGCTTTCCGCCGCGCGAACCGTTGGCTTTCAACACCAGGCGACCGGCGATGGACCGCAAGGCTTGCACGGGCACATCCTGGACGACCGTGGATGTGGGTCCAACCTGAAGGGTGAAGGAAGTAGCCGGTGCAACGTAGTTGGCCGGAATGGTCGACGGGTCGGTTTCCAGGCGGTATTCGCCGGGGCTCAAATCATTGATCTCGAAATTGCCGATGGAATCTGTGACCACGCGGCGTGTGATTTTGGTGCCGCTCAAGGTGATCTGCACATCGCGAAGTCCGGGAGCGTCGGGATTTCGTTTTCCATCCATCGAATAGTCGTTGAACACATTGCCCATCACCCGAGCGAAGTTGACGACTCCAAAATCCACTTCGACGGTCTTCGGCTCGGAGAGCTCCACGCTCACGCTGCTGGGGCTGGTCATGCGGATAGGCTCGCGAAACTGCGCGAGCGGGAGTGTCACATCGTATAAATCGGGTTTCAGCCCCGTGAATTCGAAGCGACCTTGTGCATCTGTCAAAGCCGATTGTCCGTTACTCAAGTCCAGACGCACGCCGCTGAGGCCGGGCTCACCCACATTGAAAGTTCCGTTGACGTTCATGTCGCGGAAGACCCGGCCGCGGATGGTCCCGTGTCGGCGGCCTGGAAGCAGGGAGGAAAGAGGCGGGCCACTCAGGGTTTTCTCGATGCCGAAGGACAGCATGGTGTTGCGTTGCACGCCCTGGAGTTGGGAATTCCACACGTAAACGTTCGAAAGAGAAGATTGCAGGCGAAGGCTTGGCCGGATTGAGTAAGAAAGCGTGTACCCGAACAGATGGGTATTCGACCTTTGGTCCAGTCCCGAGGCGTTGTGGGTAAATCCCACGTTGGGGCTGAAGTTGAGGCGCTCGCGGAGCAAGAACTGGCCCGAGAAGGTGACTTGGGTGGTGGTCGGAACCAGGTTATTCAGCAACGCTTGGACTTCGGGTGGCACGTTGGACGACTCCACAAAAGCCAACGGGTCTTGCCGGAACAACTCCTGGAGCGCGGGGCCCAAGAGATGAATTTCCTGGTTCAGCCGGTTGGCCAGTGAAGCATCCACTCGGTCGTGCGAGAAGCTGACGGACAGCGTGTGGCGGCGTCGCAGATGGTAATCGAGCGTATCGCGGAACGAGAGCTGCGAGTTCGCGTTCAGGCGCAGCGGATCACTGATGGCGCCGAGAGTAAACTGCGCGCTGTTCACCAAAGCGTCGGACAATTGCGAACTCCACACCACATCCGCCCGTTGACCGTGCGTCCGGTTTCCCAGTTGCAGGCCGCCACGGTTCCGGGAGTACACGTAGTTGAGCGTGAGCCTCTGTCGGCGAGTGAAAGTGAAATTCAAATTGGGATTGAAGTAGTCGGAGCTTCCGGGTGCTCCGCCGAATACATTTGAACGGACAGACGTGTGTTGATAAAGCAAGGAAGCGCTCAGACGCGAACTGGCCAGGAAGGTCGCTCCGGTAGTGATTGAAGACCCGCCCAGGTTGAGGATCTGAAGCTGGTTGAGCGGGAAGTTCGAGGCCGAGCGGCTGGCGCTCAGATAGGCGCTCAATCGGGACCCCGTGTAGGACACAGCGGCTTGCCCCATCGTTCCTGACGTGCTGGCCCCGCCGGTGGCCTGAAGCGCCCAGCGGGTGCCCCAGCGGGAACTCAGGCCCAGCGTCTGAAAGAGGTTCTGCTGGCGATCCATCTTCCCACTAGGTTGGAGCAGGGGCACATCGGTTGCTGCCGAAGTCGCATAAAGAAAGAGGTGGTCGTTTTGCCTGCGGAGAAAATTAAACCCGAAGATGTCGCGGGTACCGCGCAAGGTCAGGTAGTAACCCGGCAGTGAGGTCCCCGCGAACATTTCCCATTGGTTTTTACCCCTTTCGAGAAGCAGGTCGGCGCCGCGGAACATTTGAAAGTTAAAGGCGGCGACGGGAACAACTTCTGCCTGAATGCCGCCGTTGATGCTCGGAACAAAATCCAGAAAGGACAACGTGGTGTGCGGGGTCGCGTAGCGGACTGAGACCGTGTTCATATTAAAGACCGGCAGGCCCGCAGCGGTGGCGTTCTGCGCTTGCGCCTGGACTGTGAGTCGATTCTGGTTGGTTTCCTGCTGCCAGTATAAGCGATGGGAGAGTAAATAGCTCGCGGACCCTTGAGAGGAGCTGGCGGACTGGACCGAGGAGCCGAAGTACCCATGGCCTGGGCTGGCTCGAATACCTGCTCGCAGGCTGCCCGGTGGCTCGCCCTTCGATTCTTGCACTACACGAAGCAGGACGACGTGCCGCTGCTCCTTAACCCAGATAAAGGCCAGCGTTTCTCCGCGCGTGATTCCCGTGAAGCGAATCTGGTCGGGTAATTTTTCTGCGCTACAGATGGTTGGGTCAAGTACTACGACCTGCTTCACGTCGGGCATGGGGACGACGCGAGACTGCTGCCAGAACACCTCGATCCGGGTCGGGGAAGCCTCTTGAGACCAACCCGGAGTTGTCCATACCAAGATCAACAGAGGGGCCAGCGTGAGCCACCCCTGTAGCTTGGCAGCTCCGGATTTGGCGACCTGTCGGTCCATTTTGATCCTGGCTAAGTCATGTTAGGTTGAGCCCCAACCTGGAATGTAAACTCCCGCGTATAGATCTGATCATTACCGTACACAATCGTCAGAACCGCTGTGTAGCTTCCGGGGGCCAAGGCTCCCGCCCAGGTCAGCGACATGGACTGTTTCTGGCCGGGCAGGAAGCGTTTTGTCTCGGCCTCCGCTTTCGCCATCAAGCGATGGTCCTCGCTCAGGATGGCGAGATCGATGCGTGGAAAGATGTGCGTGTTACTCTGGTTCTCCAATTCGAAATCCAAAGACAAGTTGTGGCTGGAGTCCGGTGGCTGCAATTTGGCTTGCGATACTTCAATCTTGTAGTTTTCCGTTCCTTCAGCCTCCAGCAAGAGCAAACACCCCAGGCGAATATTGGAGAAGACTCCCTTGGTCTCCTTCGTCGCTTCTTGAACCAGTTCGGGCTTGGACTCGACGAAGGCCACCGCGTAGTAACCGCCTGACGTCGTGGGGGGAGGAGTGACTACGACTTTAACCTTGCCGGTCCCGTTCGGGGGAACAGTGAATTGCTTGGGGACAAAGGCGATCCAGTTGGAAGCAGAGCGAGGCAAGCTTCCGGGCAGGCCGAAAGCCTTTTCGTTCTTCTCGTCGTACCACCAATCCATGGCCACGCCGCGCAGCTCGAGGGGAGCGGCGCGACCGTTGGAGACCGACAAGTCAAATTCGAAGGGCTGGCCAGGCTTGAATTGCCGAATCACGATGGCGGGACTCATCCCAAAAGTCGCTTGGCCATGGGCCGGATGCGGCAGACAAACTACGGAAAGGGCCAGCAAGGTGAAGACTGGCCGGAAAATCGTGCATGCCGGATTGCGTGAGATCGATGGAGTTTTCGTCATGGCACCGTCAGCGTGTAGGTTAAGGTCACGCTATCAGCTCCTGAGCTGCCTGCGGTCCCGGGAAAGGCGCCGACGCCATTCGCATTGGAAACAAACATCCCCAGATACCGAGTTAGTGAAGCACCGCTCGCGGCAGCAGTGGTGAGTGTGGTCGGGCTGCCACTCAGTTTTGAGATAGCGTTGTACGGACCACCCGCCGTAGTCGCGTCGCGCATTTGCAGGGTGGACGGGTGCGCGAAGTCGGTGCTCACATAGGCGGTCAACGTTCCCGTCGTGGAAGCGAAGGCTGCAAAGGATGGTTGGAGCAAGTAAGGTGTGGAGTAAATCACTCCTCCTGAAGCCGGCACGATGGCCAAGCCGCCGATGGCGCTTCCAACGCCCAGGCCGTTGACGTTGCCAAAATTCGCGGCAAAATCCGACGCGGGGGAAATCGCCAAGCCACCCGAGGCCTGGGCGAGCAGAAGCTGCACGGCTGTTTGCATGTTTTCGGAAGGATTGTTCAAGCCCAAAGCCACAGTGCTCGTCGCCCCATTGGTTGTGTCGGTGGCTCTAAATGTAATCGTTGCGGAGTCAGCCCCTGTGAAAGTCCCGGCGCCGTTGGTATTGGAAACAAACAACCCCAGCGTTGCTTTGTAGGGGCCATTGGCAACTCCGGGGGATGCGATAACGGGTGTTCGGGCAGCGGCACTGGTGGACAGAATAGTGAACCCCGCCGCGGTCGTGCAGGCGCCTCCCACTTGACAGCTTTCCAGGTTGAGAATTGTAGGGTGGGCGAAGTTCGTGCTCACATAAGCATCGACGGTTGCAAGGTGGCTGGCGCCCATTCCGGAAATGACAATGTCATAAGCGCCGATGTAGAGCACTCCACCTGAAACTCCAGTGGTGATGATGGTGATGCCGGCAGCGGGCGTCCCGACACCCAGGCCGTTGACGTTACCAAAGCCGGAGGTGTAATTCGGCCTCACGCCCAGGATGTTGAGCCCGCCTCCCGGGTCTGTGGCAAGGGAGAGCGTTACGGCCGGCCAAGCGGAGGTTGGGGCGCCCATCACGACCAGTAGCAGCGTTTTGAGAACCCAGTGGCGCACCCGACTACGCTCCTTTTCTCTCCCGCACCTCGCCCCCGAGGTACGGGCGAAGTGCTTTTGCTTCATTGTCCTTCAGAACCGTCCAGCCAATGGTAGTGAACCCCCGGTCCAAGTCATGCGCTTACGGCACGGTCAGTTGGAACGTCACGACGGTGTGATCAGCTCCTGCGACAGGCGCAGGCGATGAACCGTTGTAGTTCGAGACCCTCACAGCAAGCGTGCGGGTAGTCGGTGTTCCGCTGGCTACCCCCGTCATTTGGTGGCTCGTGCCGGAGGTCGGAACCTGCGTGAGCCCGCTGGCGTTGGTGGCAGTTGCCCCTTCATGCAGGTCCAGAGCGTTCGTACCCTGATTTGTAAAGCCTGCGTGTGTCAAGGTAACTGTGGAACCGGTGGCCGTGAAGCCGGAGAACTTCGCTGTCATTTGATAGTCCGTAAGGTAGAAAGCCGCGGACGCGCTGGTAGCGGTGTCCACTGCCTTAATGCACCCCGAGGGAGTTCCCAGTCCCAGTCCGTTCACGTCTCCGAAGTCAATCGAAAAATCCTCGCCACCGGCGCCTGGGTTGGTGATCGAGCATCCGCCTGTAGCTGTACTGAGGGTCAACTGCACTGCGGTCTGCACATTGACGTTGACCCGCAGAGTGGCGGACACGTTGTTCGCCCCAACAGCAAAAGTTGCGGCCAACACCTGTGAAGCGCTGAGCGCCATCACTAGCCCCGACAAAACAATCGTTATGCGTAGTTTCATGTTCCTTGTCCTTTCGTTAGATTTGGCGTGCTGCTTGCCTAGTCGTAAAGCCAGCACGGTTATTTCTCGCTATCCGCCGGGTTTGGTTTCGCATTCTCGTCATCACATGTGTACCGCGCCCAGCATCTAGTTAACTTTTAGCAGGATGTGGGGAAGCCAACAAGGTAACGTCCGTACCAGTACCGGGGTACGGTGACCATGTGTTAAACTGACACAGTTGACTAATAATAAGACACTTTTTCCCCAAGGGCCGGCCTTCGGCGACTTGGGCAACGCCGCAGAGCCCTCTCAGCCGCTCCTGTAGAACCCACATGGTCATCCCAATGGTTCTCCTAACCCCTTGAGAAGGAACGGGAAGCCGGCCAAGATCGTCGGCATTAACAGGTGCCATTGGTTCCATCAGACCCCGCCAATAGGCCGCTAACCATTCCTGGCCCTGGTCAGAAAACCGCTTCATCGCGCGCAGACTGAATTGCCACGTCCGTGAACTCAGAAAACTGACGATGTGACCTGCCCCCGTTCTTAGTACCAATCATAATGTGAGTCCCAAGGTAGTTTCTTGCTTTTGTTCTTCTCTCCGGTGCGGCTCGAAGGGAGCCGTAGGCGACCGGAGAGCCGCACCGCGCGCTGCGAACTCCTGCGGGGTCTGATTCCCCAGCGAACTGTGCGGCCGGACTTGGTTGTAGTCTTGCCTCCAAGCCTCGATGCTCCGTCGGGCATCTTCTAGGCCGATAAACCAGTGCTCAT